>Ga0194116_10005410_pt1 | contig 14057 bp, 5 predicted proteins | sample TA2MahsurfametaG_4_FD_148617 | JGI IMG/M metagenome (GOLD analysis project Ga0194116, IMG submission 148617) | Freshwater microbial communities from Lake Tanganyika, Tanzania - TA2015008 Mahale S9 surface | ecosystem: Environmental > Aquatic > Freshwater > Lake | place: Tanzania: Lake Tanganyika... | reverse complement strand
TTTTTACCAAATAATCTATGTTTAATACCTTTTGTAAACTAATCAGATAGAAAAGAAATATAAGTCAAATACATAAAAAATGCTTTTAAAAAATTTGCAGGCAATCCATTAAACAATAATTAAAAACGGAATATCAATAAATATCAGATATTAATTTGATTGATTTTAATTTTAAATTTCAAAAAAATATTTTTCGAGATATTTTATAAATTATTAAAAATTTATAATTTATAATAAATATGACTTCAGAAATTGCAAAAAGAATTATAGTAAATACATATATAGGAGAATACCTTGATGGTATTGACTCAAATTCGATAGGTGTTGGTGTAATTTAAAATTTTAACTTAAGCTATGGAATGGTAGCCTTCAAATGGAAAATGTAAAAATCAAATCATCAGCATTTGATAAATTCAATTTGCCAATAGAAATAAAGCATGGACTAGCAGGAAAGATAGAACTCAAAATTCCTTATAGAAATATAATTTTGGGAATTCCTGATAATTGTATCATCAAGTTAGAGAATATAAAAATCTATACAAGTACACTAAAATTTTTTCCAAATACTATATATTTTAATTTCTTCTCTTGATTAAATTTATTCTATCTTAGATTATATAAATGGTATTTCTAATAGTCTTTTTAATTATGAAATCTTAAATTAATAAAATTTTATATCTAAAATTATTATAAAGATTTTTAAACTTAATAATTACTTTTAAAACATCCAATAATGTTTTAATAAGAATAAAATGATGTTTTGTAAAGAGATCTTATTCAGTCCATAGATGGCGAGAATATTAAATAATCTTCAAATTTTAATTCCTAGCATATTTGAAAAGACATTTTATAAATAAATTTTTATTCCAAATAAATTTTTAATTATAAATGATTTACTTCAAATTTATAACTTTTTATTTATGAAAAAATATTTATATTTAATTTTCAGTTTAAGTTTAATCGATTTTTAGAAAGCCCATTTTATTGTTTTATAAAATACTAATTCTTGTCTCATATAGATCAGTTTATAAACAAATATATTTTTTTGTTATATCAATAAAATATAGAAACGAATCCCAAATCAAATTGGAAATTTTTCGATTTCAATGATTATAGTTTCAAGCTTGAATTAATAAGATCAATTACAGAAAATTTCATTCTACAATTAAAAATTTCAGAAAATCCGAAATTGAATAACACATATTTGAATAGTCTTTTAAACAATATAATAGATAATTTAATAGTTAACATCAAAAACTTAACAATAATTCATGAAGATGATAGTTCTCATCCGATATTAAAATTTTTCTTGGGCTTGCGCCTAGACGAAATTTCTTTTAACTCGAATATAGATACTAATAATAAAACTTTTAAAATTTTACTGATTAAAAATCTTTCATCTTTTTTAATACCTTTGGAAATGAAAAAGATCTTTTTCGAATTCCCAAATAGTAGTCAAAATGATTTGGAATTTTATCATGTTTTAGAAAGACTGTCTGAAAATTATGTGAATTTAAAGAACCTTGCCGAAAATTCGCCAGAATATATCAAAATAGAAAAAAAAATAATCAAAGATTTTTTGATTTTTTCCCCATTTAATTTAGAGCTTGATTTATACAGAGAACAAGAACAAAACAAATATAAAATAGACGTGATGATAGACAATTTTATTTTAGACATTGAAAGAAACCAATTTGCTTGTCTGCTTAAGATGCTAAAAACTTTCGGAAAATATTCAGAATTTTATAATAATTGCTATATGTTTAGAAAATTAAATTATTTTAAACCAGTTTTAAGATTTATCGAATTACCACTTAATGTCGAACAGAATTCTCCTGCTTATAAAGCTGTAACGGAACAAAATAAATTAATAAAGAAAAAATATTATAAAGAAGTTTTAAGAAATTTTTTTACAAACGTGCGAAAGATGATATCCGAAAAAAAAGTAGGGATTCCTTTATATATTAATCCTATAAAGCTAAATAAATATAAAAAATTTTTCCAAGAAAATTTTGGAAATTTTTATTTAGATCAGGAAAAATTTGTAAAAGAAAATCCGCAAAAAAATATAATTTTTACAGAAATAATAAAGTATATTGATATGGAAATTTTAAAGGAATGGATTAAAGATATTGTTGGGAGTATTTATACAAATCAAAAAATAGAGGAATCTAAAAGTGGATTTTTTGGTGGTGTAAAGAGCTTTTTTTATACAAGTGCTGTTGAAAATATTATTTATGATGAAACCAAATTCATTCAGAAAGAGTTAAGTATAGAAGCCAGGATAAGAATAAAGCTTTCATGTTTCTCAATATCAGAAATCACAAGAGTAAATTTGAATGATGTAAAAAAATCAAGTAAATTTTTGATAAAAAATTTGGACTGTTTCTTAAATTTTAATGACGAAAAGTCAAAAATGTTGAATTCCAATACAATTGTTAAAGAAAATTTAACAAATACAATTGCAAATCTTCATAATAATTTAAATGTAAATAATACTCATAATAGTATTAATAATATTAACGAAGAAAAGGATAAAAGCCTTTATATAAATTTGATGGATTCGAAAGTATCACAATTTATTGATCAGAATAGAAATAAACAAAATGTTCCTTCACAAATAATTGGTTTTGAACTTTACATAACAGATTTTAATTTAAATTATACAACGAAAATAGCTGAAACTGAGTTTCTTGATGAAATACTAATTCCTCTTAATAAAGTTAAAGAAACAGATAATATATTTGTTTTGAAATTTTTGAGAGATAATAATAATAATATCGATATGCAAATCAATTTACTTTCACAAGCTTTTAGATATAACCACAACTTTATCGAGAATATCTCAAAATTTTTCGTATTGGAAGAATTTGAAAAAATCTCTGATATAATAAATCAGAAAACTTCAAATATGTTAAATTTTGATTTTGTCAATCTGCAAAGAATATATTTCGAAAATGATTTTAAAAATAAAAAAAATGAAATCTTCAATTTTAGTGTTAAAATAAATCACCAGATATTAATTATTCCATTTTCAAAACAAAAATCATCTGATTATAGTGATGCATTTATATTCGATATTGGAGAACTTACAATTAATAACTTTAAACATCATCCAAATATGAGGAACAATATTAATGATACAAGTTTTTCTTTAAACGAATCTGGTTTCTCACTTGATGAAAATAATAATAATTTAATAAAATATTATAGTAACAATGACTCAATAAATTCACCAACTCAAAGTATTTATATATAATAAAATGGATGTATTTTGTAATTCTTTAAAAAATAATTTATATTAATAAAATGGTTTATTTATATACTTTAATTGTTTTAATCAAATAATTATAAATATTTAGCCTTAAAACTAGAAGAAAAAAATTTAATCACTGGAATGGACATAAACAATTCAAATATTCTTTTACCTGACTCATCTACACAATTCTACAATCTGCAATTAAGCAAATGCAAATTTGAATATTATTACGATATAGATAAATTCTGGTCTAAACATAATATAAATAGTTATTACAATATCAATTTATCGAAAAAAGTCTCTAATGGTTTAATTAAAGAAAATGAAAAAATCAATTTAAATAATGCAGATGAAAACTTATATAAAAGTTTAGATATTATTCAAGAGTTTTCTTTTTACCTACGATTGGAAATCGCAAATGATACAAAATGCAATTTCGATATTACCCAAATAAGCATTAATATTAATAATCATTTAGCAAATAAATTGAATTCTTTAACTGATGTCTTTAAAATAGATACGAAGATAGATATTTTTGAAAGCAAATTTAAAACAAAAAATGAAATAGCAAAAAACTCTACAAAGAGAGGAAAAATAGATTTGATTATTAATGATAATTCAAAAAAAAAATACTGGTGTGTTCTTGCAGGAGGGTTTATATATCTATTCGACAACATCGAAAATGAATACCCAGATATAGCAATTCCTTTAAAGCATCTAAAATATGAAAAGTTAATAGATGGAAATATTTTCAAATTAAGGTTTTTCAATAAAATGAAAAGAAAAAATATAAATAAATTTGAGTATTTGTTTGTATTCGAAAACTCGAATTTATTAGAGTCTTGGATTATTGCTATAAATGATAGAAAAGGCTTAATGAAAAATTTTTCACAAAAAATTAGGTCTATAAGTATAAAAAAATTTTTGAAATTTTTGACGTGTTAATTCGAACTTAATATATTAATGTTAAAAATTTAATAAATAAAAAAATTTAAACATTTTTATTTTTGTAGGCTCCACATTAGATAAAGAGATAGTAAATAATATCACAAAAACAGAGCATAGAGATATGCATCATAAAAGCAATGATTTGAAAAACATCGAAACAAAGCAGAATAAATTAAAGGAATTTATAAAATTGTTTTATAAATCTAATAAAGCTCATAATCAATTAATAAATCTTAATAATAATCTGAATTCATCGAAAGCAGAAATACAAAATAAAATTGATTTAGAGTTTATTTTAGATAAAATTTCAATTAATATATTTGAGGATGATATTGAATCTAGCTCTAAAGTTTCTTTAGAATTCGAAAAATTTTATCTAAATGTGAATTTAAACAATTACTTTATTTCAATAAATTTCGATTTATATAATATTGATCTTAATAACTTTAGCTTTAATCAAAAACAAACTTCTCAAATTTTATTTAGTAAGAGAGAGCTTTCTGAAAAATTAATTAAAATTAAAATAATTTTTATTCAGAGGGAAATATGGGATTCAATTGAAGAAAACCTTAAATTTCTCATAAACTTTATTAAGGATGAATTTAATAATAATTTTAATATAAAAGAAATATCTAAAACTGATATTTTATTCGATTTATCAAATATGACTTTAAATTTCGTACCTTTAATTATCAACAATACTCTAAAAATTTTGTTAAAAGTTATAAACTTAGAAAAAAAAATTGATCATGAAGATGAAAAAAAAGATTTCTTTGAAGATAATAATGAAATCGAAAAAGCATCTCTAATTAAAGAAGAAGATAAAGTTATAAAAAAAAACTTAAAAATTCGTAAAAGTTTATCATCAGAGAACTTAAATAAAAACATGCAAGTGAATGAAAATAAGATCAATAACTTTAATAAAATACCTGACATCCAAAGAAAAGACTCAAATAATGTTCCTTATATTGAAGAAACGAATGAAAATAATAGAAATAATCAATTTTTATTAAATTCTCTAGCTTTGGAATTTACAATTAAAAGCTTAGATATTTTTATTTTCAATAAAAAAACAAATTTAAAACTTTTCTCCTTTGGTTTGTCAGAAAGCAAAATCTCCGTTAGCCAAAACTCAGATGAACTCCAAATTTTTTCAAATTTAGGTAATTTTATTATCAGTGAGCATTTGAATTTTCCAAATTTTAAATATGATTTACAAAATCATGAAAATAATTTGGAACTTTTGAAAAACAAATCCAATGAAATATTGGGTTTAGTAGATAAAAACAAAAACTCTTCTTTAATTGTAAAGGTTAATATTTTAAATGAATATAAGTCAAAGATTGAAAATGGTAAAAAAATAAAAACTTTTGTTGATATAAAAGTCGAATCAATTAAGTTGAATTTAGTTTATAAAACTCTTTTGAGAATAGTCGATTGTATAATATATGATATTATTGCTTCATTTAATAAAATTAATCAAGATACCTTAAATAAAGATAAGCCATCAATCGAAAATGAAAATGACAATAATAATAAAAAAATTGTTTCATCTAAATCTTTTCTAAATCTAAACAAAAACAAAATTTTAGATAATTCCGATTTAGATATAAAGCGAATTAACCAAATGAAAGAATATTATGAAGTACAAAATAAAAATGATTATAATGAGAATAATCAAAAGATTTCGAAAGAAGGTATTTTACAAACTCTTGAAAATGATAGTTATAAAAATAAAAATGAAATTCAGCTAATTGAGTTTACTTCGATAATTGTAGATATCTCAAATCCTACTATTTTTTTATTTGATTTGTACAATGATAAAAGGTTTTATAAACTTGATTTTGGGAAAATTAAAGTATCTAATTCAATTGATTTATTTTTAAATCATAGATTCTATTATAGCAATTTTCACATAGAATTTAATAATGTTAATATTTTCAGCTGGGATAATTATTCAATTTGTAATTTGTTGAGTATTAATTTAAAGTTTTCATCTTATGAAACTTTGAATAAAAAAGATCAATATAACAATAATTTCGATAGAGAAAAATCAAAATTATATCCTAATCAAAAACTGGAATTATATGAAAAACAATCCCTTTCCAATTCTATTTTGAATATTTATATAAGTGAATTTAATGTCAAATTACGGAAAGTCGATTATAAGGCAATATTAATACTTATAAAAAATAACTTTTCTTTAGATGATAGTAATGACCAATATCTTTTTGAAAAAAATAAAATTCAATACAATAACGGTGATGATCAAAAAAATTTGGTTGAAAATAATAAAACTGCTATTGTTGATGAAAGCCATAAAATTATTAAATTTTCTTTATTAGTTAACATGGAGATTTTTCGTTTTCAAATTATTGATAAAGCTAAAAATTTTTTGGAATTCTTTTTAATTGAGACAAATTTTGATATGAAAAATTATTCAAATAAAGATAATATCAAATTTACTGCACAAAACATTTATTTAAAAGATAATCAAATATCTATACTTTCAAATAAAAAAGGTATTGAAAATTCAGAACAAAATAAAAATTATTGCCAATTAAATGTTATGTACCAAAGCAAGAAAGAAATATTATCAGAAAATGGAATATCAATTTTTAATGATATTGATGTATCTCTAATTGATTTGAAAATATTTGTAAAATTGGATTTAATAAAATTTTTGACAGATTTCTTCAATCTTGATCACACTTCAAAAGGTTCGGATGAGGATGAAAAAAATAAGATAAAACAAGAATTTAATATTGGTTCATTGAATAAGGATATGAATTTGGATGACAAAAAAAATCTTGAAGAACAAGAAATTAAGAATATAGAAGAACAATCTTCATTTAATAATAAATCCATTTCTAATGATATTAAAACTCAAAATCTTCAAAAAAAAGATAATAAAAGAACAAATATAAAAATATCAATCTCAAATAATATTTTCTTTTTACGCTCTGAAGATAATTTTTATACTCAACAAATTTTAGCATTAGAAGGTGACTTACTTCTCGAATTAAATTTAAGTGAAGATATTTATAAAAACTTATTTATATGTAACAAAGAATACAAAATTGATGAAAATATTAGTTTAGACTGTTCTTTGCAAAATTTTGCTTTTTTTAGTGCTTTTGTAGATAGCTTTGAGTCTGATTTTGAAAAACTTTATAATAAAAAATTGCTTATAGAACCAGCTAATTTTTTCATAGATTTTAAAAACAAAATAATTAAAGACTTGGACTTTTTTGAAAAAAATAAATCCTTATTTAATATTAAAAATAATAATTCATTCCAATATTCCGAAAAAGGGTATTTCGAGAAAAAAGAAGTTTTAATGGATATTGACAAAATCAAGCTCAAAGTTTCTTTCAATGATATTTTTTTCATTGTTAATACATTAATTTTTAATGTAAAAAAAATGACCGAAGAAGAAAAAATAAAAGAAGAAGAAAATGGATTATCAATTAGAAAATCAAAAAATTCATTTAAAAAGGAATTTTTCGAAACAGAAAATAATTTTGATGTAAATTCAATTAAAAGCAAAATAACAGATTTAAGCGAAAAGGAAATTAATATTGACAATAAAAATCAATTAAATAAATCTGAAAATATTATTTCTGATATTAACAGCGCTGAGAAAAAAATAAGCAATAAGTTTGAAAATTTACTTGAATTGTTCTTTAAATTTTCAAATTTTGAAATATTTATTATTAATGATCTCAACAATATGTTTTGTCCAATTTTTCAATTAATTTTAAGTGAAACTGAAGCAACAATATTTAAAGATATATATGAAAATCTAAAATGCAATTATAAATCAGAACTTAAATTAAATTACTTCAACTATAAAATTTCCTTTTGGGAACCAGCTATAGAAAAATTTGATTTTACATTTTTAATCCAAGATGAAAACTATAGCTTGATGATTCCCAATCAAATAAATATAAATGTTAATCAAGAATTCATTTTCCTTATTAAAAATTCCATAGAAAGCTTGAAAAATAAATATGAGAAAGTTAATTTATTGAATGAAAAAGAGGGAGAAATAAAGGAAATAAACGTATCAAATAATATTGTGATAAATTATTCTGGAGATGAAATAATATTTATTAGACAAAATAATTTTTTGAGGAATTCCAAAATAGAATTTGCAAAAGAACCTAATTTAAAAGATTATGTTGAAATAAAAATAGCAAATGGAGAATTTTTTGATTTAGATGCTTTCAATTCTAATAATTATTTACCTAAAAATCTTTATTATGAGAACTCAAAAGACAATGAGAGTATTGTTATTAGAAATAAATTAATAGATAATGTTATATTTAAAAACAGAAATTTAAATTTACAAAATTTTTCACTGGAAGATCCATTTATAAAATCAGATAAAAAGAGAATTAAAAGAGGTTCCTATCAAAAATCCCATAATAAAATAAGTTTTAATAAAAATGTAAATAATAATTTGGATTTAGATTTACCTTCTTATTCTGAAATTTATAATCAAAATCAGGATGAAATCAATTACAATATTTTAGAGGAAAATAACATCGAATGCTTAGTAGAATTAGATAAAATAAGAAAAAATTATATATTTTATTCAGATTTCCTTTTTTCTAATCAAACCCAGTTTTCTGTAGAATTACAGATTATTAACAAAGCTAGATATAATAGTGGAATCTTAAATGAATATTTAATTAAAAAATTCAACACTTTAGGATTGAGAGACTTCAAACAAAATTTTATACTTATTCTAAATTTGCTTGTTGTTGATAAAGATGCTAAAGCCCTAATTTCACAAACTAGTAAAGATATTATAAATGAAGAAATCAAAAATAATAATCTTCAATATGAGATTCCTTATGATTTAATTATAGAAAAAGAAAACAGCTATATTGAAATCAAACAGAATAACTTTTTCTTTATTTTAAAAATAGAAAAAAATATACTAAATAATATAAACATGAGAAGAAATAAGGAATTTACATTTTTTAAGCTTACTTTAATGCCTTTAATTAAATTGAAAAATATTTTGCCTTTTGAAGTAAATTTGAAATTTAATAATAATAATTTGAATGAATACAAACATGTAGGAAATCCAAATGAGATCAATCTTTTATCTGAAAAAGAAATTGATTTATTTTTCGATATTAATATGTTTCATGATTTTAATGTAAAATGTAATAATTTTATAATAAAAAATATTAGTTTGAACATTAATGCAGATGACTTTCTAAATCACAATCTGAATACAAGTATTGATTTAAATAATACTATAAACACCTTCAATTATATTAATATGAATTCTATTAATAACAAAAATAAAAATCCCATAAATAATCAAAATGAAAAAGTCTTTGAAATTTCTCTTAATGCTTTCAATAATAATCAAAGAGAAATAAATAAAAAAAATGAACAGGAAATCATTATCAAAATAAATATAACTAGGATTGATGGTGTATATTATTTCCACCTGTATTCAGATTTTATTATTATCAATACAACTAATTTTAATATATTTCCTATAGTATATGAAAATTTTTTATTAAATTCCAAAAATAATAAAGAAAACAACACTGTTTTTTCAGAGTTTGATAATTTCAACAATGAAAATAATCTTGAATTCAGCTGTACCGGGGTAAATGATGTTAATCTAAAAATGAAATATTTCTTAACAAGAGAATTTTTCAAATGTAAATATTTGCTACAAACTGATTCTAAAAAAGTATTCTTATCTGAAGAATTAAATATTTCTCCTGATAACTACGCTTATACTGATGATTTCTTGTTAACCAATATTTACAATCAAGAAGAAAAATATCAATTTGCCATAGAGAGAGTAATAAAATACGTTAAATTTAAGAATATGAAAAAAATTGATATTTTAATACTTAAGCCGAAATACATTCTTGAAAATAATTTGAATTACGATATTCAAATAGAAAATAAAATTATAAAAGCTAAATCTGAAGAACCTTTCTATTCTGAAAATGGTCTTTTGAAAATTAAATTAATAAATTATGTCAATTACGCTGAAAATGAAAATTCAGAGAGCGCAAAAATTTCTTCTGTTTGGAGTGAAGAGATGCAATTGGATTCATTTTTCGATAACCACATTTTTTTAAGTTTTGATGAAAAAACTAAAGCTAATATAGAGATAAAAAACGAAGTAAAAGGAATAAATTCTATTGTTACTTTGAATCAAAGCACCTTAGAAAATTCCGAATTTATAATCGAAAATAAAACTAATTATTTAATAAGGCTTTATCAAATTCTGTCAAATAATGAAAAGGAGAAATCAAATTTAAATAATTATATTTTATTAGATAATGAAAGAGTCAATTATTACAACTGGACTAAAATAAATATTACAAGACATTTAGCTATAGATTTGATAGATATGAGAAATATAAATAAAGTCAATAGCATAGAAAATAAAGATTTAAAAGCAAAAAATCTACATGAAAATTTTTTTCAAAATAATAATTTACAAGATACACCAATAAATAGTCCTATAAGATATTCTAATGTCAGAAAATCGAGTGATGATAATAATAAATACAATTTAAATACTTTAAATAAAGATTTTATTTTCGATAATTGCCCTATTTCAGATTTCAGCGATAAAAGCCTAGCTATAAGCAAAAACTATTCGGCTAATTCAAATGATTATTTGAAATCAGTTTACACTGAAAAAGAACTTAATGATAATATAGTCGAAACATATATTATAAATTATGATGATATAAATGAAAAATATAAAAATGATTACAATAAATTTATCTCGGAATTCCATAGATTACCTAATATAAAAATTAAAATAAAATATAAAGGAGAAACTTGTTTCTTATCAATTACCGATAAATCAACTGATAAAAACTTTGAATTAATGCAAAATGAAAATAAATTTAAAAAAAATGAGAAACAAACTAATTACAAAATAAAAGATAACACTCTAACTGAAGCAGAATCAATAGAAAAAGCAAAAAAATTGGACGATAAAAATTCCTTAGAAAAACTCAAATTGAAAAAATTTTCACAAATTATAATTAATGTTAAATGCATAAATATTAGTTTAATGACATCAGAATTACTAAAACAAAATATGTATAATTATCAAAATGATAAATTTAATTTAAGTATCCGTCCACCTGAAAAAAATAATGATTACAATAAGATAAAAGAAATTCCAAATAATATTATTAAAATGTTAAGAAAGGAAATTATAAATATTCACCTGGAAGAGATTTCAATAATATCGATTACAGAGGTTAAAAATGAGTTGGAAAAAAATATCTCAATGCAATTCAAATTGCAATCTCTACAAGTGGATAATATTACTGAAAATAATTTATCTCCTTATAAAATTAATATATTCAAAATACTTAATAAAACAGGAAACCTAAACAATAATTCTATAGAAAATTTGGAAAAAGAAGTTGCATTTTTAGACTTTATTTTGGAGTACAAAGTTTTTAAATTAAAAAACAACAGAGAAAGAAAGCATATAGAAAAAATCGACTTTTTAATTCAATCTTTCGGTATATGCCTTGATTCAGAAATTTTATATGATTTACTGATTTTCACAAAGTCTTTGCAAATAAATATAAATGAAACCTTTTATTCTAAATCAATAAAAGAAATTTTATTAGCATTAGGAAATAGCTATTTATCCGAATCCACTGAGAGCCAACAAAATACCGAAAAATTTAGTTTAAATAAAACAAATAGAGATCAAAACAGAAATTTCAATAGCATGAAGCATAAAGGAAAAGATGCAAAAAAACAAATAAATTATAATCGTTTAAAGAATGCTTCTAATGATAAGCTCTATATAGAATTTTTAAGAACTTCTCCAATTAATTTGCTCTTGTCTTACAAAAACATAAACGATAAATTCTTTGAAGAATTAAATATTAGCTCAAGAATTATCAAAAACATCATTGATTTATTTTCTAACAATGAAAATGTTAACATAAAATTGAATGCTGTTGAATTTAATCATATCCAAGGATCAGCTGAAGAAATTGCAGAAAAGATAACAAAATATTATTCTAAAAATCTTTTTTATCAAATATTAAAATTGCTATTTAGCATTGATATATTGGGAAACCCTTTAAAATTACTTTCAAATTTCGGCTCAGGTGTTAAAGATTTTTTCTATATGCCAATTCAGGGTTTGCGAAACGGCCCTCTTGATTTTGTAATGGGCTCTTATACAGGAACAAAAAGCCTACTATCTCATGCTGTTGGAGGAGTTCTTGATTCAACTGAAAAAATTACATTTTCAATTAAAAAATATTTGCTAAAAATAACAAACTCAGATGATTACAACAGGGAAAGACAAGATCTCTATAATAGAAGCCTAAATGGAAAATCAAGTAAATTCTCTAATTCTATGAAGATAATTGCACTAGGGATTAAATATGGATTCCGTGATTTTTTATTTTTACCATATTTTTATTATAAAAATTTTGGTATTTTATCTTTTCCCAAAGGAGTCTTTATGGGTTTTACATCACTTTTTGTAAAACCAATTTCTGGTTGTTTAGATTTCCTGTCATTTTTTAGTGGAAATATGGCTAAGAATTTTTTGTATGCCTATGATTTTACTTATAAAAATCTACATAGAAAAAGGGAGGCGAGAATTTTTTGGGGTAAAAATAAATTTATTAGAGCCTATAACTTTGAGAACAAACTAATTGATAAATTCATTGAGAGCTCTACTATAATTAACTTCTTAAAAGAGCATGATAGCATAACTGATACAATTTATCATATAAATGATCCAGAAATTATAGTTAAAAATGTTTTCTTTGCAAGGAAAGCTCAATATGATGAGAAAAATAAAAGAATATTTTATGAAATAACTATTTTATATTTTGTAAATGATTTTATATTTATAGTGGATGACTACAAACAGAGACAAAATTTAATTTTTGCATCTGAAAAAAATAATGTCATTAACATCAGTACTATCAAAGATATTATTTTTGATAACAATACACCTGTAAATGAAAAATTAAATTCATTCAAAAATATGAAAGAAATTGATTCTTTATATGAAAAAGTCAAACTTATATATTATGAAACTGAAAATAATTTAAATGCCCAGAATATTAAAAATTTCAGAATAAATGATGAAGGAGAAAGAAATCTTACTTTTACAAAGGCTGGGAAACTTGTTAAATATAAAACTTTGTATCTGAATGAAAATCTAGAAAAGGAGAAAGATTTCTATTTTGATTCTCAACATATTAAGCAAGCATTTTTAAGTTATATGTTTGAAAAAATAAATCGAGAATAATTTAGAATTTAATATTTAAGAATATTTAAAATAGAAAAATTAAAAACATTTATAAATTAATTAATGTATTAATTGATTATAAAATGGATAATAATTTTAAAAAAACAATAATTATCTATAGAAACTTTAATTTTTTAGTTTGTTTTTTAGTGTTAATAATTGTTAATTATTAAGGGTTAATTAATTTTAATTAAATTTTTATATTTTGCAAATTCGTGAAATTTTTTGGTAAGAAATTTATTATATGATAATTCTGATGAAGAAGAAGACCATTTGAATTTATTTTTAAAAAAATGATTGATATGAAATTATTTTTATTCTTTTTACAATTAAGAAATTTTATAATAAAAAAATTATTATTTTTTTATTTAATTTCTAAAATTATAAAATATTTTTTATAAATTTTTCAATTATTCTTAAGGTAATTTTTAATTTCTTAAGAAATTAATAACCTAAAATAATAAATTTTAAAGAACTATTTAATTTAGGTTAATTGGGGATTGGGGATTGGGGATTGGGGATTGGGGATTTGGGTTTGGGGTC
>Ga0194116_10005406_pt1 | contig 14060 bp, 8 predicted proteins | sample TA2MahsurfametaG_4_FD_148617 | JGI IMG/M metagenome (GOLD analysis project Ga0194116, IMG submission 148617) | Freshwater microbial communities from Lake Tanganyika, Tanzania - TA2015008 Mahale S9 surface | ecosystem: Environmental > Aquatic > Freshwater > Lake | place: Tanzania: Lake Tanganyika... | reverse complement strand
CTGAAAATGACATTACATTTACCGCATCCACAAGATTGAATATCCCAATTCAAAAATTGAACTCGAACACTACTTCGGTTCAAGTGATGAATCAATCCAATACTTTCTATCCCTCATATTTTTTCACACCAGGAGAGTTCAGTGGGTTCACATCTTCTACAGTTGGTTATTACGGCGCCAGAGATGCAAATAATCCATCTGGAAACGTAAGAATTACACAATTGAATGGTGTAAGGTCATGTGTTACAACAACATCGAATAATTTTCAATTCGGGGGAGGTGAAGATGCGGACAAATACAGTACTTCAGAAGACTTGTCGGGAGGAGGCTATTTTTATTTAAATCTTGACCAAGAGGTGGGTCTTTGGTTCGAATATTCTGATGTGAATATATCATATAAAAGTCCTGTATTATACCCTCAGTTTACAGGTAATCCGATGTCAATTAGTGTGAAAACAAATAATATATTTAGAAATGATAGATTACCTTCATCTGACCAATTGAATGCGATTAGTTGGGACTCAGCTGCCGTTGCATTACTACAACAAAATAACAACTTTACTTTCTATACAATACCTGAATTGGAAAATCCTGAGGGAATACCAGGATTTACGACAGGAGCACAACAAGTCCCACCTGACATAGAGGATGAAATAGGTGCAATCAATGTGTTGGAAAGTTTCAATTGTAAAACGATGGTGTCCCTGAATTGTTATCAAGGTTTCGGGACTAGTTTTCAAGTAAATCAAAGATGTACTGAAACTGATAACGTTGAAATAGGTTGTTATCTTTTTATGAGAAGGCCGTTTTTGGATTTATTTAAGGATATAAAAACATTAGGAGAATGGGGATATAGATTTAGATTTTTCTATGCTTTGTGTAGGGGAGTGTTATCACAATCATTTATGAATAATTGGATGAATGGTACACTATATCAATTTCCGATACAAGTAGATACTCGTTTTAATAGATTGAATAAGATTCAGGATGTGAAATATGCAAAACAATTAGTATTCTTCGATACAAAATCAAATAATTTTTATTATAGAAGTTCACCCTACAATGCATCACAATCCAAATTTGTTGGAAGATTGAGCGGTCCTTCCTCTGTGAATATACTGAATCTTATGTTTCCAACAACAATTTTGAACTTGGGAATGAAGGATACTATTTGGGGTGAAATAATTTTTGAACCCGATACACGAGGATATACAATTTCTCTTTTAGAATCCACAAGCTATGGAGATACTTCTGATTTGGTAAACCTATTTGTCATATCAAGAATAACAGATGGAACGGTTTTAGGAAGAATAATTTCACTTGGAGATAACTCAGTCAATCAATTATTTTCGAGAAACGGTAAGCCAGATAATATTTCTTCAGGAACTGCTAGGAGAATTGATGGTGATTTAGCGCAAATGTTGTCGATAAACTCTGAAATGGGACTGATAAAATATTCTCCTGAGTATTACGAAAGTGTTGCGGGAAATCCTCAAAACCCCACAAATATATTAGGAACACCATCCAATCCAGTCATGGCAATTTGGTATTCATCGACAACTGAGGACTTACAATTCAAAGATTTTTTGACACCTGGCAGAATTGATTTTAGGGCTAATCCACAATCATCCGCGGCTCCATTCACCTATGGTATAAAGTCACAAGTAGTTCCTTTATATAGATGGAAACTAGCAAACACCACAACTATATTTGGTGGACAATTCAATAATTGGGCTTCAGGCTCCGCTGATATTGTTCAAAATAAACCATATCAGTCTTTAGATAGGTTGAGCTTGACACAACCAAATTATTTCAGAAACTCCAACACCTCAGTTAATGAACAGTCAGCGCGAGGGTACATATTCAGTGTGGACATAAATGGTGACTATTCTAAAGTTGGTGCCACAAGTAATAATTTTATTGTTGGAGCACCTTTCCAATTCTATTTCGGTCTCATAAAAGGAAAAAGTGCTATAGATAAATTTAAACAAAAATATTCAATACTTGAATAAGTTTACAATCATACCGAGTTCTTTGAGATATGCGGCGGCGCCATCTCTTGACCAACAAATTGAAGTCAATTTAGATGAAACAAGTCAACAACTTGTAGAATATGATAGGAGTTCTACTATTAGTTTAGCTCAGGTTTTCGAAAATGAAAGACAAGGCTCACCCATATTTAGACCTACATTCAAAGTCAAATATCTTTATACGAATTCCTATACAGGCACTACCACCTATAACCCATTCAAAAACTTGTTGTATTATGTAAATCCCGAGGAATCACAAATAAGTGGAATATGGAAAGGATTTCCTCAGTACTATGAGTTCGATTTTTTCAGACCAAATATCCCTGATGGGCATTTTACATACAAAGCAAAAAGTGCATACACCTACAATTGGATGTATTATGTAACATATGCTGCGGAAAATGATTATGAGGAAAAACTTTTCTATACATCTCCAAGTTTTGGGACCTTGAATTGGGTGGCTAAAAACGGAATTCCATTTTCAATAACAAACACATTAGAGGAGGGAAACCCAATTGTTCAGTTTAGTTGTGTTGCTAGTCATGGATTGACACCAGGAGAATATGTTGAACTTTCCATTTCGTATGAGAATAAAAATATTTTCTTGGTATATTCGTTAGGTAATGGACAATTTGATAGTGAAGAATATGTCTTCAATCTATTCAACTTGGGATATACGGGTACAACTTTTGCAAACGGAACCACAGGTACTTTCAAGAGGGTAATAAATCCTGATAATATTGAAGAAACTAAATCCGAATATTATGTTAGAAGACACAAGGTTCTCACAAATATTGAAGATATGATTGTGTCTAAAGCCGGGTTTGAAAAAAATATTTTTTTGGAAGAAAAGAAATTGGAATTCAGTTCTATTACACCTGATAATGTTACTCGAATATCTCAAAAAACAAGTAGTAACGCCTATAATTTTACTGTAGGATACGATTTAAATCTTTTGGGATTGAAGGACAATCAGAAAAGACCAATATCAGAATTGTATCTTTCAATTATAAACAAAGGATTCTCGGGATATTTCAACAACCCAACAAATGAAATTGGATTAAAACAAGGTTGGGAATTCAATATAACAAATCCAATCAATAGTTGGTGGTCACAAAATAACGTTGAGTCAAATACCTCAATTCCCACTAGCGCTTATACAAAAACAAATGGTGCCACTAAAACCTTCTACTATAATCTTGATTTAAAGAGAGGAGACATGATTGATGGAGACTTTTGTGAGTGGAACAATTCGGAACAACTTGAGCGTGTCGTTTCAACTTATTATCAAAAGTTGAAATATAATCAAAATGTTTTCCAAACCACGAATACATCGGACCCTAACGCCGCAGGTTTTTATTATGTTCCTCATAACAAGTTGACGATAAGAGTGTTTTCTAATTATATTGAAAATGCCCCATCGAACATGGTTGATGGGATTCCCTCTTATGCTTACTACTCAGATGCTGAAGCCCAATTTTTATGGAGGGATTTATACACTTATGGATTTTTTGATGAGCAAGGATTCGGTGTAGATTACCCATATCTAAACTCTGCACATTATCCATATACCGAAGTTACTTTCAGATTAATACCTGAAGGGGCTAATTATAAAACAGGATACGACTTTGTTGTAAAACCACTAATTGATGGATGTGAATAAATTTCAAATATTACAAACAGGTCTCGTGGACAAAGAGATTGTATTACCCGTTCAATTGAATTGGGACTATCTCGGTTTGGATGATGCGATAGATGCTTACGAAGAAGATATGATTAACCAAGTAATTGGTTTAGGGAGGGACTTCGAAGTTTCAAGGTTTGCACATGAACCAGCAACTGGCACAACAAACGATACATTTATAAATTATGAGTTTTATTTCTATTCGGGGGGACCGTTAAATCAAATCAGTAATTGGAAAATTGATTATCTTAATCAAGGATTTACATCGCAAGAAGTTTTTTATTATGTTAACAGTTTCTCGAACTCGTTTTTCAAGTTGGATTTATATGATTCTGTAGATGAGAAAAAACAAATCAACTACGTAACCATGATTATCCCAACACAACAAGGAACAAAAATGGATGTTGTTATGAATCGCACACCTGTCAAAATCAACAAACCAAATTTTGTTTTAGACTACATAGGTGATAGTGAGGGGTTTTTTATTTATTGGTTGAAAAAAAGAAACTTTTTGGATATCAAAAGATTCTACATGACCGCAAAGTTTTTTGATGCTAAAACTGGTCAATTTATCAAAATGATGACAGGAAGTACAAATAGACAAGTTGATAGAACTAATGGACCTCAAGCGTATTTAACTAACCCATTTAGTTTTGACAGCACAAAATATTTTTATTATCAAGTGGATTTAGATTATGAGAAACAAACTTACGTAGTTTCAAATACTGAGGGACAAAGACTTGGGACAAACATTCCCATAAAATGGTTTGAATATGTTAACCCATAATGAATCAAGATTATTATAGATTTATTGTGTCCCCTGAGACAGTTATCTCTGACATTGCGAAAGTCACCGTAAGTGGACAGACATTTGGAGTATACTCGGGTATGTCCCAAATGGTGACATCGGGACCAAGATTTACATCTTTATTTACTGGGTTGACGGTAAACTTTCTTTTGAATCAGACAACAATAGATGAGGGATATTATTCACCTTTTGATGGTTTTGTTTTGCAAAAAAATGTTGTCGCTAATTTCATATTTTCATCTACAACTCAAGAACCTTACAAATGGTATGTTTATAATACATCAGATGAGTTTCAAAAGTTTTTGGATTTATCCTCTTATACTATTGATTGGGGTGATGGTACACCGAAACAGACAATCACGAACTACGCACCGAACTCTATAAATCATACTTACCCATCGGCGGTTAAAGAATATACAATTGTGATGGAACAAAGAAATCCTTGGGGTGTGACAAAAGTTCAAAAAACAATTCATACACCTTATGTGAATGTGCCAATCCCAAATCCAAAAGGGGAAATATATTTCACAACATTAGATGGAAATTGGTTAAAAACACCAATATCGTATGATTATATATTCTCAGGTGATGCGGTGAATATCGTTTCTGCTCAAACCTCGAACAATTACGTAGTGGTCCCTTTCACAATATCTGGTCTTACTAAGTCGAGACTAACAGAGTTACAAATATATGGAACAGTTCCTTTAACCGCCCCGTTGTTCAATGAAAAGTATCAACTTGGAGTTCCGATTATTGCAAATGGTCAGATATGGGGTGTTGTCACAAACGCTGAGTTAAATGTTTTTACTGCTTACACTATTCAAGATGTAAACTATTATGATTATCAAGATGGTACCACAATATTTTTCGAGGAGTCATCAGGTTTGACAACATCTAACTTGACTGCGGTACCGATAACAAAAGAGGAGGTTTTAATTAAGGTTGTGGACCAACCAAATATTCAAACGAATGTTTTTGTCGAAAGAGGTAAGAATAGTGCTTACGAAAGAGTACAAAGACTTGGAGAAGTTGACAATTTAGGTGATATGATTAACTACGGATATGGATTTTTCAACGTTGTCAATAAAACAAATGGAGAAGTGTGAAAAATCAAATAAAACTATTTATAAAATAAAAGAAAATGGCAATTGGTTCATATGGTACAATAAGACCAAGTGATGTATCTCCTGAGGACGTGGAGATTATAATGAATTATACACCATCGAGAGATGCAACAAATGAGTTTGTATTAACTACCTTGGATGCAAAAACATTACTTAGACCTTATTTCAACAACAGTTCAACAGGTGGAGACCCTAATGAGGTTCTCGGAGGACTTTACAACTTAACTTTACCCGCTGAACAATTCAATGCTCTCGGTATCTACACATTATATATTAGACCTGCACAAATCAGAACCACAATAACAGATTGTGGAGTTTTGAGTGCATTACCAAACGTCAAAGGAATCATAATTGACTTGGCAGGTGTACCACCACAGTATCTAAATAAGTTTGTACCTGAAGGATTGGTAGGCTTCAGAGTTGAATATTTGAATCCCGACGGAACCAAGATACCAAACTTCTTCAGAATGATTACATCTTGTTTCTTTTGTGAACCAGTTGTTGTGAATCAAGTAAACACTACTCAAAAAGCTATCAGATACAGATATGTTGATGGAATTGCAAATCTTTTATTTTGTACATTATCACCCTCATCATCACCGACTAACAAACCTAATGCGACGCCCTTTATTGGACAACCTGACCAAGATATTATTATAAGTAATACCTACTTCAATCCAATTACTGTTGAAATTAACATGGTTGAATATGACATTTCATCTCTTGCTATTGCTCTTTTTGGTAATCAGACTAAATCTATTGATGACGGTATCTATACAATCTACGACGATGAAAATAATATATACAGACAGTATAATTTATATGAAATAAGAGACCAATTCAACGCGTTATTGTTTGAGGTTAGACAAAATAGAGGCACAAATATTGATTTTAGTAAGAACTTTACAAACATCTCAACTTAATGGCGAAAACGATAAAAAAAACTAAATTTTTTTATCCGCCGAGACCAGGTAGTGGGGCGGGTACATTCTCCGACAATATTGTTGGTTTACAAACTGTCGAAGGGGGTGGACTCACGCAAGGTAATTTTGAGTTTACGACGGGTGTAACGGAGAAAGTTAATCGATTCTTTAATGTGGGTGCATTCTCTGAACCTATGAGTTTGGAGATGATGGATATTGATGACTTGTTCATGAGTAGGAAGATTATTGCAACTCAGTTCAGAGTCTATCCAAACTATGATGTTTCACAAGTATTGAACTTCTCGATGTATGGTTCTTTAGCGAAAAGATTTCAAGTATCAGTCATCCATATTATCAATCAATTTCCAGCAGCTTTAGATGTATTGTTTCTAAACTTAAACTTTTTGACGGGGTATACCGCTGAAAACATCTTATACGATTCAGTTCAAGACACTACATACTTTAAAGTTGATGTCGACAGGATTAATAACCCGTTTGATATTGATTATTCTATCAGTGCTACTACAAACCTCTCTGTCAGAGAAATTGAGGTTTCACAATATAGAAATCTATACAACACCTATCTTGATTATTGTGTTTCAATCAACGATAACATTTTCAAAGTAGTTGCTTTCACACCTTCACAAACTCTTTCGAGTGGATACGTGGAGTTTATAGTTTCAGGGGCACCTTTTGGGACTACAGCATCAACAATCACAGAACAATACCAAATAAGATTGAATGATTTGGTTACAGACAAAGTATTCAATGAAAATTTTGATGAGGTTGAAAAGTTTTTACTTAATAGATTAATTAGACCTGAGTACACTGCATTTTTCCAAGTACCTGAACAGAACGAGTTTGGTCAGTTTTATACCTCATATCAACAAGTTACTTTTCCAAAAGACGGTGTTTGGAACTTAGATATTAGGTCCAACAATTTTGATAATTACATATCTCAACTTCAACTGATTGCGGAAAACTTGGATTCGTTCAAATCAAATTTAATTTCTAGATTTCTGATTACTGATGCTCTGAAAGAGTTTGATACTTTGGGACAGAAGGTAGAAAAGATTTTTCAAATCTATGGAAGAAGTTTTGACCAAGTAAAACAATTTATAGATGCCCTAGCCTTTATGAACTCGGTTAATTATAATCCTAGCAATGATATCCCATCTCAACTTTTAGTAAACTTAGCAAGAACATTGGGTTGGTCTTCTAATTTTTCGCCGATTACTAACGAAGATTTTCTTACTTCTATTTTTGGGAATACATCAACACCAACTTACCCTGGTTATGCTAGAGCACTTACACCGACAGAATTAAACTACGCTTTTTACAGAAATTTAATTTTGAATGCCGCGTACCTTTTCAAATCAAAAGGAACAAGAAGGTCTGTTGAGTTTATAATGAGATTGATTGGTGCCCCTGAATCACTCATAGAATATAATGAACACATTTATTTGGCTGACCAGAAAATTAATATGGACCAATTTTTTACTCAATGGGCACAAATATCAGGTGGTACTTATGTTCAAAACTCTCCGTCATTTCAAATTGGTAACACTTACAAAATCAAAGGTAAAACCTATTCGGGATTTACCTCAACAAATACATTTACTGATGTAACAATTAGATTGGATGACTATCCAATAGATGATGAAGGATACCCTAATGCACCAAGAAATACTGAAACTTATTTTTTTCAAGTGGGCGCTGGTTGGTATGAAGTAACACCACAACATAGAAGTCCTGACCAAGTCACAATTACAAACCTACAATTCACAGGTCAAAACTTTGACATACAAACAGCCTTACAACCTTTCAGTTATGGTCAGATTTATCTTAACAGGTATATAGATTTCCCATTTATGACCGAGGGGTTCAAACTCAGGAAAGTTATTGATAACAATAAGTCTTGGTTGGCGGACGATAACAAGATAAGAGTGTCAACAGATGGCGACTATAACGCATATTATTTCGTTGACGATGAGAAATTAGTTCTGAATGTAAAAAATGTTGATTTATTCTTAAATCCCGCACAAGGTTTGGTATATGATGTTTGGGATTCATCAGTTAAAAATGATTACCCAATTCCAGAATCGGGATTAACTGTAGGTTATCCTGTACCTGGTGGAGTGGATTGGACATATATAAATCCTGAACCAAAGAAAAAAACCTTTTTTGAGTTTTCACAGACTTTTTGGGAAAACATGATTAATGCCAGAAACCGCCAGTTCATCACGGATGGAAAGACAGGAGGTTATCCTACACTCCAATCTATATGGTGGAAATATATAGAATCGGAAGAGACAGTTGGTATACCAAATAACAAATACACTTATCAAAAATTGATAGATTATATAAACGGAATTGGGCCTTATTGGCAAAAATTAGTCGAACAGATGATGCCTGCCACAACAATATGGAATGGAGGTACAAGATTTGAAAATTCTGTATTCAATAAACAAAAGTTTGTTTATAGAAGACAAAGAGGTTGTCAATTTGTGCCAGTCCCTGTTGACCCCTGTTTCGTCAACTCAAATATATATGATTTTTCTTGTTCCAACCAATTTACAGATTTTTTTATCTATCCGTGGTTGAACGGTGATATTACAGTCAGTAATTTCAGTAGTATTTTAACAAACAGAATTAATTCCATGTTAACTTCATTGGGGTTGACACTTAATGACTGTATACAATCATCGGTAGGAACAAAATGGTATATAAATTTTGCAATTGGGACAAATCAAATTATCAATCAACAATTTTACACTGGATTTGGAATCGATGATGTACCAACAAGTCAACTTTGGAGAAGTAGTTTGATTACAAATCTTCCAAAATTGAACGATTATGGTTATAGTTATTTTTTGAATGGTAACTTTTTAACGATTAATGGTTTGACTTGTAGCCCTTTTGATTTACAAAGTTTGGTTTCGTTGAAAGTCGGTATTGACATAAGCATAAATTGTAAAAAATAAAAATGCCAATTTTTGCAGACATAAGCGTTACGGGTAATTGTTCAACAGGTCAACTTGGTGCGGCTAAAGTTGTACCTTATAATGCAACTCCACCGTTCACCGTTGAATGGATTACACCATATTTGGGTGAAGATGTTGGAATTTTAGAATCTACAAGGACTAATTTATCATACGGGACATATTATATTAGAATCAACGACAGTACCCTACCTGTTAACGAAGAGATTTATGCGAACATACCTATTTCAAGTGGTATGTGTGTTTCTGTCACTGGAGTTGCACCCACAACATGTAATTTTACCAATGGTGCGGTTACAGGTACATCAACATCCTATTTTTCTAGTACCAATTTTTATCTCTATACTTCAAATAATTCTTATTTGACTTCAGCATCAACGATAATCAATCAAGTTGTTTTTAATAGTCTGAGTGCTGACACATATTATATGATTGCCGAAGACCTCGGTGGTTGTACTGGAAAAAGTCAAAACTTTATAATTGAACCCTCGGGTGTATTTGATTGCGGTCTTTATGTGGTCCCGAACTCCGCATGTGGTGGAAATCCAATAGGTAAAATATTCGTAACAGGTCAAACAGGTACAGCACCATACAAATATTATTGGACCGATGGTCAGACAGGAAGCACTATAACTGGACTAACCGCTGGTCAATATTCAGTCCAAGTGACGGATAGTAAGGGATGTTCGGTTACGAAGAAAGCTCAAATTGTGAATATTGCTCCTTTAGGTTTTGGAATATTCACAGCAACACAACCAACGTGTTTTTCAAGTGATGGTATAATTAATTTGACAATCACAGGAGGTACCGCACCATATTATTATTCTGCCTCAACAGGGGCGGTCTCGATTTCTTATTCCAAAACTTATACTCTCTCAGGGTTAAGTGCAGGTCAATATAACTTTTTGGTTACTGACGCGGGATTATGTTCGATAAATGTTGGTACAACATTAGAAGTACCACAGGGAATCACAGACGTGCAAATAATAGGTCAAAGTTCATATTGTTCCTCCAATAATGGACAGATTATTATCAACGTTATAGGTGGTAATGTACCAATTACTTATACATTAGTATACCCCGACGCTAATGTTGTCAACGTTACCAATAGCCAAACCTCTTATTTATTTAACAATCTGCAACCAGGAACATACCTTGTTACAGTTCAGGATAGTTTAACTTGTAGTTATGTTCAAGAAATAACAATTTTATCTTCGAATAAGTATACAATATCGACTTCGACGGTGGGAACGACCTGTAATCAAAATAATGGTCAAGTTTATGTTAGTTGTTCGTCGGGATATACTTTACCTTTGGATTTTTCATTAGATGGTTTAAGCAATGTGATAGACACAGGTCTTTCTGCGGTAACGTTCTCAAATGTAACATCAGGACAGCACACAGTTACCGTGACGGATGCAGATGGGTGTGTTCAAACCACTCAAGTTTTTGTTCCATCAAGCCCCCAATTAGACTTTTCACTTTATACTACATCTTGTGGAACAGGAAACAATGGTTCAATAACCGCATTTATAACATCAGGGACTCCACCATACTCTTACAACTGGTCAGACAACGTGGAAGGAAACCCACAACAGATAAATGTCAGCGGACTATCGGCGGGAACTTATAATTTGACAATAATTGATTCTGCAGAATGTTCGTTGACAAGAAAAACAACTATAAGTTGTGATTCAAGTTATGTATCATTTGAAAGTTATGTTATGGGAGAAAATATAATAACAATTCAACCTGGTTCTAAGTTTGGATTAATTCAAATGTTGAATGAGGGATTTCAAGATATCACTTCGGGTAATACTGATTGTGATATGGTGAGCGCAATTTTCACCGCAAAAGTATCTGTGATTCCTGAGGGAACAGTCGTTACTCAATCATTCTATACCTCAACTTCTCTTGTTGACATACCATCAGATAATCTTTGGTACGACACTGTTAAATCTCTGTTATTATCAATACCTGGAATTGGGGCGGTTACAGTTGACCCGTTGAATAATATAATTTCTATTCAAACAAGTACAACAAATAATTCGTTAGAGAATCAAGAAATAAAAGTTGAACTAGTGATAGTTTATGATATAATGTGTTTAACATAATGGTACAAATTAGAATTACTGAAATATCGGGAGGTACATACCCTATTAGTGTTTACATAACTGATGTTTATGGAAACAACCAATTCTTATTGGGCACAATTACTCCAGGTCCTGTTCCTCCTCAAGTAAAATACAATTCAACCATACCATCAATTTTCAGTACGGCACCTGAAATAATTCTAAAGTTGATTGATGCGAACGGTTGTGAAATCTTCAAAATTTTGGATTGTACATTCGGTTGTGCATTTGAAATTACAATTGAATTAGCGAGTTGTATTGTAGATATATCCATTTCAGAATCTTCTTGTGCTTTCGTAATTTGTTAACACTCATTTTTTTTACGATTCTCAATAAATAAACATCCCACCTTTGGTATTTATAAAATAAATCTGCGGATGGCCCTTCATACTATTTTAGTTGTAAATAATGCTATAGGTTGTGTTGATTCAGAGATTGAACAACAGTTGACAGTAACAGGTTGCACCAATTACATCATTAGACTTACTCAGAATTCAAATGCTTTAGGGCCATTTTCAATTTATTTGGACGAAGATTTATTTGGTTCAGGATATACAAGAACAGATTTGTTGAATGGAGTTGTTGTAAACTTCGAATGTGGTACACCAACGCCAACTCCAACACCAACTCTAACGCCAACACCTGCAACGCCAACACCAACACCAACTAATACTGAGACTCCGACTGTAACTCCGACAAATACTCAGACCACTACTCCAACACCAACAAATACTGAAACTCCGACTGTAACTCCGACAAATACTCAGACCACTACTCCAACACCAACTAATACTGAAACTCCGACTGTAACTCCGACAAATACTCAGACCACTACTCCAACACCTTCGGAGACAGCGACACCTGGCGCAACACCAACACCTACTGAAACACCAACTCCAACACAAACTCAGACGCCAACTAATACCCAAACTCTAACTCAGACACCTACTAATACCCAAACTCCAACTCATACACCAACACCGACAGGTACTCCTACAATTTTTGAGATTCAAATTTTAGACGAAGATGGTAATGTAATCATTACTCAAGATGGTAACCAATTGATTCTTCAACAGACTCCAACAACATACTTAGTGAGTACGGGAGATACTGTGAGTGTTTGTGGTGTGGGTGCTGGTTCATATACTCTATCAGTTACAATATATTCACCAACAAGTGGGTGGTATGATGTTGTGAGATTTTTCCAAGACGTATCTCTGGCAACTCCATTCAATGGTGGTGATTTATATTATACAAACACTATTGATGGCTGTGGAAGTTTTCTGCAGATAGATAGTGAAGGTTATACAATTAATATTTGTAATCCTTGTTAAAATAAAAAATGAAAAAGTAAATAATTAAAATATTTATTAATTATGGCAAACGTAAGAATAACCGACTTAGATTTAGTCCTATCGGCAGCCCCAAACGATAGGCTCTATATAGTAACCGACTACACTGGCGGAACCTCGGGGACTTCTTCGCAAATATCATATTCTGCTCTGACTTCTGGTTTCACCTCGGGGACATCTGGAACTAGTGGTTCGTCAGGAACTTCTGGAAGCTCAGGCTCGTCGGGAACTAGCGGAAGCTCAGGTTCTTCGGGAACAAGTGGTAGCTCTGGTTCATCAGGAACAAGTGGTAGTTCAGGACTGGAAGGTAATTTAGCTTCTTGGAGATTCACAGGTGCGACAGATACAACAATCAATCCAGGTTCAGGATATTTTGCTTTGAATACAGGAGATGATTTTTCACAAACAACCACATCAGTATCTATAAGTGACAATTCATATTACCCTTCAATATCATTTCAAACTTATCTCAATAATATCAGTATTGGTACTTTATTGAAATTCGTAAGAGTTAACGATTCTTCATATTATAAATTATTAGAGGTTACTGCGATAAATCCTCTGTCCTCAGGATTTGAGGATTATACGGTAAGTCAAATCGCAGGTGCGGGTGCTTCAGCGGTTGCCAATAACACAGAATTTATCTTAATTGTATTAGGTGCTGCGGGTGAATCAGGAACTAGCGGAAGCTCAGGTTCTTCAGGAACTTCTGGTTCATCAGGAACAAGTGGTAGCTCAGGAACAAGTGGTAGCTCAGGAACAAGTGGTAGTTCAGGTTCATCAGGAACTAGCGGTACAGACGGAACATCAGGAAGCTCAGGCTCCTCAGGAACTAGCGGAAGCTCAGGTTCTTCAGGAACTTCTGGCTCTTCAGGAACAAGTGGTTCATCTGGTTCATCAGGAACTAGTGGTACGGACGGAACATCAGGTAGCTCTGGTTCTTCGGGAACTAGCGGAAGCTCAGGTTCTTCAGGAACTTCTGGCTCATCCGGAACAAGTGGTAGC
>Ga0194116_10005401_pt1 | contig 14064 bp, 9 predicted proteins | sample TA2MahsurfametaG_4_FD_148617 | JGI IMG/M metagenome (GOLD analysis project Ga0194116, IMG submission 148617) | Freshwater microbial communities from Lake Tanganyika, Tanzania - TA2015008 Mahale S9 surface | ecosystem: Environmental > Aquatic > Freshwater > Lake | place: Tanzania: Lake Tanganyika... | reverse complement strand
TTCCGTAATCCAAATTTAATATGTAGTGTGTGCACAAACCAATTTGATAACTTCTGGAAGCAATGGGTTGGTATTCATAACGAATTCGAAATTTCCCAAACAGTCCGAAGGTATTGAGGTAAACACCGTGTTTTGGTAAGAAAATTTCATCGTCTTCACTGTTAATTTTTAGGGTATCTCCGTCAACAGAACGCGCCATGGTAAGACTGAGCTGTGTAAGAAAAAGGATGCTAAAGATTAACTTCATAATATTTTGCTTTAACAAATGTAATGTTTAAATGCACGAAACTGATCGTTTCTTTGAACTTTGATGCGAACCTAAACGTTTGAAGAATATGCGAGAAGATCAAGAATTAACGGAATTACGTCCTTTAGTAGCAACAATGCCAACGGAAAACGAATTGGAGGTCTTTCAAAATGAGGTCCTTAGACCAATTTTAAAATACCAACAAGAGCTCTGGAGTTTTATTTCTCGTCAGGAACCATTTATTTTAAAAGCGATTACTTCAGGAAAATCTGCGTCAGAAAAATGGAATTTACTAATGAAAATGGCAACCAAAAATCCATCCTTAAAATACCAATGGATAGGAATGGTGAGCGGATTATTAACCAACGTAGAATTCGCTTTTTATTATCAAAATAAAAAAGAACTGGATAAGAGAATAATGGGGATGTTAGCGCAGCGAATGGTCGACTCCTACTGAGATATGCGCTCTTGAACGGTGAGTTTTGTTAATTTTTCGTAAGCATCCTTGATGTGTTGTACAGGTTCAATCACTAGGCGCAATTTATCTTGTTGTTGCACCAATCTGTACCCGTCTCCTGCAGCCGTTATATTCGTTAAAAGAGCCGTAAACGCTTCAGTTTCAAAAAATGGAGATTGAGGATTCGCAATGAAATACCCCACGAGTTTGGACGACTTTATCACCAACCTTTCAACTCCTGCGTTTTGAGCCGCCCAACGCAATTTGAATGAAAAAAACAATTCTTTTACCTCCCGAGGAATTGGTCCAAAACGATCTTTAAGCTGACCAGAAAACGTATCAAGTTCTTCTTCATTTTTTAATCCGTCTAATTCTTGATACAAGCTCAAGCGCTCACTCACCTGATTCACATAGTCGTCAGGAATACGAACTTCCATATCCGTTTCAAAAACACACTCGTTGACATATGATCCGAAAGTGTCTGTTTGACGCTCGTCGAACAAATCTTTAAACTCACTTTCGCGTAATTCATTCATCGCTTCATTTAAGATTTTTTGATACATCTCAAAACCAATTTCTGAAATAAATCCACTTTGCTCACCGCCCAGCATATTTCCGGCACCTCGGATATCTAAATCTTTCATGGCAATATTGAAACCAGCTCCTAAGTCGGAAAACTGCACCAATGCCTCAAGACGTTTTCTAGCTTCGGAGGTCATCATATTAAACTTAGGCGCAATTAAGTAACAAAATCCCTTTTTGTTGCTCCGCCCAACGCGCCCTCTCAATTGATGTAAATCGCTTAAGCCAAACGTGTGAGAATCGTTAATAATTATGGTATTCGCATTGGAAATATCGATTCCACTTTCAATAATCGTCGTGGCAATTAACACATCATAACTTCCTTCAATGAAATCCATCATCACGCGTTCTAATTTTTCGCCGTCCATCTGTCCGTATCCAATACCGATGCGCACTCCGGGGCATAAGCGTTGAATCATGCCTGCCAATTCTCGAATGTTGGCTAATCGGTTGTTGACAAAAAACACTTGACCGCCTCTCGAAACTTCGTATGCAATGGCATCGCGGATAACTTCTTCATCGAAATAAACAATCTCTGTCAAAACAGGTTGCCGGTTTGGTGGTGGCGTATTGATGATACTCAAGTCACGTGCTCCCATCAGTGAAAATTGTAGAGTCCGCGGAATGGGCGTTGCCGTAAGGGTTAAGGTGTCAACAGTCGTTCGAATCGTTTTTAATTTGTCTTTTACAGCTACACCAAATTTTTGCTCTTCATCGATAATCATTAAGCCTAAGTCTTTGAACTTGACTTTTTCAGCCACCAAGGCGTGAGTCCCAATGAGAATGTCAATTTTACCCTCTGCCAATTGCTTCAGCGTTTCAGTAGTTTCTTTGGCACTTTTAAATCGATTGATGTATGAAATGGTACAAGGAAATTCAGAAAGTCGATCTTTAAAACTTCTGAAATGCTGCATAGATAAAATAGTGGTAGGCACTAATACAGCAACTTGTTTCGAATCTGAAACCGCTTTAAAAGCCGCACGTATGGCAACTTCTGTTTTCCCGAAACCCACATCCCCGCAAATTAAACGGTCCATTGGTCGCGAAGATTCCATATCTTTCTTCACATCCTGAGTTGCTTTGTATTGATCCGGTGTATCTTCGTACATGAAAGACGCTTCCAGTTCATTTTGTAAATAAGAATCTGGTGTATACGCATATCCGGGCTGACTTCGACGTTTTGCATATAGCTTGATGAGGTCGAAGGCTAATTCTTTAATTTTTTTCTTGGTTTTATTCTTTAATGTCGTCCACGCTTGAGTGCCTAATTTGTTCATTTTGGGCACCGTGCCGTCCTTACCCGTAAATTTTGAAATGCGGTGTAGGGAATGAATACCTACATATAAAACATCTCCATCTTTATAAACCAATCGAATGGCCTCTTGTGGCTTACCGTTTACGTCTATCGTTTCCAGTCCCGAAAATTGCCCAACCCCATGGTCAATGTGTGTAACATAATCTCCTTTTTGGAGGTTGTAGATTTCTTTTAAGGTCAAGGCTTGCTTCGCTTGTCTAAAACCTTCTTTCAACCTGAAACGATGGTAACGCTCAAATAGTTGATGATCCGTATAACATGTTAGTTGCAATGAAGGAAAAATAAACCCTTCATGCAAGGCAATCGGAATTGGACTAAATTCTACATCTCCCCCTATATCTGCGAAAATTTGAAAAAGTCGTTCAATTTGTTTTGGTTGATTGGAAAAAATCAAGTTACGATACCCGTCTTTTTGCCTTTGTAATAAATCGGCTCGAAGTAAGTCGAAATTTTTATTGAAACTCGGTTGAGGTTGGAGATCAAAAGTGAAAACCTCTTTGGTTTTATAGTGGTAATCCGACCCCCACTCAATTGTGCTGCGCTCATCAAGATTCTTCATTAAGGCGTCTGGGGGCAAATATAAATCCGAAGGCAGGGTTCTTTTTACGGTGTCGGACAATTCTAAATAGCGCGCAGTTGCTTTTTCATATTCCTTTTCGATCACAGAAACAAGTCGAGAATAGGAGCTCAACCATACATTAGAAGAGGGCCCTAAAAAATCAAAAAACGAAGCTACTCCCTCTAGAATCATTTGTCCTTGGATGTTAGGAATGATCATAAAAAACGCGTGATCGGAAATAGACAATTGGCTGGCAGCATCAAAGGTCCGAATCGATTCTACTTCGTCTCCAAAAAATTCCATTCTAAAAGGGTGATCGTTGCTGTATGAGTAAACGTCTACAATTCCTCCACGAATGGCAAATTGTCCCGGCTCATATACAAAATCAACCCGTTCAAAATGGTATTCCAATAAAAGTTCGTTCATGAAATCTAAGGAATAGGATTTTCCTACCTCGACACGCATGGTATTCTCAACAAGTTTTTTCTTAGTTGGAACTTTTTCAAAGAGCGCCTCGGGGTATGTTACAACCCAAGCATTTTGATTGCTCGAAATCCTTTCCAATACTTCGGCTCTAGCTACCACATTGGCGTTATCAATTTCGTCAATCTGGTAGGGAATGCGGTAAGAAGCTGGATAAAATAGGATGCGCTTATCGTTAGGATAAAGACCTTCAAGATCGTTTAAAAAATATGCAGCCTCCTCTTTATCATTGAGAATAAACAACTGATGAGAAGGCAATTGTTGCGCTATGCTGGTGGCCACAATGCTTTTTGAGGAGCCTATCAATCCTTTGAGGTGAATACGCACGTTCTCCATTCTCAAAGTGCTTGCGGCAAAATCTACTTGAGTCAATTTAGCGAAGGAAGCGAGAATGGCACTTAATTCCATGCACGAGGTGCAAAATTACAGATTTATTGCGAGTCGTTAAAGAATACCTCGTATTTGGTGCACTAAAGTTGAAATAAATCGAATTCTGCTATCTTCGTGATACAAAAGGACGTTTTCACAAAAATTCAATGAAAGTTCTCATCAAAAATATTAAAGGTCTCGTGCAAGTCGGGGAGAATATTCCTCAGGTAATCTCTGGAACTAAAATGAAAGAATTACCGCTTATAAATGATGCTTTCCTGGCACTAGAGAATGGCGAAGTTGTTGCTTACGGACCGATGAGTGATTGGGAAGGAATTTCCGATTGGCGTGATTTAGAAGTTATTGATGCAAGCGGCTCTTTTGTATTTCCGAGTTTTGTCGACGCGCATACCCATTCAGTTTTTGCGCAACCGCGAGCAGAAGAATTTGTTGATAGAATTAAAGGATTAAGTTACGAAGAAATTGCCTTGAAAGGTGGTGGGATACTAAATTCTGCTAGAAAACTTCAGGAAATGCCTGAAGATGAATTATTTGAATCAGCCCAATTGCGCATTGATAAAATGAAGGCTCTCGGGACGGGGGCACTAGAAATAAAATCTGGTTACGGGTTAAGTGTAGCGGGAGAACTGAAAATGCTACGCGTCATCAAACGCCTAAAAGAAAGGAATCGCATCCCAATAAAAGCAACTTTTCTCGGGGCTCATGCCTTTCCTGCTGAGTTCAAGGAGAATCACCGAGGATATATTGACCTAATTATCACAGAAATGTTGCCGCTCGTTGCAGCCGAAGGGTTAGCGGATTACATCGACGTTTTTTGCGAACGCAATTATTTCTCAGTGGAAGAAATGGTAGAAATTCTGCACGCCGGAAAAAAATATGGACTCATACCAAAGGCTCATGTAAATCAATTTTCGGCCATGGGGGGGGTCAAGCAAGCGCTTGCCTGTGGTGCCTTGTCTGTAGATCACCTCGAGGAGCTTACCCAAGAAGACGTGGATGCCTTGAGGCATTCAAGCTGTATGCCCGTGCTGCTTCCGGGTTGTTCGCATTTTCTCTCCTTACCATTTGGAAATGCAAGATTATTGATAGATAACGACATTCCGTTGGCTCTCGCTAGCGACTTCAATCCCGGCTCATCGCCTTCATACAACCTATTTCAAATTTGGTCGTTGGCATGTGTAAAAATGAAAATGACACCCGAGGAAGCATTTAATGCTTTGACAATTAATGCGGCATATGCACTGGGTCTTTCTCAAACCCAAGGCAAGATTTTTTTAGGGTATAAAGGCGGTATTGTAATTACCAATGAAATCTCATCCCTTGAATACATTCCCTATTCTTTTGGTGAGAACCATGTTCAGCGGGTTTTGAATGTTTAATTCATGGGATTTTCTTGCTATGTAATTATTAAATTATCTGTTTTTAAAGGTATTAGACCCGTGAAAATACCTACCTTTGAATATTCATGAGGATTCTTATTATTATCAGTTTTATTTGGTCCTTTTTCTCATTCGCACAAACCACTTATGTGGAGAGCGATAAGCAATTATTATGGGAAATTACACACCCGAAATTAAAGGAGAAGTCTTTTCTGTTTGGTACTATTCACTCCAATGAAAAGCGGGTTTTTGATTTGGCTGATTCCGTGTATATTTTGATGGATAAAGCGAAAGTTATTGTTCTGGAAACGGATGTTTTTGCGCTATTCAATAAAATTGACACTCGAAAAGGACTCCCAAGGACACAATACGACAACAATGGAAATTCCTACTCTGCGAGTTTTCGTGCCTCAAAAACAGCTTATGGTGATGAAAATGGCATGCCTCAATTTTTGGACGCTTTTTTTGAAGAATATTGTTTCAACCATCAAAAACAATTTTTTGCCCTCGAGAGTTATGATGCTCAAAGAAGTTTGTTGACGAATGTTAATTATTCAAGCCGAAGACTAATCAATACCTCCATAAATAATTTTTCGCAAGACAAATTAATGGATTTATACTTGCAAGGCGATATTCAAGGCCTTGATAAACTGACAAGGGCAACTCTTTCTGTTGATCCGGAGTTGTACACAAAATTAATTAGCAGTAGAAATATGGGTATGGTTGGTCAGTTAGACTCATTATTGAGAAACCAAAACAGTTTTTTTTGTGCAGTGGGAGCTGCTCACTTGGGAGGAAGCGAAGGCTTGGTAAAATTACTACGTGAAAGAGGATATCGTATGCGAAGTGTGGCCTGGACAATAAACGAGCAAGCTTCAAAAATAAAAAAACAAATTCGTACGGAAAGATTTTATCCATACAAAGATGTAAGTTCAGGGATTACCGCGATTTTTAACGGGAAGCCTAGTGTCGAGAAATATAACGATGGCAGCGTGAAAATGATTTATCGAGAACTAGGACAAGGAAATACTTATGTGGTGGAGGTCTTTCCACTTGACACGACCTTAACATTGGATCAAATTGCTGCGACTTATATTGCCAGCCCACCCAAGACCCTATTCAAAAAAAGATTCTTAGAGGATGGAACAATCCAGTTTGAAGGATTAAGCAACACCTACCCTGAAGGATTAAATTGGGTGCGCATACAATTCAATCCAACACATTTCGCAGTTATCAAAGTATATGGGGGAAATAAATTTTTACACTCCGACCGTCCTCAAAAGTTTTTTGATAAAGTTTGGTTTGAATAACTGTCAATGTCGCGTATCTACGATTCCCTTTTCGCGGCAAAATTAAGAACGAACAAAATAATTTGGTTGGAAGGTCCTTTCGGATGCGGAAAGTCTACTTACGCTGAGCAAGCAATCCACGATATAGGTTTTGATTTTGAAACGATTGATTTTCGCTCAAAACTTGTCCGAAATAAATTTAATGAGCTTACCTTGGCAGAAATGACCTGGTATTTTAATCAAAATCCAGCCTATGTGTTAAAAGACGTACAATATTTCAAGTCGCTACAACACCTTATAAAGTTGTCCTTAAGTCAAGAAATTAAGACTACACTTGTTCTCACAACTTCATTTAGGACAGGTATGAACGATGAGTTTACGGAAGCGATAAGATGGGAAGGTTTGTCTTTCTATTTTTCTCCGAAAACCTACTACGAAAGAACCATGGAGCATGGCATGGTACAAGAGGAAAAAAATTTAGAGAATCGTTTAGTTTTTGGAAATATGTTTTCAACGTTCGATGAAGATCGGGGATACTATTCTGAAGTGCTCACTCAAAAAATGGAACAAATACTTCTCCATCAACTGGGAGCTTTCGAGCGTATTAATAAGAAAAAGCCCTTGTTTCGCCTTTTACAGTTGCTCGCTTTAAAAGTTGGTGAGGGTATTTCATTCAACGAGTTGGCTGAAAGTGTGGAATTAGACAATGAAACAGTTGATCGCTACATCTCCTTATTTCAAGCAGCACACTTGCTAATTGTTTTACCGGCTATGTTCAACGATAACAGGTATGAAATAAAGAAACAACACGTTGTTTATTTTATTGATAATGGAATCCGAAATGCCCTAATTAGTAATTTCACACCTTTTGAAGATCGTTTCGATAAAGAAATTCTTTGGAAAAATTGGTTAATTTCGGAACGATTTAAATGGATTAAAACCAACCAAAAAATACCAGCGTTTTATTTTTGGAAATCACACACGAGACAATTTGTAGACCTCATCGAGATTCAAGACAATGCGTTTTTTGCCATACGTTGTTCATGGAGCAAGAAAAAATTAGCAAAAAAACCTACTTTATTTGCCAATTATTACCCAAATGTTATCTTTAAAAGTATTCATCGTAATAATTACCTAAGTTTTTTAGCCAGAAAATAATGCTGTTCATAGACAAAATAGCGCAAACGATTAAGAATCGCCCTGAGGATTTGCAGGATATCACAATCATTTTACCATCACAACGTGCTATAAAGTACCTTTCAAATGCTCTTGTAAGAGCCTACGGAAAACCTATTTTTTCGCCAAATATGTTTTCCATTGACCTGTGGGTGCAATCAATTTTTCCTCATTGCATTGACAATACACGACTTCTCCTTCTGCTCTATGAGGTTCATCTGGAATTAGAAAATACTCCTGAAACTTTTGAAGAATTTTCAAAATGGGCGCCAATTGTGCTTAATGATTTTGAGGAAATTGACCGGCAGCTTTTAAATACAAAAGATGTTTTCCAGAACCTTTTTAGTATAAAGGAATTAGAAGCATGGAATGTCGATGAGAATAAAATCTCTGAGTTACAATACAAGTTTTTAAAATTTTGGGAAAAATTACCGCTTTATCACGAAAAATTATTCCTGAAACTTGAAGAAAAAAAATACACTACTTTATTTTCTGCGTATAGAGAACTGGCTGAAAAAGATATACTTCCTGAATCTCAATTTTTTATTTTTGCCGGGTTCAACGCCTTAAGTACCGCAGAGTTAAAAATAATTAGAAAATTACAGTCGAGAGGTCAAGCACTTTTTATTATTGATGCTGATATTTATTATTTGGAAGATGAATTTCATGAAGCAGGATATTTTTTAAGGAAAGCTCTCGAGTTCCTACAACTATCGAATCCCTCCCACACAATTGATAAAATTTCAAAGGAAGCCATCAATTTGAGGATTGTTGAATGTCCTCAAAAAACAGGGCAAGTAAAAGTTTTAGCTGCAGAACTCGCAAGACTATCAAGCTCAGAGTTGGAGGAGACCGTCGTTGTTTTGGCCGATGAATCATTATTGTCCTCGGTTGTTCAAAATATTCCTTCGAATGTGGGAAATGCCAATATAACCCTGGGGCTATCACTGTCTCAAACCCCTATAAAATCTTGGATAGAATTACTCTTTTCAATTCAAGAAAATAAGAAAAGATACCGCACTCAGGCCATCTACCACTCGGATTTAATGAGTTTCTTTCATCATGTTTTCATAGGTGCTGCTGCCTCAGTAGTTGAAAAAGAAAATATGGCAGTGATTGAGTTTAAAACGGCTCAAAAAAATAAAGTTTTTCAAAATGTCGCTTCAATTCAAATTTCAGAGCGCCTGAATGAAATTCTCGGGATGTTGACAACGGATTGGAATGATGATTGGTTAAACGCAATTAATATAATTCGTCGAGTCACAAAGAAAATTATTGAATTAATCCCAAGGGAGAAGGAATTTGAGCTAAATTGTTTGTTGGTATTCGACAACCAGATTTATACTTTTTACAAGATAGTTGAGGAAGGTCTTCCTGTGATGAACCTCAACAGTTTTCAAAATCTTCTTTTTCAGCATTGGAGTGCAGGTAAATTATCCTACTTCGGAAATCCTACGAAAGGGTTACAAATCATGGGGATTCTTGAAACGCGATTACTCGATTTCAAAAGAGTTTTAATCATTGGATTCAACGAGGGGAATATCCCAAACGCATATGCCTTTAAGTCACTAATCCCAATGGATTTGAGAGGATTGCTAGGTTTACCTTCTATTAAAGAAAAACAGGGAGTTTCTGCGCATCACTTTTACAGATTATTGCACCATGCGCAACATGTAACGGCAACTTTTTCAAGTACCTCAGATCAATTGGCCAGCCATGAAAAGAGTCGATATCTACTCCAATTGGAATTGGAATTGTGTGCAGCAAATAAAAATATAAATTTACGTCATGAGCTCTATGCAATTCCAATAGAAAATATCACTAAATCAGATGGTGGACTTATTGTCAAGACTCCTTTTATCCTAAATAAAATTGATAAATATTTTTCCTCTTCCATTTCCGCATCGGGCATTAATAGATATTTAACCTGCCCTTTGGACTTTTACTACAAATATATCCTTCAATTTGGGGAGGAAAAAAATGTAGAAGAGGATATTGAAACGAATACTTTTGGGACTTTGATTCACAATACCTTAGAAAAATTGTATCTGCCCTATGCAAAATATGATAAAAATGGTCAAATCCAATGTGTTAATCCCCCAAGAGTGACTTGTGAAGTTATAGACGATATGTTAATAAAATACCAGGGAACACTTTATAATGAATTTCTGTCCTACTTTGACAAGGATGAAACCCTTTTTAAAAGGGGAAAGAATGCGCTGAGCTACAGAGTTGCCAATGAAATGACACTTAAATTCTTACATGCAGAAAAAGAATTTATTAAAAAATTAAACCAACCCCTATTCATTGAAAGATTGGAGGCAGGATTGGAAACATCTTTTCAACTGGAAGTAGACGGTGCAATGAAAACAATAAAAATTGGAGGATTTATTGATCGAATAGATAAGATAGGCGAAGATTATCGCTTATTAGATTATAAATCAGGTAAAGTTTACTTTGACGATGTTTGCTTGAAGACAAATAAAAGTGATCACCAAATGAATTTTCAAAAAACAAAACATGCCGTTCAATTATCCTTTTACGCGCTTATGTTCAATGACGAATATGGATTTTTTCCTAAGGAAATTAAGATCTGCTCTTTACTAGAACCTTCGTTGAATTTACCACTTCAAGGAGATAAGGGCCAAGGTATTGAGGAAATTACGAACGAAGCAAAAGAATTTATAAGAAAAGTCTACTCAGAAATGATTGACAAAAGCATTGAATTCTCACATGCCAGTTCTTCTTTGTATTGTAAATTCTGTGATTAAAGGTTATTTCAGTGAAATTTGGAATTCCGCTCAATACAGTTCGGCTTTCAGAGCATTCCGGTAGTCCTTAATTTCTTCTCGATTTACTCTTTGTTCCGCGCTTTTGAGAAGCTTTAAAAGGTATAAAAAATTTTCTTTCGCTTCAATTTCAATCGGATATTCGTTTCCCTCTTCATCCTCTTCATATTGAGCTTGTATGTCAAAGGTCTTATTTTCTTCTATGAATTCATATGTCAATCGGAGGACTTTCACCACAAGAGGATCTTGTTCTTGTAATGCCAATTCGCGAAGTGATTTTAAATCACTAATTAAATTCGGAGCTTTAAATCCACTCTTTTCAACTTTAGAGATAATTTCGTCCAATCTGTTGTTTGCGGTAATTGTTTTCATGAAAGAAATAAGTTTATTCGTACAAATGTAAACAGTTTAACGTAATTATTAACATTCAAATGAAGGGATGAATGAAAAATAGCTTTCTTCCGCAAGAAAATTCTGTATATTTTTGATTATGCAAACTTATGTCCAGGCAATTGGTATCGGTTTTTTATTAAGTATGATACCCGGGCCTATATTTTTTTCATTGCTGGAGACAAGTATTACTAAAGGTATTCGTGCGGCCTTGTCTTTTAATCTTGGGGTTCTACTCAGCGATTTACTTTATATTGTGTGTGCATTGCTGTTTTTTTGGGAATTAAGTTCCTTGGCCCAAGGGGATCACAAATTACTTTTTCGGTTTATCACGGGAATAATATTTATCGGATTTGGCTTTGTCAATTTCTTCAAAAAGGTGGAAATTATGTCAAAAAAAGGGAATGAAATTATTATTCATGTAAGACATTACTTACTATTAAGTTTAAAAGGGTTTGTCTTGAATTTGGCAAATCCACTTATTGTATTTTATTGGCTAAGTGTGGTGACTCTGGCTCAAACCTTAACTGATTCAAGTTCAGAATTTGAATTATATTCATTTTTAGGGCTAATTATAATCACCTTTATGATAATTGACCTCATTAAAATAGTCCTAGCGAAGAGTCTACGGCCCTTAGTGACAAACATCCTTTTAAAAAGAATAAATCAGTTAGTCGGTATCGTTTTTGTTATTATTGGCTCATTTCTAATTTTTCAGTTTTTGGTAAGGATAATGTAACAATGCATAAATTTTAAGATTTACTCATCAATAAATGAAATCATTAATTTTAACCAGTTTTCTTGCGTTTTTCTATTTTTTAAATTCCTTTTCCCAAAAGGTAGAAAAAGAAAATTTAGGTCAAAAGGTCCGAATTTATTGGGATTCAGGAAATAAAAAACTGCAGGCAACAGGCTCTTATTATGTTAATGAGGAAAAATTCATTTTAAATAAAACCGAAAAACATGGAAAATGGTCTTTTTATTCATTTGAAGGCAAATTGGAGGAGGACCGCATGTATTACCGAAATAGAATTCATGGAAAACAACTGACATACCACCCCAATGGTAATATAAAAACATTAGTTTACTTTACATTTAACGTCCCTGATAGCATTTTTAAAGAGTACGATGAAAGCGGTAAGTTATTGATTTCAGGTAATTACGAATTAGGTAGCCCCGAAGGCAAGTGGGAGTATTTTTATTCGGATGGTAGGCAAAAATCTATCGAGAGCGTTGAAAATGATACGACTTACCTCATGCAACATTGGGAGGCTGACTCGCTTCATAAACAAACAGTAATAGATGGAAAAGGGTATTTAAATTCATACTACAGCTCGGGAAGAGCAAAAGAAAAATACACATATACGCGAGGCCTAAAGACAGGGGACTTTGAAGAAAGAACCGCAAATGGCCTTATTTCTGTCAAGGGTGTTTTTAACCTTGGTAAAAAGGAAGGAGATTGGTTTTTTTATTCTTCTGAGGGGAAGTTAGAAAAACACATGCAATTTAAAAATGATTCCTTGGACGGCATTTACGAAGTTTTTTATAACGACACGCTCCTAAATACGAAGGGGCAATATCTAATGGGCCTCAAAATAGGAGACTGGTATTGGAATTTTCCTGATGGGAAGCCCGAAATTACAGGAGCTTTCGATGCAGATAAACAACACAAGAATTGGGTGTATTATTTTCCGAACGGCGGGATATCCTACGAGGCAACCTTTGATAAAGGAAAAAAAACGGGTAAATGGCATTATTTCTATGAAAACGGACAAAATTACAGAATAGGGAATTACGTGGACGACCTAAAAGAGGGAAATTGGAAAACGTGGTACGAAGACGGCACTCTTTTGATGGAGGGGGATTATAAGTATGGACAAGAAATCGGACAATGGAAAAATTATTGGGAGAGTGGAGTCGTAAAGAATATAACCACTTTTGAAGCAGGTAAATTAAATGGACCTTGGGTATCCAATAATCCAAATAATATTCAAACAGTTCAAGGATGGTATAAAGATGGCCTGAGAGTTAAAGAATGGAAAGAATATTATGACAACGGCCGATTGATGCAAATCAGTAACTACAAAATCATTAAACGAAAAAATTACTCAAAAGGTATTGCTGTATTGGGTATGCGAGAAAAGCTCAGTGAGCTTCACGGAACCTTTTTAGCATATTCTCAATTAGACTATACCGTTAAAGCGAAAGGGAAGTATAAAAACGGATTGAAACATGGCGTATGGATAGATTATTATCCCGGCGGTATAATCCCCACCGTGATTTCTTCTTATAAAAAAGGCAAACTACACGGCACCATGAAGCAATTTGGCAAACGTGGCAATTTACATTTCGAGACAAATTATAAAAACGGTCTGAAACACGGCTGGCTTATCATCTATGACAATCGCGGAAAAGAGAGCGTTCGTAAACTCTTTAAAAAGGGAATCGAGCTAACACCTAAGAATGAAGGTGATATTTTTACCCCCTGATAGACTCAATAAATAATGTGAGTTCCTCAAAGTCTTCGACACTCAATTGTTCCGGTCTTTCCTGTTGAAATTTGCTTGGTAACTCGTGTGCCGACAGTAATTGGTTCAGTGAATTGCGCAATGTTTTTCTGCGCTGGTTAAAGGCCATTTTTACCACTTGAAAAAATAATCTTTCGTCACAGGAAAGAGACTCCCTGTTGTTTCGGGTACAGCGAATTACACCCGATTTAACCTTTGGAGGTGGAGAAAATACGTGTTCATCCACAGTGAAACAATACTCAATATCGTAAAAGGCTTGTAAGAGCACGCTGGTGATACCATATTCCTTGGAGCCTGGCTTTTCTGCTACGCGTACCGCAACCTCCTTCTGAAACATGCCCATTATTTCAGGAATACGGTTGCGAAATTCTAAGCACTTGAAGAGAATTTGAGACGAAATGTTGTAAGGAAAATTTCCAACTACCGAAAAATTTACATTCGGAAAATAGGTGTCCGGATGTAATCGTAGAAAATCACCGC
>Ga0194116_10005395_pt1 | contig 14071 bp, 10 predicted proteins | sample TA2MahsurfametaG_4_FD_148617 | JGI IMG/M metagenome (GOLD analysis project Ga0194116, IMG submission 148617) | Freshwater microbial communities from Lake Tanganyika, Tanzania - TA2015008 Mahale S9 surface | ecosystem: Environmental > Aquatic > Freshwater > Lake | place: Tanzania: Lake... | reverse complement strand
GAACATATAGATAATTATAGAAACAATAGATTGTTTAGATTATTATTATTGCAAAAACAAAAAACGCGAACTACAACTATAAATATTGATATGGATGATACATTTAGAAATATTAATAAGGATGAACATAAATTAAATGAAGTAAAGAACAACATTATAGATTTAATTACTGAAAATATAAAAGAATATAATAAAAGTTCCTTAAATTCTCAAAGACAAAATCCTATGAAACTTAATTTAATGTATCATAAATTAATACAAAAAAAAGAAAAAAATATAAGAGATGATACATCTAATGAATTAATGAATATTATTAAAAATATATATTATCAAATAAATAAAAAAAAAATAGAATATCATACATTAGATGAATATAAAATAACAGATCAACAACCTATTTCAATAATAAAAAAATTAGATTCTGATAGTCCAGACAATATTAAAACTATGGCAGATAATGTAATAAATTATGAATTATTTATAACATATTTTATAAATTTAATAATTATTATTATAATTTTTAATATAGCTATATCTAATAATAAAATATTATAATACATTAAATAAGAATATTCTATGAGCTCTGATAATCCTCCTGAATCTCTTCAAGAAATCTTAAAAACAACTGAAAATAGGAAAAATTATCAAGAATATCCAATATATTTTCAAGAGAATAATACAGAAAGAAATTTTATTAAAAATTTGAAGGATGTATTTATTTATATGTTGATTAATGTCACTTTTGCTACTATAATTATAATTACATGGTTGATGCAAAAAAATGATATATATAATTATTTTAAAGAATTATATAAAAAAAATAAGATAATTTTAAATGATATAGAGTATTATGTAAATATGAATGGTGGTATAAAATATAATTTGCATTTTATATTTTATTATGTATATATTAATATCAAATTATTTATTATACTATATTTAACTAAATTTAATTTAAGCGAAAAGTTTGATTATACAACTTTAATAATTTTAACATTTACAACTATTCTTTTAATAACATTTATAATATTATCTTCTATTGGAATAAATAATATTTAAGGAGATATTATATTTTATTTATTATATGGAAAGTGAATTTTTATTAAATATTAAAACTATACAAGCATCAACATTTAAACAGGTAATAGATGCCCTTAAAGAAATATTAATGGATGTAAATTTGGAAATAGATGAAACAGGTATAAAAATAGTTGCTATGGATAATACACATATAGTTCTTATACATCTTAAATTAGAAGCAGAAAAATTTGAAATATATGAATGTGCTAAGAAGACTTATGTTGGCATTAATATGCTTCGCCTCCATGCTTTAATTAAAACAATTACAAACAATGATATATTATCTATATATATTAAAAAAGATGATCCAAATCATTTAGGTATAACTATTGAAAATAATGATAAAAATTATAAAACTAATTATAAATTATCTGTTTTAGATATCGATGTTTTAAATTTAGATATACCTCCTGTAGATTTTCATACTATTATAAATATGCCATCAAATTATCTTCAGAAAATTATTCGTGATATGAATAATCTTGCTGAATTTATTGAATTTAGAAATATAGGGGATAAGTTAATTTTAAGCTGTAAAGGAGATTTTTGCAATCAAGAAACTATACTTGGAGCAGAAAAATCACAAACAATTACTATAAAAAAAAATAGTACAGATGAAGAGCAGGAAATTATACAAGGCATTTTTAGTCTAAAATACTTATCAATATTTACAAAATGCACTAATTTATCTAATAATGTAGAATTATATCTTAAAAATAATTATCCTATTATTCTAAGATATACTATAGCATCTCTTGGAGAAATAAAATTGTGTTTATCACAACAAGATATATCGCAATAAATATTATAAATATAATAAATACAATAAATATTATAATATCATATAAATATCACAAATAATAATTTGTGTAATAAAAATTAAATTTTTTTTAACTTAGGATATAAGATATATTTATAATATATATCTTGTAATTTATAAAGAGTATTTTTTAATACTATATAAATTTCCTCTAAGCAATTTAAATAATTGTTTGAAAATATGAATTCACAATCTAATACTATATAATTAATTTGTTTATTTATTTCAATGAAAATATTTCTAATTTTATCCATAGTATATTTATATAAATTATATATGTGTTCTTTAAGTAATTATACATAATTAAAAATCTGCTTCAAGAGAAAATTCGCGTATTTTAGAATGTTCTTGTTTTCCTCCTACATTAGCTTTGCTATATTGTGATACGCGACTTTCAAAGAAATTTGATTTACTCTCAATTGAAATTCTATCCATAAATGGGAATGGATTATTAGAGTTCCATATTTTGTCATAGTTAAGTTGTGTTAGTAATCTGTCAGCAACAAATTCAATATATATTGACATTAATTCTGCGTTCATACCTAACATAGAACATGGGATACTTTCTATAATAAAATTCTTTTCTACTTCAACAGCTTCTTTAACAATTTGATGAACTATTTCTTGAGATAATCTATTTACTATCTTAGAATATAGAAGAACAGCAAATTCTACATGCATACCTTCATCGCGACTGATTAATTCATTTGAAAATGATAACCCAGGCATTAGACCACGTTCTTTAAGCCAAAAAATACTACAGAAAGCACCGCTAAAAAATACTCCTTCTACTAAAGCAAAAGCAAGTAATCTTTGTGAAAATGGTGCATTTTCATCATTAATCCATTTAAAACACCAATCCGCTTTCTTTTTAATACATGGCATATAATTAATAGCATTTAGAGCTTCTTCTTTATCATTTGTTTCTTTAAAATATGTATCAATTAGAAGAGAATATGTCTCAGAATGAATATTTTCAATTGACATTTGAAAGCTATAAAAAAACTTTGCTTCGAGTATTTGTACATCATTTAAAAATCTTTCTCCCAAATTAATATTAACAATGGTATCACTTGAACTAAAAAATGCTAAGATTTGTTTAATAAAAAACTTTTCATTATTATTTAATTTATTAAAATCATCTATGTCTTTTGATAAATCAAGTTCTTCAGGTGTCCAAAATACACTAACAGATTTTTTATACATTTCCCACATATCATAATGTTTAATTGGAAAAATTGTCAATCTATCAGAAGATATTAATAATGGTTCATTATTTGACATACTATATACTATTATAATAATATATATTTATATAATTATATATCCCAGTATAATTAGAATAATAATATAATATTTATGGCTGCTCATTATCCATTTGTAAAAAAAAATAGTATTATTTTTGTACCCAAACCTGTTGAAGTTAAAGATGATAGAGAAATAGATAGTGATACTGCTGGTGTATTAGGTGATTTTTATTACATTTGTATAGATAATTTAACAAAATATTTTACTCAAAAAAGAATTGATGGAATACTATACGACAAATTATTTGACATAAATGAATATATAAAACGTTTAGGTAATTATGTGATAAAGGTTAATATAGCTCAACCAGATAAATTTATTCTTGAATTATCTAAAAAAGAAGGCGATGTAATAAAAGAAATTTTTCATATTAGTCTATTCACAAGAAATAATAAACATATGGGATTACATTTTACTATTCCTAATAAAACTGATGATAGTAGAATATATGTATCACATAGCTATTTGGAAGATTCTTTATGTGAAGGAATAAAAGCCGATAAATATTTTTTTTCAAATATATTAAAAACGGTGGGTTTTTATTTTAAAAATATGACAAGTATAGATGATTCTACAAAACCCTTGAAAGCAAGAATTAATAATTTCATTAAAGATTTAAGTATTATACCTGCTGAAAGAGTACAAATAGGAGATATTTTATTATATATAGGACATAAATATTATAATGATATTAATGAAGATATTGTAATAACAAGAGATAGATCAAGAGATAGACCAAGAGATAGACCAAGAGATAGACCAAGAGATAGATCAAGAGATAGATCAAGAGATAGATCAAGAGATAGATCAAGAGATAGATCAAGAGATAGATCAAGAGATAGATCAAGAGATAGATCAAGAGAAAGAAGAAGTTCAATATATAAAAGAGGAGGAAAAAAACAAAAAAAAATAAAAAAGATTAAAAAAAAGATAAAATTATTAAAAAATAACAAAATAAAAAATAAAGATAAAATTATTAAACAAATGAAACTAATTGAAGAAATTAAAACTAAAATTAAAATAGAAAAAGAAATGGCAAAACACAAACAAAAAAACTCAATAGTAAAAAGAAAAACGCCTATGGTTAAAAACACTAAAACTATATCAGCAAAATCAAAGACTTCTTCTAAATAATTACTATATATATTTTTTATAATTTAAAAATTGTTACGATGAACATAAAATACAACTATCGCCATTACTTTCAGCGCATTTCATTTTTTTTTTAGCAAACTCAGGATCTATAGTAAATTGCTGAGTTTTCGCTTTAGGCTTTGTTCTCAAATAATAAGAACCTGTTTTAAGTCCTTTTGAGTGTCCATAAAAATGCATTGAAGATAATTTTTGAAAATCTGGTTCTTCAATAAATATATTTAAACTTTGTGTTTGACAAATATATTTTCCTCTTTCAGCAGACATATCAATAATAGAACGTTGTTTAATTTCCCATGATGTTTTATATAACTCCTTTGTAGTAGCATCAATACTTGGTATATTTTGAATACTTCCTTCATGTAGAATAATAGTATCACGCATTTCTTTATTCCATAAACCCATATCTATTAAATCTTTAATTAAATACTTATTAATAACAATAAATTCACCACTTAATGTTTTTCTCTGAAAAATATTATTTGTAATTGGTTCAAAACTTTCATTAAATCCCATAATTTGTGATGTAGATGCTGTAGGCATAGGTGAAACTAATAAGCTGTTACGTATTCCATATTCTTTAATATCATTTCTTAAACTATCCCAGTCATATCTATTACTTGGTTTCTCATTCCATAAATCAAATTGAAATAAACCTTGTGATATAGGACTACCTTCAAATGTACTATAAGCACCACAATATTTACTATTAATATTTTTCATTTCATATTCATTGATATAATCATTGATATCTTCATTGATTTCCTTAGCTAATATTTTATTAATAATATTAAATCTTTTTTTTGATAATTCCATAGATGCTTCTACCGCCCCATGATATATTGTTTCAAATATATCATTATTAATATTTGCTGCTTCTTTAGATTCAAAAGGATGTTTAAGTATCATAAAAACATCAGCAAGACCTTGTACACCAATTCCAATAGGTCTATTCTTTAAATTAGAAACGCGTCCTTTATCGGTTGGATAAAAATTTTTATCAATAACTTTATTCAAATTTTTAGTGATTACTTTTACAACTTCATGTAATTTGTTATAATTAAAAACACCATCTTCAATATATGATGGAAGACAAATTGATGCTAAATTACATACTCCTGTTTCTTCAGGCGAAGAATATATTAGTACCTCAGCACATAAATTACTTGACTTAATAGTTCCTAAATTTTTTTGATTACTCTTTTTATTTGCTGCGTCTTTATATAAAATATATGGAACTCCTTGTTCTATTTGTGCTTCTAAAATTTTAAACCATAAATCCTGAGCTTTAATTTGCTTATTATATTTTCCTTCACTTTCATACTTTTCATAAAGTTTGTTAAATTCTTCTCCATATACATCACTTAATCCAGGACATTTATCAGGACACATTAAAGACCATAATTTATTATTTTTAACCCTTTCCATAAATAAGTCAGAAACCCATAATGCCATAAATAAATCACGACATCTTTCTTCTTCACTTCCATGATTTTTTTTTAATTCTAAAAATGCTTCGATATCACAATGCCATGTCTCAAGATATACAGCTATACTTCCTAATCTTTTTCCTGCTTGATCTACATATCTTGCTGTACTATTAATTACTCTTAACATAGGTATAATACCATTTGATATACCATTTGTACCACGGATATAACTACCTTTTCCTCTTACTTGATGAATATGAACTCCAATACCTCCAGCATATTTAGAAATTAAGGCCATTTCTTTTAAAGAATCATAAATACCAGATATACTATCATCATTAATTGAACATAAAAAACAACTACTTAATTGTGGTCTTTTTGTTCCAGAATTAAATAATGTTGGAGTAGCATGAGTAAAATATTTCTTGCTTAATAAATCATATGTCTGTAAAACATCTTTAATATCATTTCCATGTATTCCAATTGCTACTCTCATCCACATATGTTGCGGTCTTTCAATAATTTTTTTATCAACTTTAATTAAATAGGCACGTTCTAATGTTTTAAATCCAAAATAATCAAATAAATAATCTCTTTGATAATCAATATATGTATTTAATTTTTCTTTATTTTTAGAAACAATATTATATAGTTCATCAGATACTAATGGATAACTATTATTATGAATATCTTTATTATTATATAATGTAATAACAGTCTCTGAAAAAGATGGAGATGTATTTTTATGATGATTTGAAATAATGATACGAGATGCTAGTGTATTATATTCAGGATTATTTAAAGACATACTACTACACAAATAAGCAGCCATTTCATCTAATTCGCATGTTTTTACACCATCATATATTCTGGAACAAACTTTTTGTGCAAGTTCTGACACATTTATATTTAAGTCGTTTGATAAATTTTTAAGACGCATAAGAACTTTATCAAAACTAACATCTTCATACTCGCCATTTCTTTTAATAACCTTCATAATTATATTATTAACTTAATTAACCTATATATATATTTTTGAGTACATAATTAAATAAATATAAATAATTTAAAAGTTTTTTTAAAATTTTAGAAAAAATAAAATTATGTACTCAAAATATAAACAAGTAATTAATAAATATATTTTTTGAATACATGTAATTAACACATATTATATATAGAAATATGAATATATAGAATTTCTCAATAAATTATAATTATATTTATACCAATATTTCATCGAATATGCTTGGATTTCCTGATAAATAATTCCAGTTAATATTATCTTGATATTTTTTTAATAGTTCTATTGCTGATGGATTTGCCGATAACAAATGCCATATTATTTCATTAGGATGTTCTTCTAATATTTTTATGGCTTCAGGATTTGGATTTGCAGATAATCTACTCAGATTTATTCTATGAAGATTAGCTTTTATCAAATCCATCGCATTTGGATTTTCTGATAATTTATTCAAATTTATTTCATGGGGATTTTCGTTTAATAAATCCATAGCTGCTGGATTTGAAGATAACATATCCCATTTTATTTTATTACGATTTTCTTTTAATAATTCTATAGCACCTGGATTTGCCGACAAAGCATCCCAATCTATTTTTTCCATGTTTTGTCTTAATAATTCTATAGCTTCAGGATTTGGATTTTCTGATAACCAATCCCAATCTATATTTTCGCTTTTTTCTTTTAATAATTCTATAGCTTCTGAATTAGAATTTTCTGATAAAAATGCCCATTCTATTTTAGTATAATTTGCTTTTAATAATTTAATAGCTTCTGGATTAGGATTTTTTGATAAATAATTCCATTTTATTTCACCAGGATTTTCTTTTAAATAATCTATTGCATTTGGATTTTGTGATAATATCCACTTATTTAATTTTTTTTTAGGTATCCAATCTTTTAATACATATTTTATTTTGAAAATTTTCTTGTATTGTTCTACTATTACACTATAGACATCTTCCGGTAATGAATTAAGACTTCCTCTGTTTTTCATAGCATTTATCTTGTTCTTAATAGATTTTGGAGATGAATTGATATTCTCCTTAAAGACATTTATATATTTACAGAATTTTTTGAGCTGTTTCTCTTCACAACCTATAACTTTAGACATCATTTTAATTATAATCTTGTTTCCACACATAGTTTCATAGTCACCAATACTAAGCTTAAATAGTGGATTATTAATTCTTTCTTGCATATTCGCAATTAATTGAATACTCGGACTTGAGCTTGAATTTATTCTTAAAATTTTAGATATTACTTCTCCTTTTTTCTTAGTTAATTTTTTTAGCACATCAGAAGAATACATTTAAATTATATAAGTTATTCTATTAGAGATTTTAGAAAAAAGAAGGAGCGTATTTGAAAATTATTCCAGAACTTCTTCAAAGATACTTGGATTTTTTGATAAATTTTTCCAATCTATTTTATTGGGATTTGCTTTTAGTAATTCTATAGCATTTGGATTACTTGATAAAAAACTCCAATCTATTTTATCTTGATTATTAGTAAGTAATTCTATAGCATTAGGATTAAGTGATAACATTTCCCAATCTATTTCATCTTGATTATTAGTAAGTAATTCTATAGCATTTGGATTACTTGATAAAAATCTCCAATCTATTTTATCTTGATTATTAATAAGTAATTCTATAGCATTAGGATTAAGTGATAACATTTCCCAATCTATTTCATCTTGATTATTAGTAAGTAATTCTATAGCATTAAGATTACTTGATAAAGCTTCCCAATCTATTTTATCTTGATTATTAGTAAGTAATTCTATAGCACTTGGATTATATGATAACAAATCCCAATATATTTCATCTTGATTATTTGTAAGTAATTCTATAGCATTAGGATTACTTGATAAAAAACTCCAATCTATTTTATCTTGATTATTAATAAGTAATTCTATAGAATTAGGATTACTTGATAATAAAGGCCAACATATTTTTCTCGGATTTGCTTTTAATAATTCTATAGCATTTAGATTAGATGATAAAACTTCCCATTTTATTTGATCTTCATTTGCTTTTAATAATTCTATAGCATTAGGATTTAATGATAATTCTCCCCAATCTATTTTATGTTGATTATTTGTTAGTAATTCTATAGCATTAGGGTTACTTGATAATGGGGTCCAATCTAATTTATCAGATGGTATCCAATCTCTCAATACATATTTTATCTTGAAAATTGTTTTATATTGTTCTACAATTACACTATATACATCATCAGGTAATTTATCAAGTATTCCTCTTCTTTTTGATGCACGAGTATTGGGACTGGAATTTAAACCTAAGAATTTAGACAATTGCTTACCTTTTTTATCAGTTAATTTTTCTATTGCTGTTTCTTTATTAGACATAATCCTATTACATAAAGGGGGATAAAAATATAAAAATTTAAAAATAAATTAATTTATTTATTTATTTGAAAAAAATTACATAATTAGTTATGTATCTCATAATCTAATGTAATACCATTAGATGTTTGCTTATATCCATTTATTTTTATAATTCCTTTATGTTCATTTAAATGACATTCTTTGCAAATTGATACAAGGTTGTGTTGAGAATTTTTATGAGATGTTCCTATAAAGCCATTATCATCCGCTGTTTCTTGATATTTAATATGATGAGTTTCGACCGCTGTAGATTTTTTACATACTTCACATAGATTTATTATTTTTTTTTTATTATATCGCGATTTCTTATTTTTAATTAAATCCTTATCTAAATCTGTCACTTCTTTTCTAAACATTTCTGCTTTTTTTAAAAAATCAAAAGGCATATCTAATGATTTGCATACTTCTAAACCATACATATTAGAACCTTGTCCATCTTGTATTATTCTATTATAAATTATTTCATTATTTTTTCCAATATCAATTTTAATATGTTTTACATGTAATCTATTATTATTAATATGTTCTTTAATACAAGACATAGTTGTTAATTCGTGTAAATGTGTTGCGAATATAAAGGACGCTCCCTTATTTATTAAAGTATCTATACCTGCTGATACAATTGCTATTCCAGATATAGATTCTGTTCCGCAACATATTTCATCTCCAATTACTAAACTAAATTTATTACATCTTTGTAATATATTGCGTAATTCTGTCATTTCAACAGTAAAACTCGACATTCCCTTATAAATATTATCCATTCCAGAAATTCTTGTAAATATTTTTTTATAAGGATAATATTTCATATTTTCAGCTGAAACAAACATCCCTGATTGTGCCATAATTATATTTAAACCAACTGCTTTCATAAAAGATGATTTGCCAGAAGCATTAATACCATATAATAAAACACCATCTTTATTTATAGTAATATCATTTCCTACATAATCTAATTCATCTTGTATTCTTTCTATAAGAGGATGTCTCATATTTTTAATATTAACAAATGAAGATTTATCTGAATTGCAATTATCTTCAATTATAGGTCTTGAATATCTATATTCAAAAGCATTTTTAGCATTATTTGAAGAAATATCAACTCTAATTAAATATTTAATTAATATATCAATGTTTTCACTATTTTTTTCAATAAATTTAATAATAAAATTATTATAATATTTTAAGACTAATTCTGAAATTTTATCTTCATAATCACTTATACTTTTAGAATATTTTTCAATAAATTTATTTGTAATTTTATAATTTGAAGATGAAGAAGATATTTGCTTTGTTTTAAAATCGCTCATATATTTATTATCACATTTCAACGCATTTTCATATCTTTTTTTAGTTATTAATATAAAATATTCTCTATCTTTATCAACATAATCTATTTTACAATATGTACTATCGTTTAATCCTAATTTATTTATATATTCTGTATATTTTTCAATTTGTTTATATGTATTATCTTTTTCAATTACTATATTATCTATATCTTCATATATTCCAAATTTAAATATATTTCCCATATTATTTTTATCTTGTAAGTTATATTTTGAAGAATTTTCCATATCTAAAATGCTTTCATATGATTTTAATATTTCATTTATAATTCCTTTAATGTCAATATTATTATCTTTATAATCATCATAATATTCTATATTATCATATATATCAATACACGATTCAATAGATTCGTTAAAATTAACCCAGTCTTGAGGAGAAATTTTATTTAAAAGTAATTTTCTTTTAAATCTCTCTAAGTCTGATATCTTAGCAAGATATTTTCTTATTTTAATAAAAATTTTATCTTTTAACATTTTATCAATATCATCATATGACCTATTTATTTTATCAATATTAATCATGGGAGCTAGTAATTTTTCTTTAAAATATCTAGAACCAAATGCTGTAACACATCTATTCAATATATCTATCAAAGGTTTATCATTTTGATATACTCCAAGAATATTCAACTGGACAGCAGAATTAAATTCAATAATCATATTGTTATTATTTTCTAAAATTTCTGGCACCTGTAGCTCTTTAATTATATCAGCATTATGTTCATAAGCAAATTGTAATAAACAACAAAAGCCTTCTCGAGCTATAGTTAATTTTTCCATATTTAACATTTCTATTATAGAAATCAATCCAGATTTTATAAAGAAAGCCTTTTCTAAAATATAACGTTGGTTTATAATATTTTTGTAAAATGATATATATTTACAATCATCCCATTTATAATGAACCAATATATTATTAATATTTAGATTTTTCAATATTTTCTTCTTAGCTTTTTCATCAATTTTTTCTCCTAAAATAATTAATTCAATTGGATTATAAGAATTAATCATTCTAAAAACTTCATCATTTGCCAATTCAGGATCTTCTTTCGTAGAACCTACTTCATATACAAATGTTTTTCCAGTTGATAAATCTATTCCTGATATACCAGCAATAACAAAATTATTTATTAATTCATAAATAATAACCATCATATAATTACTTTTTCTTTCGGTAATATTAATATTAGAACCTGGTGATAATATTTCTGATACTGAACGTATTACATTTTTGTTATCTTCCCCTTGTTGTATTATGACAATAGTGTAATTATTATTTAATAAAATTTGAGTAAACTTACTTACTGAATGCATAGGAAAACCAGCCATAACAGGATTATTTCTTGATATTTCATTTATAGATTTGTTTTTTTTTGTTGTTTGTATACCACAAATGTCAGCTATTTTATATATATCGTAATCGTCATTATTATATTCAGAAATAGTATACATTTCATAAAAAGATCCAACTTGTAAAAATACAATACATTTATTACCATATTGTTCTCTATATATTTTCATATATTCTATGTAGTCATCAATTAACATCTTATCATAATAATATATATAATATATTCTTAAATATAAAAATAATATAAGAAATATACAATATAGGATATTATTATGGAAACAGAAAAAGAATTTAATGAGGTTTTAAAAAAACTTGAAAATTTTAATTTAGAATTAAATAATATACCTGATAATATTAAATTAGATTTTTATAAATTTTATAAACAAGCAACTATTGGCGATTGTAATACACAAAGACCTACATTTCTGTATTTTAAAGAATGTGCAAAATGGGATGCATGGAATAGTGTTAAAAATATGTCAAAAACTGATGCTATGAAAAAATATATTGAATATTATAATATATATATATTATAAATGTATTTTTATTATTTATTTAATAATTTATTTAAAACATTATGAGCATACATATAAGTGTCTAATAAAAAGGCATAATTTATTATTTTATTTCTTTCAAATAATATTTGTTCTGCATCTTCATTATTATTTAATTCTGCTATTAAAAAAGCACCATCTAATAAATCAGCATTTTCTGTAAATAATGTTGTAGTTTCACCCGTTAATTTATCAGCAAAATAAGAATATTTAAACTTATATATAATATGATAATATAAATACAATATATATATAACTAAACATATTAATAATAAGTTATCTACTCTCATTAAATATAATAACACTCCAAACATAAATAAAATTATAAAAATAATTATATTTAGAATAAATTCTATTGTATATGGAATAATCATAAATATATTATCTAATGAAACCGTAAATATTAGTATTAAAATAATTATCAATAAAATTACAGCAATTATAGGTGTTATATTAATTTTACTAATAATATATTCATAAATAGCTTTAAGTTTTTCTGAAATTATTTTACTATTAAAAAACCATAGAAAACTTCTTATTATATATGTAAATATGAAATTGAATGTAAACCATTTTAATATATAATTTAACCATAATACAACTGAATATATATGATTAATAATTACACGTAAAATATATTTAGTTTTTATATCAAATATATATAATACCACTAAAAATACAAATATAGAAATAGTAATAGTGAAAAGTACAGGATATACTACTAAAAAACTCTTATATAAATTTAATATTTTTTCATAATCTTCAAATATTAAAAATTGTTTATTTTCTAATTTAACTTGTATAGGTTTATAATCATTTCCATCAACATATTCTATTAGAGTAGTTTTTTCTGTATTAGTTCTCTCATCTTTAGATTCTGTTTTAGGAGATTCTTTACTTTTATTTTCAATATTACTAATAGTTCTTAAACTATTTCTTTCATTTCTAAATTCAGATTTTAAATCTATATTTTTATATATGCCATATAAATATAAACGCTCGCGATAAATACTTTTATTATTAAAACATAAATATGAACAATATTCAAATAAGTAAATTAAAACATTTCTTGATAAACTATCGGATGAATTTAATTTTATAGTTTCTGTGTCAAACTTAAAAGCTAAATATTTAGTATACTCTAAATTGTATTTTTTTTTATCTGTAGTAAAATTATTTAAATATTTAATATATAATTCATCCCTTTTATCAAATAAATTATAGAACTTATTTATATCCTTCTTAATATTTTTCTCTATCTTATCATAATTTCTTTCGTTTTCTCTTATTATATAATTTACATATTCAATAATTTTTGAATGAGCTGCTAAAATATCTTTATTTATTTTACCAAGAATTTGATGATCTGAAATTTTATCACTTTTCGTATCTTTTATATCATTTAATATTAAATTCTTTATTTCTTTATCTACTACTATCATGTTATTGTTTTTTAAAATAATATTTTCATCATCTAGTAATTTATCTATCGTATCATAATAATTTCCATGTATATCTTTATTATTAACATTAACAACATTTTCATTTATTATATATTTATTATTTTCATATTTTACACTTCCTATTAAACAT
>Ga0194116_10005391_pt1 | contig 14076 bp, 13 predicted proteins | sample TA2MahsurfametaG_4_FD_148617 | JGI IMG/M metagenome (GOLD analysis project Ga0194116, IMG submission 148617) | Freshwater microbial communities from Lake Tanganyika, Tanzania - TA2015008 Mahale S9 surface | ecosystem: Environmental > Aquatic > Freshwater > Lake | place: Tanzania: Lake... | reverse complement strand
TTAGCTATTCAAATCTCAAAATTGAAAACTTGGGAGACTCAAAATTTAAAGCTTCCATTGATGTAAAAAACACGGGGCCAAAAGCGGGTAAAGAAGTCGTTCAATGGTACATCACCGACGAATATGCAAGTATTACTCCGGCAAATAAAAAATTAAGGCATTTTGAGAAAATAAGTTTGGAACCGGGTCAATCAAAAAATCTTGTCTTTACAATCGATTCAAAAGACTTACAATTTGTTAATTCAACTAATCAATGGACAACTGAACCGGGAGAATTCACATTGAAAGTAGGAGATCAGTCGGTTGGAATTCTTCTTAAGTAATCCTTTTCGCCTACCTTTGCGTAATGGATTACGATATAGAAATACGGTTTTTACGCCTTAAGCAACACTTGGAAATAACGTTTGGCGCGGGAATGGATGTACAAGCGATGTTATTTCTTATTGGCGTAAACGAGTTAGGAAAAGGACATCAAAATTATTCCAAACAAGAAAAAACAGAATTATTTCATATCGCCATTTGCACCCTGCTAGAGCCTTATGGCTATTATGAATTCGAGGGAAGAGACGAAGACGGTTGGCCGCATTTCAAATTGTGTAAGCAATTACCACCATTGGAACACAAAGAGCAGCAGTTTTTATTGAAAGAAGCAATGTTGGAGTATTTTACAGCCAATGAATATTACCGAGAAGAGGAGTAAATGAATTCCCGTTTTCTAAACGAAGTCTTTTTGATTCTTTATCTCACAATAGCGACCTTTCCAACTTTTTTCCCTTTGCCTTCATTTTGGGCTGTCCAGATAAAGTAAACACCGCTTGAAACCGGCTTCCCCTCTAGGTTATTTCCATCCCAAGTTGCAGTTCCTCCATTGGATGTGGTTTTGTATACTAAATTGCCCGCGGCATCCGTAATTTTTACGTCTGAATTATACCGAATTCCTTGAATGGTGATGGGCCCAGAATAACCCGGCCTCACAGGATTTGGAAATACCTTAGCGCTTTCATAGCTAGGATCCTCGTAACTGGAGTTGGTGCGAAAAGAAAGCAATCCTTTGTCGGTAATTATAAACAGTTCTCCTGTATTTTGGTCTAATTTAAGATCAAAAACCACATTTGAGATCAGAGGGGAGTTTTCTGTGGTGTATTGCGCTAGAATATCGGATCCATCTGACGAAAGGAGAATGATTCCTGCATTTGCAGTGCCTACCCATTTGCGGTTTCCGCCATCCACCTCTATATCCGTAATATGAGTAGAACCTAACACGTATTCAACGTTTCCTTCAAAAGTTACTTTCACTCGCTGTGCATCAAAATTCCCTGCGCCGGCAGAAAACGCACTCGAAGCATTATATAAAATCGCAAATCCAGCATCTGTTCCGATCCAAATTTCTCCGTCAAAATCTACGGCAATAGCCGTTACATTCTCCGAAGGAAGATTTCCTGCGTTTTCTCCTGTTTGAAGGTTGATTCTATCGTCATCTGAAATATCGCTAATTGATTCTCCATATGAATAACCAAACAAGCCGGAATTATATGTGGCGCACCAAATATTCCCATCAAAATCAATTACCATTTTCTTAGTATACTTGTTTTTAGCGGCTGCTCCTAAATCGAAATTCTGCCATGATCCATCACTTGCTAAGCGAACGTTTAACGGCATTTCTGAATATCCGTTTAAACACCACAAATTTCCTTTGTCATCGTAACAAACATCAGAAACTAAACTCCACCCGTTCCCAATTGCTGTTTTTTCAAGTGTGGAATTTGCATCAGTAAAGGTTTCACATGAATCTCCATTGAAGACCGTTACCGGAACTTCTGAATAAGTACTTACAGCATATTCTGCTTGGTTTTTTGGGTTTATTGAAACATCTAGCATGTCCCAAATATTCAATCCGTCCCAACAGGGAGTTTGATAAACGTCTCTAAAGCGCCATTTTTCCCCCTCGTTCTCTTTTTCGAAAAAGTGAACACCATTTTTACTGAAAGCCGGGAGTTTGTCTAATAAATACCCTGAGGCAATCGCAGTTTTTCCGTTGTAACTATCTATAGAATAGAAATATTTATTATCGGTCCCAGAAACTTTAAAAACATCAAAAGATAAATAATTGGTCGGGAACCATATAAGCCCCAACTCTAAATCTGAAATCCACACACCTTTTGAATTTCTAGAAGAACGACTTACTAAAAACTCTTGATTAAAGGTGCCAGAACCGTAAAACAAACCTTCATTAAAGTTCTGATCTAACTCAACATACGCCCCATTCACATTAAGTGCTAATTTTCCATTGTTCAATACATTAATTGAATTTATTTTTGCTTGCCAAGGAAACGAGTAAATAACTTGATACCCGGAGGGTGTTAATTTAACAACAGAGTCAGCGGGAGCACCTTGGACCTGCATTAAAACAACTAAATTATCATTAAAATTTTCGATTTCTTTGTTCGTAACTCCTGTTTGTGGCAATATACGTGAGTCCATACTCCACTGTGAAGCATCTGCAAGTGCTGGATTTGAAAGCAGACCAGAGAACAGTTTAGTTGGAGAAAGAGCAAAAATAGTATCTCCCTTGAAACACATATCATTAACAGATTCTAATGAATTTGTTGGGTAATACGTATCTTTAATTTCATCTTTAATTGGATCCATTTTTAGAATTGCAAAATCACAAGCAACATAGATAAAATCCCCTTTCCTTTGAAAATGATTAATTTTTTTTGAATTTGAAATGGATGCCAATGCAAGAGCCGGAATGTTATGAATACGCCCGTTTTTTAATCGATCAATATTTCCGTTTTCATAACCAATGAATAAAGATTGATCCTGATAATCGTAATATATACAAGAAATGTCAATGTCGGATAAGCCATTAAGAACATTTAATAATTCTTGACTTTTATCTGAAATTTTTAATATTAACAGTCCATTTTCAAAGGCCGTGTATACATATTCTTCCGTTGCAACAACATCTTTTGCTGATTTTGTCGTTGAATGAAAGCGCCATTCTCCCATGCCTATTTGAGCCCTTAACAAAAGGCTTGAAAAAACTAATAGAAGAAAAAAAATACTCTTTGTTTTCATCTGATAAAAACGCTAAAATATTCTTTTTGTTGTTTTTGGGACATTGTTTCAATGGAAAAGAGTTAATGCATTCATCACCAAATTCATTTTTCTAGTTACCATTCTTATCAATTGGCCACATTTAATCTTGTCAACAAGATAATATTTCCTTCTTCGTTACAGGTTGGAATGACAATTGATAGTGTAGAACTCATTCCTGAGAAGTTATGGCAATTGAATGAAATAATGACTCGTCAATAATCCCTATATTTGCCAAAAAAAAATGTCAAATCAAGCTCGTATTTCAACAAGCAAAGCTCCTAAACCTGTTGGCTTATATCCGCACGCGCGACGTGTTGGAAACTTGTTGTTTCTTTCTGGGGTTGGTCCAAGAGTGGCGGGTTCAGACGATACGGATTCTGCTGTGCCAGGTTTGAAATTGGACAAAAACGGAAATTTTATAGAATTTAATTTTGAAGCACAATGCAGAAGCGTGTTTGATAACGTCCGTGTTATTTTGGAGGAATCTGGTTCTAGTTGGGATCAATTAGTAGACGTGACCGTTTTTTTGGTGAACATGAAGCGCGACTTTCAAACATATAACCGCGTATATGCGGAGTATTTTAAAGAAAATTTACCGTGCAGAACAACGTGTGAAATCAATGCGCTGCCAACACCGATTGCCATTGAGTTGAAGTGTATTGCAACAATTGAGTAGAATGTAAAATGAACAATGTAGAATGACAAAAAATCTAAATTTTGAATTCTACCTTCTAAATTAAAAAAATATGACAGGATTTATCATCAGAATAGCATTAACCCTATCAGCATTGAGTTTTAATGTTTGGCTTTTTGCAACGGGTCATTGGGGCTGGGGAATTACCTTTATTTTGGTAACGGGTTTACTTGTGGCTTCTTTCTTTAGAAATGAAAAAATGATTTGGGCTTTGTATCAAATGCAGAAAGGAGATCAAGAGAAGGCAAAAAAATTCATCAATAAAATAACACACCCACAGTTTTTACCAAAAAAGCAACACGCATATATTTTGTATTTGCAAGCACTTATGAATGCGCAAGAGATAGGGTTTAATCAAAGTGAAACATTATTGAGAAAGGCACTTTCCCTAGGACTGAGAACTTCAGAAGACAACGCTGTAGCGCGTATGCATTTGGCGGGAATTTGTGCTCAATCCGGACGAAAAACAGAGGCTGTTTCCTTATTAGGAGAGGCAAAAAAGTTTGACAAAAAGGGAATGCTTCGCGATCAAATTAAAATGATGCAACAACAACTGCAAATGGCTCCATCAAAAAATCAGATGCGTATGGCTCAAATGATGGGCGGAAAAAAGCCGAGAATGCGTTAACCTTTGACATATCTACCGATTTATTTGCTATTTGATGGCAATATGCCTAGTGAAATAATTCTTCCTTTAAATTTAAACTCTTAAGACTTTTATTTAGTACACATGTGTCCGCTTTTTGCTTGGGCCACGATTATTAATGCTTTGCTTTTTTGAGTTTTTGGCACATTATTACTTATCTTCGAAGTCTAACTGGCTTTGTGGCATCTTCAATAGTTATTATCCCGACTTACAACGAAACAGATAATGTTGAGTCGATGACGCGCGCCATTTTAAATCAAGGAGTGAATTGTCATATTTTATTTATTGACGATAATAGTCCGGATGGAACCGGCAAAAAAATAGAATCTCTGAAAAAAGAGTTTGAGGGACGGGTTTTCCTTGAGAAACGAATCGGTAAACTAGGTTTAGGAACAGCCTATATTCACGGATTTAAGTATTGTTTGGCGCGCGGATATACACATATCTTTGAGATGGATTGTGACTTTTCTCACAACCCGTGTGATTTGATAAGGCTCAAGGAGGCTTGTGACAATGGTGCAGATTTAGCCATTGGATCGCGCTATTGTAAGGGAGGCAAAATTGAAAATTGGCCCTTCTCGAGATGGTTGATCTCTTATTTTGCGAGCGTCTATGTGAGAATTATTCTATGGATAAAGATTAAAGACACTACTGCAGGCTTCAAATGTTACAAAAGAGAAGTTTTAGAAAGTATCAAACTGGATAATATTCCGTTTAAAGGATATGCATTTCAAATCTGCATGAAGTATGCCGCCAAAAAAAGCGGTTTTAAGCTTAAAGAGATTCCTATAACATTTGTAGATAGACAATTTGGAGAGTCAAAAATGAGTACAAAAATATTTAGAGAGGCATTTTTTGGGGTTTGGAAAATGAAAAAAATGAACCTATGAAAACCGTTATTAAGAATGGGACCATTGTAAATGAGGGTTTGTTTTTTGAGGGAGACATATTGATTGAGAAGGGTAATATCACAAAAATTGGCGGTATAATTGACTCCCTATCACACCAAAACGAAATTAATGCAGAAGGATGTTATGTGTTACCTGGATGTATCGATGACCAAGTGCACTTCCGAGAGCCTGGCTTAACACATAAAGCGTGTATCAAATCAGAATCAAGGGCAGCCGTGGCGGGAGGAATTACTTCCTTTATGGAAATGCCTAATACCATTCCCAATGCATTGACTCAAGGATTGCTGGCGGATAAATACGTCATTGCGTCAAAGGATTCCATTGCAAACTATTCATTTTACATGGGAGCATCAAATAACAACCTTGAAGAAGTACTTAAAACGAACCCGAAAAATGTTTGTGGAGTCAAGGTTTTTATGGGTTCTTCCACCGGTAATATGTTGGTAGATAATGAACAAACGCTAAATGGATTATTTGCAAACGTCCCTCTCCTTATTGCTACACATTGTGAAGACGAACAAACTATTCGTTCGAATTTTACTCATTTTAAAGAATTATATGGGGAAAATATTCCGGTAAGCGCTCATCCCCTTATTCGAGATGAAAATGCATGTTATCTTTCATCCTCATTAGCAGTTTCTCTGGCAAAAAAACATGGTGCCAGACTTCATGTATTGCATATTTCAACGGAAAAGGAACTGTCATTGTTTGATAATAATATTCCCTTAAACGACAAAAAAATTACGGCTGAGGCCTGTATTCATCACCTTTGGTTCTCTGATAAAGATTATGCTCTGAAAGGTAATTTGATAAAGTGGAATCCCGCTGTTAAGTCCATGAAAGACAGAGAAGCTATATGGAAAGCTGTGCTCGACGATAGAATCGATGTTATAGCCACGGATCATGCCCCGCATACTTTAGAGGAAAAAGCGCAGCCCTATGCATCTGCTCCTTCTGGCGGACCTCTTGCTCAACATGCCCTTCTTGCAATGCTTGAAAAGGTGAAGGACGGTAAAATTCACCTAGAAAAAGTTGTGGAAAAGATGGCGCATGGGCCTGCCATTCTTTTTCGTATCGAAAACCGTGGATTCCTGCGAGAGGGGTATTCAGCTGATATTGTCATTGTTGATCCAACAGCGCAAACACATGTATCTAAAGAAGGGCTGCTTTATCAGTGTGGCTGGTCTCCATTTGATGGGTATGCGTTTTCGCATAAAATAAAAACAACCCTTGTGAATGGGAGGATTGTTTGGGATAACAACAAAATTATAGAACAAACACCAGGACAACGACTTACTTTTTCATGAAGCGACTTATTCTGTCTTCCTTATTATTTTGTGCCTGTCACACGAGCGAAAAGCCAGAGGTGCTGCCTAAAGAAAAAATGTTGGTGCTTATGGAAGAAATATATCTTATCGAAAACCACTATCAAATGACATATGGAAGCCCAAGTGTATATAAGTCTAGTTTAGACAGCAGCTGCCTTCGTATACTGAGAGAAAATAATGTAACTCGTGATCAATATGAAGAGAGTTTTACATATTACGCCGGGCAACCAGAGATTATGCTAGACTTACAGCGGCAACTCATCGAGCGCTTGAATAAAAAAAGAGTAGGATTCTAGCTTAAAGGTGAACCTGAGACGCGAGCACCTGTTCTCCAAGAAACAAGGAGGCTTTGTCGTTAAAAACCGAAGGGTGTTCCGTAGTGAAATACCTTGTATTTCCTTTTTTCGATGTTTCTGCGGTAATTTTTGGATGCTTTTTTAAATACTCTTCTAATTTGCTCGCAACTATTTCTCCTTGGGAGATAACACGAACACTGGGGCCAACAATTCTTGAAATCTGCTGTTCAATCAGCGGATAATGAGTGCATGCAAGAACAATCGTGTCAATTTTTTCGCTCATTTTTAACAAATTCCTAATGTCGTCGGCAATTATTTCGTTCCCTGCCAAAGACTCGTGGTAATTATTCTCAATTAATGGAACCCACATCGGACAAGCATGTTGAAAAACTTTAATATGCGGAGCAAACTTCTTCAATTCAATCACATAAGAGTTTGACTGGATTGTTCCTTGTGTCCCTAAGATACCTACGTGGTTGGATTTGGTCCATTCGCCGATTGACTCTGTGCTTGGGCGTATAACACCCAAAACACGCCTATCAGGAAAGAACAAAGGAAGCTGTGTTTGCTGAATCGTGCGCAGTGCTTTTGCTGAAGCGGTGTTGCACGCTAATATAATCAACGGACATCCTTGAGAAAACAAAAATTGTACGGCTTGCCACGTAAACTCATGCACAACATCAAAGGACCTGTTTCCATAAGGGGCACGTGCATTATCACCTAAATACAAATAATCAAAATTTGGCAAAGCATTTTTTATCTTCGCCAATACTGTTAATCCTCCGTACCCTGAATCAAATATACCTATTGGTCCCATTGAAAAATCAAAGCTAAGAAAAAAGGCAACCCGTTGGATTGCCTTTTACCGATTATGTCTAACTTAATTACTTATTTTTCATCGCTTCGGCGTCGAGCTTTAGTAATTCTGTCATCACCTCAGCTGTGCAGTCAATCCCCCCTTTGAAATACAACGATACCGTTTCATCAAAAATGTAATTCAATTTTTTGCGTTCCGCTACAATGGCAATCGCTTTTTGTGTTCTTTCCAAGATTGGCTCCATGTATTGTTTCTGATACATTTGGAGCTTCCGCGTCATTTCAGGTTCAAAATTCTCTAATTCCTGTTGTTTTAACATAAGTTTTTGTTGTTCTTGCTCCAACATTAACTTAGGCATTTCGGGGGCCTCTTCCATTAACTTATTGTACTCTGCTTGAAAGGCCTTTTCTAAGGTTTGAAATTTTGCTATTTCTTCTGATTTTTTCTGATCCAATTTTTTCCCTGCCTCTTTGTAAGACGTTAATGTATCAAGTAATTGTGCAGAATTAACGTGTCCAATTCTTTGTTGAGCGTTAACACTTAAAGCCACTGACAAAAAAAACACCCCTAGTATAGTTTTCATTATTTTTTATTATTTAGTTATTCCCATTTCCTCCAATACGGATTCGCTTATGTTAAATTCTTTGTCTGCATATAACAAATTACTCTGATTTGACTTGTCAAATACAAAAGCATATCCGTCTCTTTTGGCAACTTTTTTCATTGCAGTAAAAACCCTGTCTTGAATAGGCTTCACCAACTCTTGGCGCTTTTGAAAATAGTCTCCATTTGAGCCAAAATGTTGTGTTTGTAAATCTATTGCTTCCTTCTCAAGTTTTTCTATCTCTTCCTTTCGTTTTATTTTTTCCTCTGCCGGAAGCAGCACCTCTTCGCGTTCGAAATTGCTCTTTTTCGCTTTTATCGCCGTGTATCTGTCTTCTATTTCTTTCGTCCATTTCTCAGAAAGCTTGTCCAATTTTTCCTTGGCAGTAGCGTATTCTGGGATATTTTTTAGAATATAATCCGAATCAATAAATGCGTAGGACTGAGACATGACAAAAGTGGTGCCAAGAATAAAAAACAAAACGAAACAGTACTTAAGCATATCCTATTTGTTGTGGCTAAAGAACGGCAAAGTTACACATTTATTGCGAATTGCTATAATTCACCTAGGTTCATCCCTATGGTGAAACTTAGTTTTGGATAAAATCCCTTCTGCTTCACCGACTGATCTGAAGCCTTTCCGAATCCATTTGACCAAGTATCAAGTTGATCAAACCCTAAACCATAATCAAGGCCCAACATTCCAAACATTGGTAAAAATACGCGTATCCCAACGCCTGCCGCTCTTTTAACATTGAACGGATTGAATTTTTGAAAGGTTGGAAATGTGTTGCCTGCCTCCAAAAAGGTTAAGGCATAAAAAGTTGCTGAGGGATTTAATGAAATTGGGTAACGAAGCTCTAAGGTGTATTTGGAAATTAAAGGGTCTCCTCCATCCGATGACAGCGTTTGATCTTCATATCCCCTCATTGCAATGATTTCTCTACCACCAATTTGTCCTACTCCTGTTAGCCCGCTTCCTCCCATCACAAATCTATCAAAAGGCGTAACACCCTTGTCTTGGTTATATGCCCCCATAAAGCCAAAGCCAAAACGCGACATCAAAACTAATTTTTTATCCGGGCTTACTGGTAAAAACCATTCTCCTGTTAGTTTAAATTTATAGTATTCAAGGTATTTAATCCGTTCGGCTGTGTTTGCATTATTATAATCAATCCCGTCGAAATAAGAATAAGGTAAGGTGGCTTTGGCTGTAAACGAAAAATTAGATCCGTTCTGTGGGTAGATTGGCGAACTAACCGAGCTGCGTTGAAGAATGTATTTGAACGATATGTCGTTTGCAAAACCACTTTCAATCAATGGAAATCTAAAGTCGCGAACAACATCGTAATACTGATACCCCAACTCATAATATGCAGAGAAGTAGTCATCTGGCCATTTTTTTCTTCTTCCAAGGCCTAAACTAAGACCTGTTATTCCTACACCTGTATAATTTGGGTCCGTTCTAAGCGTTCCACTTGAAGAAAGTGCCGTGTGATTTACAGAGAAAGATAATGAATTTGGTTTTTTTCCCCCCAACCAAGGTTCTGTAAATGAGAAATTGTATCCTTGATAAAATCTTCCTGATGTTTGCGCACGAATGGAAAGGCGTTGCCCGTCTCCTCCGGGAAGAGGCGACCATGATTCCTTTTTGAAAAAATTCCGGGTAGAAAAATTATTAAAGGTTAGTCCTAGAGTGCCAATTATACCTCCACGCGTTGTTAAGCCCGCTCCCCCATACCCTCCTGAAAGTTCAATTTGGTCTGACGATTTTTCTTCAACTACATACTCAATATCAACGGTGCCATTTGCAGGGTTAGGAATTGGATTTACTTGAAATGCTTGTTCATTAAAAAACCCTAATTGTGCCAATTCACGTTGTGTTCGCATGATGTCAGATTTATTAAAAATATCCCCGGGTTTTGTACGAATTTCTCGTAAAATAACCTTGTCGTTTGTTTTTGTGTTGCCGCGAATGCTCACATCGTTGATTCTGGCCTCTTTGCCCTCCATTAAACGTATCTGATGATTTATTTGGTTGTTAATTACATTTGTTTCAACGGTAATAAGATTGAAAAATAAATGTCCCCTATTCATGTAAAGCGACCGAACGTCTCGTTCGTCAGGGGTTCCATTCAGACGCTGTTCAAGTAATGTTTTATTATATACATCCCCCTTTTTTATTCCAATGACCGAATCCAGAAAAGTAGAGCGATACTTCGTATTTCCTATCCAATCAAAGGAACCAAAATAATACTTGCCTCCTTCTTGAATTTCAATTTTTATCAGAAGGTTTTTGGGGTTCAATTTTATAATGGTGTCACTAACTATCGTTGCATCTCTCAGTCCAACTTTATTAAACTTTTCCATCATCGCTTGTTTGTCACGATCATACGATGACTCCGTCAGCTTTGAGCGTCTCCAAAATTTGAGTATAGATTTCTCTTTTGTGTCTTTCATCGCCATTTTTAGTTTCCAAGTTGCCACCGTTGAGTTCCCTGTAATTTCTATTCGTTTAATCCCTATTCGTGGTCCTTTAGAAATGTCGATCAAAAATAACTCAGACTCGTTTATTAATGTGTCCTTTTCGCGGTTAATTTGGACTCTTACCTCATAAAACCCCTTCTCTCGGAAATACCCTTTTATTTTTCCGGCTGTTTGAAAAACCAAGTTTTCCGTAATGGTTTTTCCAGCATAGAGGGAAATCTCTTCTCGAAGCTTATCCGCTTCTCTTCTCGAAACTCCCTTAAATTTAAACTTTGATAATTTTGGTCTTGGTGTTAATTCGATGACAAGGTATAAAATGCCAGCTATTTCTTTTTCGGCATAAATAGAAATATTTGAAAAAATTCCTTCTGCCCACAAGTTTTTAATCGCGTTAGTAATGGTTTGGCCCGGAATCATTATATTTTGACCTTGTCTGAGCCCTGCGATTAGTTTTATAGCTTGGTGGTCATAGTTATCTGCCCCAACTACGCGTATAGGACCTAATTCAAACTCTTTTGGCGCATCATATCCGAAGTCCATTCCGCTTAAATTTTTTGGGCCATTTTGTGCCCGTACAGCAGTAAAGGAAAAAATTATAAGGATAAGTAGATAGATTCTTTTCATTCTAAAGTTGTTCCGAGACCATTCCAAAGCGTCTCTCGCGTGACTGATAAGATAATATTGCTGCCTTAAGTTCTTCTTTACCAAAGTCTGGCCAATGGGTATCGGTAAAATAAAACTCGGCATAAGCCAATTGCCATAAAAGAAAATTACTAATTCGATGTTCCCCGCTTGTTCTAATTAATAATTCCGGATCTGGAATGTCCCGAGTGGTCAAGTGAGAGGAAATTAAAGCAGGTGTGATTTCGTTCACCAAAAGCTCTTTTTTCGCAACTTTTAATGATATTTCGCGAACACACTCTGTTATTTCCCATTTTGCACTATAGTTTAATGCAAGCACCAAGGTTATCTCCTTGTTTTCTTTTGTGGTATCCATCCCGCTGCGTAAACTTTCTTGGCACTTAACCGGCAACCCTTTAATGTCTCCGATTACAATAAGTTTTACCCCTTGCTTTTGGAGTTCCGGTAATTCATTGGTAATTGAATCAACGAGCAGATTCATTAATGCATCAACTTCCGCTTTTGGTCTATTCCAATTCTCTGTTGAAAATGCATATAATGTCAAAAAGCTGACTCCAAATGATTTAGCTGCCTTGAGCACTTCTCTTACCGCATCAACCCCCTTTGTATGGCCAAACAGCCGTTGTTCTCCTCTCTGTCTTGCCCAACGGCCGTTACCGTCCATTATCAATGCGATATGTCGAGGTATTTTGTTGTTATTTAATACTTTTGGTTCCGGGCTCATGCTCACTGGAGTAAACGAAGATAACTATTCTGGCTTGTTCTATCAAATTCTCACTCAAAATGTGAATACGGTTCACTAAAAAAGGGATTAGTACATTAACCAACCCCTTATTACAAATTTTATGGCCTAACTAATCTGCTAAAACAATTAATTTATTGTTCAATAATTCTGCGACGCCTCCCTTGATTGAAACTTCAACGATTGAACCATTTTTACTCATTGCCGGATGGCTTGTGTCTATTTCTCCAACTGGCTCAAACTTTACTTCCCCTTCTTTTAAAGAGGAAATTATTGGCGTGTGATTATTTAAAACCTGAAAGACTCCGTCAGATCCCGGAAGAGAGACAGAAGTCGCTTCGCCCGAAAATATACTTGACTCTGGGGTTATTATTTGTAATTCCATTTTAAGCTTCCGCTAACATTTTTTCGCCGGCAGCAATCACATCCTCAATGCCTCCTTTCAGGTTAAATGCGGCTTCAGGATATTTGTCGTACTTACCATCTAAAATATCGTTAAATGCCTTTATAGTGTCTTGAATATCAACTAAAACCCCAGGAATTCCCGTAAATTGTTCCGCCACATGAAAGGGTTGGGAAAGATAGCGCTGAGCGCGTCTTGCTCTATGAACTACTAGTTTATCTTCTTCAGATAATTCGTCCATACCAAGAATAGCAATAATATCTTGTAGTTCTTTGTATCGTTGCAAGGTGACCTTAACGCGTTGAGCACAGTTGTAGTGTTCCTCGCCAACGATCTCTGGAGTTAAAATTCTAGATGTTGAATCTAAAGGGTCAACCGCAGGATAAATCCCTAGTTCCGCGATCTTTCTTGATAAAACTGTTGTGGCATCTAAGTGTGCAAAAGTGTTGGCTGGTGCAGGATCCGTTAAGTCGTCGGCAGGAACATAAACCGCTTGAACAGAGGTAATTGATCCGTTTTTAGTTGAGGTAATTCTTTCTTGCATAGCCCCCATTTCTGTTGCAAGCGTTGGCTGATATCCAACCGCTGAAGGCATCCGTCCCAATAAGGCTGATACCTCAGATCCCGCCTGGGTAAACCTAAAAATATTGTCAACGAAGAATAGGATGTCTTTCCCCTGACCTTCCCCGTCTCCATCTCTAAAATATTCGGCTATTGTCAATCCTGAGAGCGCAACACGAGCACGTGCTCCTGGAGGCTCATTCATTTGTCCAAAAACAAAGGTTGCTTTCGACTCTTTCATTTCTTCTAGGTCAACTTTATTTAAGTCCCAGCCTCCTTCTTCCATAGAGTGCATAAAGTCTTTGCCATATTTAATGATGCCCGACTCTAACATTTCTCTTAAAAGGTCATTTCCTTCTCGTGTCCTTTCTCCAACTCCGGCAAAAACTGATAACCCTCCGTGTCCTTTGGCGATGTTGTTAATCAATTCTTGTATTAATACCGTTTTGCCTACTCCTGCCCCGCCGAAAAGACCTATTTTACCGCCTTTGGCATACGGTTCAATTAAATCTATTACTTTAATTCCGGTAAACAAAACCTCTGTAGACGTTGATAACATGTCAAAACTTGGCGCTTCCCTGTGAATTGGCAGACCTCCGGCATTATCCACGGTATTTATCCCATCAATCGCCTCACCAACCACGTTAAATAATCTTCCTTTGATTTTGTCCCCCGTTGGAACTTTAATAGCTGTTCCTGTTGCAATAACCTCTAAACCTCTCATAAATCCATCCGTGGAGTCCATAGACACTGCTCTTACTGAATTTTCTCCAACATGAGACTGAACCTCTAAAACTACTCGAGAACCGTCTGCCTTTTTAACCTCAAGGGCATCATAGATGCT
>Ga0194116_10005388_pt1 | contig 14081 bp, 15 predicted proteins | sample TA2MahsurfametaG_4_FD_148617 | JGI IMG/M metagenome (GOLD analysis project Ga0194116, IMG submission 148617) | Freshwater microbial communities from Lake Tanganyika, Tanzania - TA2015008 Mahale S9 surface | ecosystem: Environmental > Aquatic > Freshwater > Lake | place: Tanzania: Lake... | reverse complement strand
TTTCCGGGCTGTTATGCATTTCATCGATTAACTGACTAAGAATATCTAATATTTTTTGAACAGTTTCTGTGCTTGTTGGTGAAACCTGCTGCTCTATAGAGCGCAATTGTGCAATATATCGATTACAAATATATTCAAGAAAGCATATTGTTGTTTTTTGTAGCAATACCTGTTCATCCAAACATGTATTATGAGTGATGCTAAAAAGCTCATACTTAGAGCCATCGAGAAAATCTTCTAGTTCAGTTTTTAATCGAGTTACATGTGCCTTAGTTCTACCGGTGTATCCATAAGGAAATAATTCATTATTTAATAAACTTTCAAAAGCATTCTTTTTTTCCAACAAAGTATCCGGTTTATTCATCATCCAATAAAAAAGATAGTTATCCATCACTTGATCGATAGCATTGTCTTTATATTCTTTAGTGGAATTGTTTATTTTTCTAGCTCCTTGGCAAGAAAAATAAGAATCATATAACTTTGACACTACCTCAGGAAAAAACACTGGATAATGATACGATTTTAAAAAATCCTGAAAAAATACTGGTACTAAATGAAAATTCGAATCTGATTTCATATAAAAAATCTCAATGATGTTAAGTAAACTTTATAATGTATATCCTACCACATCTTTTATGAAGGTGTATGAAACTGAAATTATTTATAAGTTCTTAAAAAAATTATGTAATAAACGGATATCGGAATGCATTTAACTGTTTGTGAGGGAACGAAATTTCATCTTTTCAAGTCAATTGTCAGATTAAATTGAAATTCATGTTAGCAATCCAATTTAATCTGACATAATAAGATTTCAATTACGTATATATGCAATCAACTCTAATTGAATCTACTAAAGGTTCAGATGCTTTCTGACATCATCTGAATTCATATTCGCAAGCTAAGAAATTTTCTCTTGAGGTTGCTTGATGGGAAGCATGCTCCCTTTAGGGGCGTGTAGTTCACTTTTATAGCGCTTCACACGACATCTGATAAATAATTAATCTCTTCGGGTCGGTGTAACCACTCGATAATCTCTTCTGATGTTGCCAATATATAAGAATTTTTGAAAAAATCATTCAAATCTGTTTTTTTAAAATCCAAAGCATATCGTACTTGAATAAGTGCTGCCTGATAGTCTTGATACATATATTGGTATTTTTCTAATGCAGAAAATGGGCACATTAGCCGTTGTGCAACATTATGATCTGTTTCGATAAGTTTTAGTAATTCTGCTTTTGATGGAAATTCTCCCTGATGTGCAACGTATTCAGCATATCCTTCATCCTTCCACAAAGGGATTGTGCGTAACAATGCTGATATAGTTCCGTAAGATTTATAAAGCATTTGATGTGTCAGTTCATGAGTTATAATCGCTTTATAATCATTTAAATCTAATTCTTTTTGATTTGACAGATATACATAAGAATACCGTTTTCATGGATGATAATGTCCTAGTAAATTTTCCTGATAATCATTATGTTCGTTATAAGGATTCATAAAATCATTTTTCTGACATAAAACAAAAAAATCTGATTCTTTAAAAAAGGGTGATGTTCTTAGTCTGTCAAATACCTCGGGCAACAATGCATAGATTTTTTCCGCTTCTCGCTCATCCTCATAATACAACTGCAAATCATGTCTTTTAGACTCGTATCGATGATCGAATTTAAATGTAGGGGTCAGTGACCACTCTAAACGCTCCATAAAAATAGGATTGTAAATCTGAATACAAAAACCATATGCCGCTTGAAGCACTATAAGAAATATTCTATTTTTCTGCTGTATAAAGAAGTTCTGACATTTTTTTTGCTGCCAATACAAAGGGGCACGGGCAATCATCAAGCAAATCGGCAGTGCAATTAAATCGTCCATCCCAAAAAATAACTCATTACTAGAGTGACAGAAAATAAAGTAGCACGGGATTATAGCGATCCAAGAATCATAAGAAAAAATTTTCGAGGAATACCTTACCCACCGACGCCCAGCAGTACAACTATAAAAAAAGCCAAGTCCTACATACCCTGCAAAAGATAATCCAGAAAAATCTATCCAGACACTACTCAATATGACAAATACAAACCAAAGTACGACATCATATAAGCACGATAAAGCACTTTGCTCAGATAAACGGTGTACCAATCGAATATATCTTGTATTATGGTTTTTTTCTAAGAGCATCGGCAGCAGGGTCCTGTGTTTTTCAACAACTGAAATTAAAAAGAATATGTTCCAAAAGACGGGCTAGAACTTGATCCCGATCTGTAAGAGTGCTGCGATTTTTTATCATCCTCATCTTTTTTTCTTCCAAGTCCTAATAGATCAATTAGAATGTAACATATAACTGCACCTGCAGTCCTAAAAAATCCTTTGGCCAACTCATGTTGTGGACCCATTGAAGGTGTAGCATGCATGGAATTATGCTCTTGATTTCTATATCCTGCAACAAGCTCAATTAAATGTTCGTCATATTTTCGCCGCTCTTTTCGTTTTTTTCGCGAAGGAATAAGAGTGTAATATTGTTGGTCTTCTAAATAAGCAACCAGCACATTGGCATCATCTCCTTGATAAGCAATGATAATGGGTTCGCAAATCTCTTCAACAATTTCATAGGATTTGTGAAACATCACGGCACTGACCTGAAGTGACAAGCAACTTGAGGGAATTACCTAACCCATCAACCAAAGCATGGATTTTCGTTGTACAACCACCCTTGCTCTGCCTAGCGCCTCTCTTGAGTTACTATTTTTCTATAGGCCTGAACTGCAAGAGTGGACCCGAACTATTGTCGCAGCGATCATCACAGGCTCAAGATCCGGATCTTTTGCACAGTAGAAAAGAGTTGCCGCCAAATTCCCCGATCGGACCAAAGCTTAAAGCGTTTATATAGAGCACGCCAATGACCATAGTAATATGGTAATAAGCGCCATTGACATCCTGTTCGCAAGAGATACCCAACACCTTCAATAAATCGACGTAATTCTTTGTCTTTTATAGTATGAAGACCAGGAATATTCTCTAGAAAAAATAAAATAGCTTCCCATTCTTGGGGATTTATGTGATAATCCATCCGTAATAATTTTTTTGTTTTTGATGAACTAAAATTACCATTTTTTTATCTTTTTTGTGCTTTTAATTCCCTCTTTAAATTTTGCTCACAGAGCCTAATAACCTTCAAAAACAAGCTCTCAAAACCTAAGATTAAAATCAAAAAGGAATAACTATGCACTACATTAATGATAGAAAACCCCGTATCAGCTCTCAACTAAAACTAGATTTTCATAAGTTGCTAAACTTTCACATTCGTCTGAACCACTTGCCATCAAAAATATATAGAGCTTTCTCAGAAACAGTCGCTAGAGACAAATTTTTGCAAGGTTCTCGCATTCGATTTTCTGGGCCCAATCAAAATAGGTTCTCTTCTATTGGCGCATTATATCAAGATAAAAATGAGTACAGGAATGCTTTTGGTACCCATATATTTGAGTATTCATTATCATTTTACAGCAAGCCAGCATTTGAAACCAACGCTCTATGGCTTGAGATTGATACAAAAAAACTTATTGATGAAATATTGAAATGCTTACAATCCTCTATCCTCCATAAAGTTACTTGGCTGGACCTGAACGATCTCAAGACACACATTGATATTATACCTAGTATTATAGCTATAAAAAAACATCCCACTCAAGATGAAGAGCTTCTTTATCTTTATACAGGACTACAGGCTTTCCCGCTCATTTATGAAAAAAAGATAGAGGCAGGTGAACAAGATCCCAGGATTTTTGATTTAATGGCACGCGCAAAAAATGCTCGAAATAAAGATGAGCGATTTAAAAACAACAAAGAAATTCGCATTTGCCTAAATACTAGCGATTTCTTGGGTAATTATAACGGCAACTGTTTATATAATCTTGTTGAATACATAATATTGTCCATGCCAGATATTAGCGAATTATGTAAGAAAATAAATTGAGCCATTGGAGTCCTTTATCATGCCATTTCAAAAAGAAGCTGCTCTCAGTCAGAATTGATCTGCTTACTTTCTTCTATGGGCATCCATAAAAGAAAGATTAAAATTGCTGTAATCATAAGAGCTTTTTTCTATCGCAACATTGGATTAAGTAGCTCGTTTTTTATGATGTTGCCAGCTTCTTCAAGCAAGATTGATTTGTTTTCCATCTCAACTAAATAAATTATTTTATCATACGCCTATTGGCCAATAATTTTCATATAACTCAATAAATTTTCACGAATATCCTTTATATTATCGGATGCTGATGGCAACACATTTGTAATGCCCCAGCACATAACTTCTTTATACATTTTTAATGTTCTTTAATGTTAATCAATGATTCTGCTTCTACTTGATTGATATAATTTTATTATTCAGTTTTCGAGTAACGTCATATTTTATAACCAAAAATCTCAAATAGAGTTTTGCAGTCATAAGATTTTTGTAAGGTAAAAAAATTTATTGCATGGGTGTAACTAAAGTTAGATCAACGATCTCATATCGTTGTTTAACAAATAAGAGAAATTTTGCTAACTCACCTGATTCATAAACTTCTTTTCTAGTAACAAAAGAGGTCTCTATGAGCGGTTTTTCAATAATAGTAGTTTTATTATTGTCTTCGTCACCAATATCTCCATCTATGTATGCTTCTATACAATAAACATCCCAACTGCTAGCTTCATATTGATTTTCTACATAAAGAAGTCTTTTCTTGTTATGATCCCAAACAATTAATTTTTCACTACTGGGTATACCATTGGGTCCTATATATATATAACTAGTAGAAAAAATGTAATCTATTGTTTCATTCAGATTTAAAGACTTTATATAAGCTTCTAGTTTTTTTATGTCTTCTGATATTAGGTCTTTAATGTTATGGATATTCTCAAGGACCATTTTTGACTGTTCAAAACTTTTTTGAAGCGTTTCAGAATTAAATTTCATGTGGATTCTCCTCCAAATATAAATGATTTTATTTTGTCTCAATCAAGAGTAAAGGGGTCATTCAAGACTTTAATCAAGCAGTGCACTCAAGCAGCAAGACCCATTAAGCCACTTAAACAATTTATTGTCAATATAAGATTGAAAAACTCAGTAACTTATATTTATATAAGATTGTGTTGATACGAGTTTTAAGTTAACTGCATCTTGAAATTTTTTATAGAGGTATTTTTGAGATTTCACTCTAAATCACACCAAAAATGAAGAGCGATGGTTAATAATGCTCTCTATCAAGAGCATTAAAGGTGAAAACGGCGAGACTTGAGTATATATTAAACAGTCTCAAAATTCCTTGGTTAGAAATGATAAGGAAAGATTAAAGGAATATTTTCAGTTAATATCATTGTCTCTTTTTAACCACTCCTTAATTTCTTGGACAGAAGCTAACTTATAAGACCTTTTCATAAATTCTATTGGTGACAGTTTTTTCACATCGAGTGCATAGCGTACTTGAAGAAAAGCAGCCATATAATCTTCCTGGTCATGTTGTGCCAAAAATTTAGAGAAAGGAGAAGCCAAGATCTCATCAGAAATAGGATAGCTATCAATCATAGCCCAAAGCTCATCCTTGGTAAGATAACATCCAGTATTAGCCATATACTCTGCATATCCTTCATTTTTCCAGGTTTCTACTGAAAAAACAGTGAGCCATTTCCCATAGTATCGACTCACCAATTGATGAGTTAGCTCATGAATAGGGATAGAACGATAATGATCGTTATGAGAATAATAAACCAAGTCCAGTGGAAAAGATTTATTAGGTTCAGAAAAGTAATAGCTATATTGCTTTAAAGCATTGCATCCACCTCTAGGATATATATTTAGATCTTTAATGAGTCCACCTTGTGGCAACTTGTTCTTTTGCACAAAGACCAGCTCTTCGGAGTTTCGATAAAAAGGGGAATTTTTGAGAGTTTCTATGACCTGTGGCAAATGCTCCTCTATTTTTTCAGCTTCTTCATAGTCTTCATAAAAAAACTGTATTCCTGTGGCTGAAGGATATCGATCATTTGGCTTAAAACTCACTCCAGTCAATCTCCATTCTAAAGGCTCAAAAATAGAAGGATTATAGAATTGAAGAGTTAATCCGTAGATGCTCTGAAGTGTCCAAAAAAAGATTAACTTTTTTAAAATATTCCAAAGAGAGGCTTTATGAGACGAACGCTTTAAAAATAAAGGCCATCGTGCGATAGCAATCCAGAGCGTAATGTCAATAAAGCTCACAGCATCTGAAGATATGAGCTCAGGAAGTTGAAATATACAAAATACGTACCCCGGAATGGCGCAAGGAAGCATGGTTAAAGAAAAAATCCCATGACTAGAAAACAAACTTCTACGTCCAATAATCATGAGATACAATAATCCGATTAATACATGTGTGATTAAGGAAAAACCCTCAATATCTATTAGGGCCCCACTTATTATACAAAACACAAAAAAAAGACAAATTTCCCATATATAACTACCTACAGTGAGAGTTTTTTGTAAGAGATACGTGAGAGACTCTTTATAATTTTGATAATTTGAAGTTAATAGATAGTCCCTATACAACACTTTTTATGCTACCTTTTTATAGTTTTTCATCATTCATAATTAAAATGGAGCGCCCGAAGAAAACCGACCATAACGAGCCTCTTTATCCTCTTCTTTTTTATTTCCAGCTTTTGATCCGAAGATCGCACCCCAAAGTGCATTAACAATTAAAGCACCAAGAGCCTGAAAAGCTTCTCTAAAAAAATCCTCCTGAGGGCCCACTTTTGGCTGATTATGACCGGATTTAAAAGCGCCATACCCCCCCACTGATACCAGCGGCGACATTATTTAATTCACATTGCGTTAAACTTTTCATATTATCTAATCCGTAGCAACTACACTTTGAGGAGGGCTTGTATCCCTGCTTTTTGATGAGATCAAGGTATTTCTCATTTCAAAGACTTTCCTAAGCTCTCTTGATAGGGCCTAGGGAAGATATTATTTTATGTTTTTTTATTTATTTACCCGAAAATTTTTCACAAAGTTAATTAAGTGTTTTTATTTATTAATAAGTTAATATAACAGCGGAACTCGAGAAAAACCTAGATAAATGTTATGCGTCGCGCCAACTCTTCAAAAAATTCTCTAGACCAGCAGGCCAAAATTGAATAATCATTCACAAAAGGAAGTACATCGTCCTTAGCAAGATTGATATCGAGTGTTGCAATTTTATCCATTAAAAGCTCAATAACATTTTTATGATCAAAGCTGTTAGATAATTCCAAATGCCCTGAATTGATAAGCCTCTGACGAAGATGAGCAGTGTGCAGTGGAATATTCTTCGAAACATACCAAACAAAATCAAACCAATCTCGCCCTTTAATTCGTGATTGCCAAGCGCGGCACAATAGAGCATGCATTTTACCGGCAAACAAATCAGGCTGCTTATAAGCGCGAACAAAATAAGGTATTGGAGAGTAGAAACGCCGAATTTCTGTATCAAAAACTTGAGGAGGCTCGGTGTCTAATTCAAATTTTATTTTAACCAATTGATTTTTATGAATTCGTTTTGTTATATTATCCGGTACAGCAATAGTCATCAGTTGCACAGAAGTATTACCTTTAATAAACGCAGACATAATAGGTGAATCATGCACTTTCTTTTTATGTTCTACTTTCATTGTTAAACCAAAAGCCTCTACCTCCTTTTCTATCGCTACAAAATAAGGCTCTAAGTTAAATTGAATTTGAGGTTGTAATAATGAAAAATCTAAGTCTTCAGAAAATCGATTTAACCCGTAAAGAATGCGCAAACAAGTACCACCATAAAATGCTGCATGATCAAAGAAATTAGCACGCCATAAACCTAATAAAGTAATATGCTGCACAGCTTCTTTTAATCGAAACATGTAATCGTCTGTTTGGTTAAATTGTGAGTCGCTCATAAGATGTCGCAATAAATCAGTCATTAAGCTCTCCACTGCATGAGTAATTGTAAATTTTTATGTTGATAGCATTCTTGTAATTTAGAAAATTCCTCTTTACTCATTTGCTTAATATCCTCAAGATCGATACGCATGTCTTCTTCAAAATAAATAAGCAATTCATCAATAGAAGCAAAGCTTGGTGCTGAAAGCATAAGTAAATCTGCAACCGCTTTTTCTGGTCTAGCAATGAAAAACTTTTGTTCTTGTGTTGCATTATAAATTGTAAGGCCTTGATGATAACATTTGATTGGTAAATAAGTGTATTGAAAAACCCCACAGGAAGTCTCAAAGATTTTAGAGCGTTTTGTTGTAATACTCATGATCCGATAAACACGTTCAGGAATAAGCTGATAAAATCCTAAAGCATAATGCAAAGAAAGCGCTGACGGGCCATAAATCCAATTTGCTAATAATTCTTTAGAGTAAAAAGATTGTGCGACATGAGGTGGAAAAATATAAAATCCTTTTTTTACACGAATAAGATCTTTACGAGCTAACCATTGGCGAATTTTCATTCTTGGTTGCTTATAATCACGAAGAAGATAAAGCAGATAATCGTAATCTAACTCTTCTCGTTGCGCTAAATGACGTAATTGATAGATATCCATGATTATTGATGTGCAGTAAGTATATATAAATTATACTTACCGATCATTAATCCGTCAAATAATGGTCAGTATGTATATATTTTGTATACATACTATACATTTTATAACCCTTATCTTTAACATTCAATGACAGTGTCTGGAGAAACAAAGCAAGTATGGCCCTTCAAAATATGGGGAAATGCGATATATTCGATTTAATAAGGATTCGAAATTATGTGACAACTAGTATCTTGAAGCTGAGCAACGGACCATGCTCGATACGTGATTTTAAGAAAAATGTTTAGAAAGTGGTATTTTTTAGTGCTTTTTTTGGTGGAAGCACCCAGAATTTAAGTATTTTCAAAATCTAACGTATAATCAATTCAATATCTTTACCATCACAATGCGATTTTGACGTTATGGCATCACCAAAAGAGTTAAATAAAGAAAATATTTTAATTCGTGAACTACATGAAAAAGATATACAAATGATAGTGGAATCTTTTGCTGTGATTGGCTGGAATAAGTCTTATGAACTATTTAATAATTATCTTAATGAATCTACAAAAGGTATACGCAAAATCTGGCTAGCTTTTTTTCAAGGAAATTTTGCGGGATATATTACTTTGAGCTATCAATCTTTATATATTCATTTTAAAAAAAAAGACATTCCTGAAATTATGGATCTTAATGTCCTTCCCTGTTTTAGAAAATTAGGAATTGGATCGCTACTTATTCATACTGCTGAAAAAGAGGCAGCTGTTTTACACAAAACTGTGGGACTCGGCGTAGGGCTGTATACTGGACAAGATGGCGGTTATGGAGCTGCCCAGACGCTTTACATAAAACTAGGCTACATTCCTGATGGTCAAGGGATTACCTATGATTATATCGAATGTATACCTGGTCAGTATTATCGATTAGACGATGATTTGGTATTATGGTTAACCAAAGAGTTGAAATAACCCTCAAAACAACTGATTCATACCTCCTACTTTTTCATTGATAATAGGCAATAGAGTAATTATGAAAGATGATTTATATGCTATTTCATGAATTGCATGCTAAAAAGTAAAAAATATGAGGCATCTAACATATGTGCTTTGGCTCTGTTGCAAGGAAAGAAGACACAATAGACAGCGACATAAATTTTCTTGTGTCATTCCCTAAAGGTTACGATATATTCAAACAACGCATGCCGTATGAAATACTAGGTTCTGTGAACAAAATGTTCAACGGCGCGATATGAGAGCTCCGACCAAGCATAAAAAACTGAGAATAAAACATGCTGATTTATCAAAACGAGAAAAAACTCTACGATAATGCTTCATCTTTCCAAAGAAACATTCTATTAAATGTCGCTCTTTATATAAATGCCTGTCATATTTTCGCTGCTCTGTTAGGGTTTTTCAAGAAGGAATAACAGTCTGACATTCTTCGTGCTCTAACTGAGCAACCAGAGCATTGGCATCATATCCTTTATCAGCAATGACAGTGGATTCAGAAATATCTTCAAAAATTTCATAAGATTGTAAAACATCATGGCACTGACCTGCAGTAACAAGAAACTTGAGGGGGATTACCTAGCACATCAACCAAAGCATGGATTTTCGTTCTAAAACTACCCTTCCTCTTGCCCAGCGCCTCTCTTGAGTGACTATTTTTCTGTAAGCCTGCACTGCAGACATCGGCTCTCGAACTATCGTGGCATCGATCATCACATGCTCAACGTCTGGATCTTTTTGCACAGTAGAAAAAAGTTGCTGCCAAATTCCTGGATCGGACCAAAGCTTAAAGCGTTTATGCAGGGCTCGCCAATAACCATAGTAAGATGGTCATAAGCGCGATTGACATCCTGTTCGCAAGAAATACTCACCTTCAATAAATCAACCGAACTTTTTCTCTTTTCTCGTATGAAGATTAGGAACATTCTGTAAAAAAATAAAATAGCTTCGCATTGTTGGGGTTTTATCTGATAATCGATCCGTGCTAGTCTTTCTTGTTTTTTGCAAACTCAGGCTACCATTTTTTTATCTTTTTTCTGCTTCTCTCCATTTTGTTCATAGAACCTAGAATCAATAGTAATCAAACACCATAGATCTAATTCGATGTTCAAGCCTTGAAAAAAATCCCCGCCAGTGATTCAAACGTCTTATAAAGATACACCTATTACTCCCTTGATTTTTTATCTCTTGGAATATGAAGTTGTAAGTTTTTTTACTGCTCTTCATCTAGAAAAATATTTTTTAACATTTGTTGCGCTAATACAGTCATGATTGGACTTCTGGATTTATAGTAAGGCAATAAAATTAACGCAATCGATAACGCCCATCCTTTACCACGCAACCATGTATTATCATCAACATCATTTAGATTTTTTCTAAAAATTTGTCTTGATTGTGTATTAAACAAGCACCATGCAGGTATTAAATCGCACGCAGGATCACCAAGGCCTAAATCTGAAAAATCAATAATGCCTGCTAATCTATTATTTTGAATTAAAATATTACCTGGCAATAAATCACCATGAATCCAAACAGGATCTTTTGGCCAGTAAGGAATATTTTTAAGTGTGTCCCATAAAGTTTTAGCAATAGAAACATCTATATCATCTTTTAATTGTGCTAGCGCATTTTGAGTTTCTTCATCTTGATATATGAGTTTGATACCCCTTCTTGAAGAAGGCGCTTGTTTAACTGGTATTTCATGAAACTGATTAAGAAACTGAGCGAGATCTTTTGCCAAATCATTATACTCATTAGCTTGCTCAAAAGGCGGATTATGTCCTTCATTATATCGTGAAATTGACCAAAAAAAGGGATAAGCCGCAGTAGGATCGCCTTTAAAAAGAGGTTTAGCAATCGGAAAACTTAAATAACTTGCCAGATAGGGCAAATAACTAAATTCTTTTGTTAACGTTTTTTCATTTTTTTCAAAAGCATCTTTACTTAACAAGAATCTTGGTAACCGCACAACATACTCATTGCCCAAGCGAAAGAGAGCATTTTCTGTTCCACTTTCTGGAATATAAGAAAGCTTAAGTGATGCTAAATCTGGAAACTGATTTTTTAATAAAAGATAAACATCTTTCTCTGTCAAAATAATTTCATTATCATGCATTTCTTTAATCTCTCATTATAAAAACGAATCATTTATCATCTTTACGCAGTTGATTCACCCGCAATTCACCCGCAAATTTTTGCATAAGGTGAATGAAGTGTTTTTATTTACTTATCAATAAGTTGTGGAGACGGCGGGACTTGAAGGGATAATATATCCAAAATATAATCATTTTCATCATTTTGTTTTTATTAATAATCAATATGTTGATGATTGAGTCATGTCAGATTTTTATCATAATAAGAGTGAAATAATTAAATTATCACTCTTTATTAAATCTCTTCTGAAAGAGGAGCTAAATGTCAGCTAAGTCCTTTAAAAAGGACTTAGCTGTATTGAATTATTCTTGGTCCCAACCGAAATTAGGTGAATATCTTTTTTTACTTGAAAGATGTGCATATCTCTGTGTAGTCTGTATATCTGCATGACCTAAAAGATATTTCAAATCCCATATATTATCTGTCGTAATCATGTACCAGCTTGCAAACGTATGCCGAAGATCGTGAAATCGAATTCTGGGTACGCCACTTTTCTCAATGAGTTTTTGAAAATAATCACCAGAAAGCTTTCTCCCTCCAATTCTTTTCCCTGTTTTGGATAAAAATAACATCTCACTATCAGAATGTGATTCCATAGCGTTTTTTAAGAGTCGATACAACTCAGATTGCGGCATCAGACTGATGTACCTTTCTTTGCCATTTTTAGTAGCTCCATAGCATTTCTGTTTTTCAAGCCATTGACGATGAATATGAATATATCCTTGACTCAAGTTAATATCTTGTTTTGTTAATCCTATAATTTCTCCCAATCTCAACCCACAATCTAAAGCCAGCCGGTATGCAAGATAATAAGGATCTTTTTTAGCCACTTCCAAAAATTTTATAATATCTTCTTTTTTATCCCACCATCCATATTTCACATCATTCAACTTATACATGGTGATATATTCAGCTGGATTTTTTTTGATAAATCCCCACTGGAATGCTTTTTTAAATATGGTTTTTGCTAATCCTAGACAATTATTTGCTGATTTTGGTGAAAGATTTTTCAATAACGATACTTTGAAGTCTTCTAACATCATTTGAGTAATTTCATGAAGCACATATTTTTTAAAATATGGTCTAATACGATAATTGATATCTAAGAGATATCGAACCTGAGTATTTTTTCTAATCGAAGTTAAGTGAATTTTTTCAAATCTAGAACAAAAATCATCAAAAGTACATGCAGGAGAATATTCTATTAGACTCACTTCATCTTTATCGAGTATTTTACCACCTAATAATTTTTTTTGATGGTTATGCCACTTTTCGGCTTCTATCTTCGTTGCAAAAGATGATTGTGTTATTTGTCTAATGCGGTTGACATATATATCTGCTCTCCATGTTTTACCGCTCATATAAACAGCCATTACACAGCCCCTCTATTCACAGCACCTACAATAGAATAATAATTTTCCTTAAAAAATATTTTATATTTCATAAATAATTCCTTTTTCTACAAAGAAAACTTTCTCAAATCAGGATGTAATCTAATGATTTTAGATCGGCGACCGACTGCAGAGCCTGTCTCTATAACACGCACCCAACCATGCTTTTCCAAGAAATTTAAGGCTTGTTCAACTTGCTTTATATCAGATAAATATTCCCATCCATTTCTAATAATCGATCGAACACTATCTTCATCTTTAACGCGTCCCTCCAAAATTTTCTTTTGAAAAGACTTAATGGCACTATTACCTTCCCGAGATGAAACTTGATAGATTTTCTTTGCATGATCTTGTAAAAAATCACACCATTTGATGGCAAGTTGAATATTTTTTTTATCAACTGAGCAAGATGTTGGTCCAGTCTCAACCAATTGGAAGATTAAAGCTAACGAAGGGGCCAAAGATCGGTATTTAGCAATATGCGACTCATAGGAAACATTATCAATATTATTAGACCGTAACAATATTTCTAGCTGCTCTCTCCATCTATCAAAAATCTGTTGTGCGTCACTATCAAAATGAATACCTATAAAATCATCTATTGATGATAAATGTACATCATACAATTTCTCTAATAGCTGAGTTACAGCTTTCTCTGCAGAAACATTTGGTGGTGTATCGTTATTAGTCCACTCTTTTTTTATTTGGGGACAAACAAGAAGTTGAAATCTTTGTAAAAGTCCATCATCATTACCAGAGAGGGATTGCATAATCATTTTTTCCAGCTTATCTGGCTGTATCCCACCAAGAATACTTAAGCACAAAGCTGGTACATGTACAGTTCCTCTACCAATGCGATCAACCGTATAACTTCCATAGCCATTCCAACTTTCTAAATAAAATGGACGATCGCCTTCTCTCCCTTGCTTATTTAACGACATTAACCAGCCTGAAAGCTCATCCCTTACAAC
>Ga0194116_10005386_pt1 | contig 14085 bp, 9 predicted proteins | sample TA2MahsurfametaG_4_FD_148617 | JGI IMG/M metagenome (GOLD analysis project Ga0194116, IMG submission 148617) | Freshwater microbial communities from Lake Tanganyika, Tanzania - TA2015008 Mahale S9 surface | ecosystem: Environmental > Aquatic > Freshwater > Lake | place: Tanzania: Lake Tanganyika... | reverse complement strand
TCGCGGAAAACCCCGGTGAGATCGCCGGCGTGATCCTCGAGCCCGTGGTGGGCAATGCCGGATTCATCACCCCGGAGCCGGGCTTCCTGGAGGGCATCCGTGAACTCACCAAGGAGCACGGCGCCCTGCTGGTGTTCGACGAGGTGATGACCGGCTTCCGCATCAGCTACGGCGGTGCCCAGGCCAAATTCGGCATCACCCCAGACCTCACCACCATGGGCAAGGTGATCGGCGGCGGTCTGCCGGTGGGGGCCTACGGCGGCCGAGCCGACATCATGGCCATGGTGGCCCCCGCCGGCCCGATGTATCAAGCCGGCACCCTCAGCGGCAACCCGCTGGCGATGACCGCCGGCATCAAGACCCTGGAGCTGCTGAAGCAGCCCGGCACCTACGAGCGTCTGGAGGCCATCACCAGCCGCCTGATCAACGGCATCCTGGAGGGCGCCCGCAGCGCCGGCCTGCCGATCACCGGCGGTTCGATCAGCGCCATGTTCGGCTTCTTCCTGTGCGAAGGGCCCGTGCGCAACTTTGAGGAGGCCAAGGCGGCCGACACGGCCCGCTTCGGCAAGCTGCACCGCGCCATGCTCGAGCGCGGCATCTATCTCGCCCCCAGCGCCTTCGAGGCGGGCTTCACCTCCCTGGCCCACACCGACGAAGACATCGATGCCACCATCGCCGCCTTCCGCGACTGCTTCGCGGCGGTGGCCTGAGCCCGAGGCCGTGCCCGGCCCGACGCCGTTGATGGCCAGGTTTGCCGCCCGGCTCGGGGGCCTCAGCCTTGGGCTGGGGGCCCTGGTGGGGTTGGCGGGCTGCAGCGGCACCGACACGGTGGCCCAGGGGCCGGTCAACCTCCAGGGGGGTGTGCCCGTGGGGGCTGTGCTGGCCCTCACCGGCAATGCCAACGTCTACGGCCAGGACCAACGGGTGGGGCTCAACCTGGCCCTGGCCCAGCTCAACGGCAATGGCGGCATTGCAGGCACACCACTGCGGCTGGCGATCGAAGACAGCGGCAGCGATGACCCCGGGGCCAACACCGCCATGACCCTGCAGATCAACCGCGGCATGCTGGCGGTGATCGGCCCCACCCTCTCCCAGCAGGCCTTCGCCGCCGATCCGATCGCCCAACGGCGCGGCATGCCGGTGGTGGCACCCTCCAACACCGCCACCGGCATCCCCCAGATCGGGCACTTCATCAGCCGCGTCTCCGCCCAGAGCTCGGTGATCGCACCGCTGTCGATCGCCAAGGCGCTGCAGTTGCAGCCCACGATCCGCCGGGCCGCGGTGTTCTACGCCCAGGACGACGCCTACAGCACCGCCGAAACCACCATCTTCCAGAAGGCCCTCAGCGCCAAGGGGCTCAAGCCCGTGACGGTGCAGCGCACCCAGCTGGCCGACAACGACTTCCAAAACCAGATCAGCGCCACCCTGGCCCTGAAGCCGGATCTGATCGTGCTCAGCCTGCAGGCGGTGGACGGCGGCAACCTGGTGCGCCAACTGCGGGAACTGGGCTACCGCGGCACGATCGTGGTGGGAAACGGCATGAACACGCCGAACATCTACCCCATCTGCCAGAAGTACTGCGATGGCCTGCTGATCGCCCAGGCCTACAGCCCGGAGCTCGACACCCCCGCTAACCGGGCCTTCGTGCGGGCCTTCGCCGCCAACCAGGCCAGCAGCGGCCGCGGCCCGGCGATCCCGCCCCAGCTCACCGCCCAGGCCTACACGGCGCTGCAGGTGATCGGCGACGCCCTGCAACGGCTCAACGGCCAGCGCCCCCTCAAGAACCTCACCGTGGCCGAGGCCCGCAAGGGCCTGATGGATGCACTGTTGGCCGGCACCTACCAAACGCCCCTCGGTGAGATCCACTTCACCCCCGATGGCGAGGTGGTGCAGAAGAACTTCTTTGTGGCCCAGGTGCGCATGAACCCCGACGGCCGCAGCGGCCGCTTCGCCCTGCTGCCCTGAGCGATGGCGCCCATGCACACCCCGCGCCCCCTGCGCCCCCTCCCGCTGGCCCTGGCGCTGCTGGCCCTCGCCGGATCGGTGGCCAGCTGCCGTGGCCAACGGGGTGATCAACTGCGGCTGGGGGCCGGCATCGCCCTCACCGGCAACGCCGGATTGCTGGGGCAGGATGCCCGCACCGGCCTCGACCTGGCCCGCCAGCGCTTCGCCCAGGAGGCGCCGCCGCTGGAGCTGCAGCTGGAGGACACCGGCAGCGATGAGGCCGGGGCCACCGTGGCCTTCCGCCGGCTGATCAACGCCAAACCGGTGGCGATCGTGGGGCCATCGCTCTCCCAGCAGGGCTTTGCGGTGATGCCCATGGCCGACCGGGCCCGCATTCCGGTGATCGGTGTCTCCACCACGGCCGAAGGCATCCCCCAGATCGGCCCCTTCGTGGCCCGGGTGGCCTCACCGGTGACGGTGGTGGCGCCGCGCTCCCTGGCCAAGGCGGTGCAGCTCAACCCGGGCATCCGCCGGGTGGCCGTGTTCTTCGCCCAGGACGACGTCTTCTGCACCTCGGAAACACAGATCTTCCAGCGGGCGATCCGCGCCAAGGGGCTGGAGCTGGTGGCGGTGCAGCGCACCTCGGTGCAGGACACCGACTTCCAGATCCCGATCACCAACGTGCTGCGCAGCCGCCCGCAACTGGTGGTGATCTCGGCGCTGGTGTCCGATGGCGGCAACCTGGTGCGCCAACTGCGGGAACTCGGCTACACCGGGCCGATCGTGGCCGGCAATGGCCTCAACACCCCCAACATCTACCCCGTCTGCCAGCGCCACTGCGACGGGCTGATGATCACCCAGGCCTACAACCCCAGTCTGGAGAACGCCAGCAACCGCAACCTGTTGGCGGTGTTCCGCAAGGGTCGTGCCGCCGATGCGGTGCCCCCCCAGGTGACCGCCCAGGCCTACGCGGCCTACCAGGTGGTGCACGAAGCCCTGGCCACCCTCAAGGGCACCCTGCCCAAGGGCGCCAGCCTCAACAGCCTGCCGTTGCCCGAGCTGCGCCAGCGGCTGCTCAAGACCCTGCTGGCGGGCACCTACCAGACCCCCCTGGGGGAGCTGCGCTTCTCCCCGGACGGTGAGGTGCTGCAGCGCGACTTCAGCGTGGCGCGGGTGAGCATGGCGGCCGATGGGCGCAGCGGCCGCTTCGTGCTGCTGCCCTGAGCCATGCACGACCTCACCCAGCTGCTGCTGAACGGGCTCTCCACCGGGGCGGTGTATGCCCTGTTTGCCCTGGGTTACACCCTGGTGTTCTCGGTGCTGGGGGTGATCAACTTCGCCCATGGGGCGGTGTTCACCCTTGGGGCCTACTTCACCTATTTCCTGATCGGCGGAGCCGCCGGGGCCAACGGGCTGCTGGCGGGGCTGCAGCTGCCCTTCGCCCTGCCCTTCTGGCTGGCCCTGCCGCTGGCGGGGCTGGGGGCGGCGGCGGTGGCGCTGCTGATCGAACGCACGGCCTTTGCCCCCCTGCGGCAGCGCAGCGCCGATCCCCTACTGGCCCTGATCACCAGCCTGGGGGCCGGCGTGGTGCTGGTGAACCTGATTCAGCTGTTGGTGGGAGCGGAGAGCTATGCCATTCCCACCGGCGCCCTGGCGGGGCTGCCGGCGGCGGTGCGCCTCGGTGGCGCCCAGGTGCGCAGCGTGCAGCTGCTGTTGCTGCTGGTGGCCACCGTGCTGCTCAGCCTGCTCACCCTCTGGATCGACGGCACCCGCAGCGGCAAGGGTCTGCGGGCAGTGTCGGAAGACCCCACCACGGCTCGGCTGCTGGGGATCCCCAGCGACCGCATGATTCAGATCGCCTTCGGCCTCAGCGGGTTTCTGGCGGGCATCGCCGGGGGGCTGGTGGGGCTGAGCGTCAGCATCGCCGGCCCCTACTTCGGCATCGGCTATGGCCTCAAGGGGCTGGGGGTGCTGGTGCTCGGGGGCCTGGGCAGTGTGCCCGGCGCCGTGCTGGGGGGCCTGATCATTGGCCTGGCCGAGGCCTGCGTGCCCGCCGATCTCTCCGGCTACCGCGATGTGGTGGCCTACGGCTTCCTGTTTGTGGTGCTGCTGGTGCGGCCCCAGGGGCTGCTGGGCCGCGTGCTGCCCAGCAAGGTGTGAGGGGGGCGCCGCCATGGACTCCCTGCTGATTGACGCGAGCCTGCTGCAGCAGATGCTGATCGGAGCCCTGCTGGGCCTCTCCGTGTACCTGCCCCTGCGCTGCGGTCAGTTGTCTTTGGCCACACCGGGCTTCTATGCCATTGGCGGCACCCTGGCGGCGCTGCTCTCCACCCGGGTGCCCGCCCTGGGGGGATCCGATCCCGTCTACCCCCTCCCCTCGGTGCTGCTGGAAATGGCGCTGGCGGCGGCCCTGGCCGGCGGGCTCGCCGCGGGCATCGGCCGCCTAGTGCTGCGGCTGCGGGGGGTGTATCTGGCCATCGCCACCATCGCCCTGGTGGAGATCCTGCGGGTCACCACCCTCAACCAGGAGTCGCTCGGCGGTGCGGTGGGCATCTTCGGGATCCCCCAGCCGTTCCTGGATCCGGAGGGCTACGCCCTGTTCACCCTGCTGGCCCTGGCCCTGGTGTGCTGGCTGTGTGATCGGCTGGAGCGGCAGCGGCTGGGGCGCGCCATGGAGGCCATCCGCGACGACGAACTGGCCGCCGCCTGCCAGGGCATCGACACCGACCGCACCAAGTTGGTGGCCTTCGTGCTCAGCGCCGTGGTGGCGGCGATCACCGGGGTGATCAGCGCCCATTTCCTCAACTCCTGGAACGCCAGGCTCGGCAACTTCGACGCCAGCATCACCACCCTGGCCTTCGTGGTGTTCGGTGGCTCCCGCACCTGGGCTGGGCCGGTGCTGGGTGGGCTCACCCTCACGGCCCTGCCGGAGCTGCTGCGGCCCATCGGCGACCTGCGGCTGATCGTGTTTGGCCTGGTGATCCTGGTGGGGCCGCTGCTGCTGCCCCAGGGGCTGATCACCCCCGCACGGCTCCGCCAGCTGACCCGGCTACTGCGGAGGAGGGCAACGCCATGAGCAGCACCGCGGCTCCGCTGCTGCAAACCCGCAACCTAGGGGTGCGCTTCGGCGGCCTGCAGGCCCTGGAGGGGGTGGACCTGGAGGTGCAACCCGGGGAGATCTTCGGCCTGTTGGGCCCCAACGGCGCCGGCAAGACCACCCTGTTCAATCTGATTTCCGGGGTCACCCCCGCCAGCAGCGGCGAGGTGCTGTGGCGGGGCGGCGCCATCCATGGCCTTGATCCCAACCGCATCGCCCGGCTGGGCATCGCCCGCACCTTCCAGAACCTGCGGCTGTTCCAATCGCTCAACTGCCGCGACAACGTGCTGGTGGGGCTGCACCGCCAGGCCCGGCTGCCCTGGAGCGATGCGCTGCTGGGCACCCCACGGGCCCACCGCCATCAGCGCCAGTTGCTGGAGCAGGCCCAGGAGCTCTTGGAGCTGCTGGAGATCGGTCACCTGGGGGATCAACAGGCCGCCGGCCTCTCCTACGGCGACCGCCGGCGCCTGGAAATGGCCCGCGCCCTGGCCAACAGGCCGGAGCTGCTGCTGCTGGATGAACCGGCCGCCGGCATGAACCCCACCGAGAAGGAGGCGTTGCGCCACCTGATCCGCAGCCTGCGGGAGCGGTTTGCGCTCACGGTGCTGATCATTGAGCACCACGTGCCGCTGATGCTGGGGTTGTGCGATCGGCTGGCGGTGCTCAATTTCGGGCGCCGCATCGCCCTCGGCACCCCGGATGTGGTGCGCAACGACCCCGCGGTGATCGAGGCCTACCTGGGGGGCCAACCATGACCGCGCCGTTGCTGGAACTCGACGACCTCACCGTGCGCTATGGCGGCGTCACGGCCCTGCGCGGCCTGAATCTGGTGGTGCAACGGGGCGAGCTGGTGACCCTGCTGGGCTCGAACGGCGCCGGCAAGAGCACCACCCTGCGGGCGATTTCGCAATTGGTGCCAGCCGCCGCCGGCAGCCTGCGCTGGAACGGCGGCCTGATCAATGGCCTGCGCACCGAGCGCACGGTGAAGCTGGGCATTGCCCACTGCCCGGAGGGGCGGCGGGTGCTGTCCCGCCAGAGCGTGGCTGACAACCTGGAGCTGGGGGCCTGGCTGCGGCGCGACCGCACAGCCATCCGCCACGACCTCGAACGCTGCTATGGCCTCTTCCCGCGCCTTGCGGAACGGCGCAGCCAGGCGGCGGGATCCCTCTCCGGCGGTGAGCAGCAGATGCTGGCCATCGCCCGCGCCCTGATGGCGCAGCCCACCCTGCTGATGCTGGATGAACCCAGCCTGGGGCTGGCCCCCAAGCTGGTGGCCGAGGTGATGAGCGCCCTCAGCCGCCTGCACCGCGATGGGCTCACGATCCTGCTGGTGGAGCAGAACGCCCGGGCTGCCCTGGAGATCGCCGATCGCGGCTACGTGCTCGAAGCCGGTGCACTCAGCCTCAAGGGCACGGCCACGGAGCTGCTGGGCGACCCCGCCCTGCGGGAGGCCTACCTGGGCAGCGGCTGAAGCTCAGCGTCGCCTAGGGCCGCTCCGGCACCGCCGCCGCATCCAGGCGCCGGGGGTCCGCCACCCCCAAACTGCCGCGCCCCTCGGGCAGCACCTCCACGGAATTGGCGGAGCCCATGGCCGGAACGAGCACCAGTCGGTGGCCCCGCTGCTGCAGCAGCCGCTGGGTGTCGGGGCTGATCCCCTGCTCAAGGCTGATCTGGTCGGGCCAGAGCTGGCTGTGGATACGCGGTTCCGCCACGGCGGAGGCCAGGTTGAGCCCATGCACCAGGCGGTTGAGCAGCACCTGCAGCACGGTGGTGATGATGCGACTGCCGCCGGGGCTGCCGGTGGCCAGCAGCGGCGTGCCATCCCCCCGGAACACCAGGGTGGGGGTCATCGAACTCAACGGCCGGCGCCCCGGGGCAATGGCGTTCTGTCCACCTTGGCGCAGGCCGTAGGCGTTGGGGGCCCCGGGCTTGGCGGTGAAGTCGTCCATCTCGTTGTTGAGCAGGAAGCCCGCCCCCGGCACACTGATGCCAGTGCCGTAGGCGGTGTTGAGCGTGGTGGTGAGCGCCACCAGGCCGCCGTCGCGGTCCGCCACCGACAGGTGGGTGGTGTTGGTGCCCTCCACCAGGTGGCTGGGCTCCGCCTCCAGCTCCGCGGCCGGGCGATGGCGATCGGCACGGATCCGTTGCCGTTGCTGGGCCGCATAACGCCCACTCAGGAGCCGATCCAGGGGCATCGCCACCTGATCAGGATCCCCCAGCAGGCGGTTCCGATCCCGGTAGGCCAGGTTCATCGCCTCCACCATCGGGTGCAGGCTGGCGGCGCTGTTCAGTCCCGTGGTGGCCAAGTCGAGGGGTTCCAGCACCTGCAACAGCTGCAGCAGGGTGGCCCCACCGCCGCTGGGGGGTGGCATGGTGAGCACCCGATGGCCGCGGAACGGGGCCGATAGTGGGGTCATCCAGGGGGCGCGGTAGCCGGCGAGATCGGCGGCGGTGATCAGGCCACCCCGCTGCCCCATCCAACGCACCAGGGCCTGGCCCACACGGCCCCGGTAGAAGCAAGCGGCCCCCTCGCGGGCGATACAGCGCAGGCTCTCGGCCAGCTGCGGCTGGCGCAGGGTATCGCCAGGGCGGAAGGGGAGGCCCCCCGGCTTGGCGAACTGGCGGGCACTGGTGGGATCCGCCCGCAGCAGGGGGGCAGCAGCCTGCAACGACGCGGCCAGTTCAGCACCCACGGGAAAGCCCCGCTCCGCCAGGGTGATGGCGGGGGCCATCACCGCCGCCAAGGGCAGGCAGCCATAGCGAGCCTGCACCTGGGTGAGACCCGCCACGGTGCCGGGCACGGCGGTGCTGAGGGGGCTCCGCAGGGCCCGCTCGCGGTTCACGCTGCCATCGGGGTTGAGGAACAGATCCGCCCGGGCCGCCCGGGGGGCGGTTTCGCGGAAATTGAGGGCCACCGCTTCGCCGCGGCCCAGGGCGATCGCCTGCGGCGGCGAGGGAGCCCGCGCCACCGCCGGGCAGGTGCTGATGCGGCCGGAGCGCGGCAACCAGAGCACCAAAAAACCACCGCCTCCGAGGTTGCCCGCCTGGGGGAGCGTGACCGCCAGGGCAAAGGCTGTGGCCACCGCCGCATCCACCGCATTGCCGCCACGCCGCAGCACCGCAGCCCCCACCGCAGCCGCGCGGGCCTCCTGGGCCGCCACGATGCCGCCGCTGGAGGGAATCGGCTGGAACCGCTGCGCCTGTTCCTGCAGCAGGTTGGCGCCGGGGATGGCGATGGGTTGTTGGGCCAGCAGCAGGGCCGCCGCGATCCACGCAGGCGTCATGGCACCCCGTAGCCGCCGCCGCCAGGGGTGGCGATGCACACCCGATCCCCCGGCTGCAACGCCACCACGGCGCAGCCCCCCAGGGGCTGCTCAACGCCATCGGCGCGGATGAGGCTGTTGGCCCCGCGGGCGCCCTCAGCGCCGCCCGACAACCCGAAGGGCGCCACCTCACGGCTGCCGGTGAGCAGCGACAGCGTCAGGGGCTCCAGGGCGGTCAGCTCCCGCACCACCCCATCGCCCCCACGCCAACGGCCGGCGCCGCCACTGCCGTGGCGAATGGCGAAGCGCTCCAACCGCACCGGCAACCGCTGCTCCAGGATCTCCGGATCGGTGAGGCGGGAGTTGGTCATGTGGCTCTGCACCGCCGAAGCCCCATCAAACCCCTCCCCCGCACCGGTGCCACCGCAGATCGTTTCGTAGTACTGGCAGCGGTCATTGCCGAAGCTGAGGTTGTTCATGGTGCCCTGGGCGGCGGCCATCACCCCCAAGGCTGAAAACAGGGCATTGGCCACCGCCTGGGAGGTTTCCACATTGCCCGCCACCACCGCCGCCGGAGGGTCGGGATTGAGCAGGCAACCCGGGGGCACCACCAGCTCCAACGGCTCAAAACAACCGGCGTTCAGCGGGATCGGATCCTCCACCAGGCAACGGAACACATACAGCACCACCGCCTTGGTGATCGCCAGGGGGGCATTGCGGTTGCTGGGCTGCTGGGGCGCCGTGCCGCTGAAATCGATGCGGGCACGGCGGTGGCGGTGATCCACCCGCACCGCCACGGCAATCTCCAGCCCCCCATCCATCCACACCCGGGCCTGGCCATCCGCCAGGCGATCGATCACCCGGCGCACCGCCTCGGCCCCATGGGCCTGCACCTGGTCCATGGCCCCCTGCACCGCCGCGGCACCCTCCACGGCCATCAACACCTGCAGCCGCTCCACCCCCAGCTGGTTGGCCGCCAGCTGGGCCTGCAGATCCGCCAGCAGTTGATCGGGGTTGCGGGCTGGATGGGGCCCCTGGCGGAGCCGTTCGCGCCACAACGCCTCCAACAGCTCGCCATCACGGAGCAGGGGCACGTTGTCGAACAGCAGCCCCTCCTCCTCGATGCAGCGGCTGTGGGGCGGCATCGAGCCGGGGGTGATGCCCCCCACATCGGCGTGGTGCCCGCGGCTGGCCACAAAGCCCCGCAGACCATCCCCCGCAAACACCGGCGTGATCACGGTGAGATCTGGCAGATGGGTACCGCCGTTGAACGGGTTGTTGGACACCACCGCGTCCCCCGGCGCCAGGGGCGGATGGGTGCCGCGCTCCACGGCCACCAGCAGGGCCCGCACGCTTTCCCCCATGGAGCCCAGGTGCACGGGGATGTGCGGAGCATTGGCCACCAGGCCGCCACCGGCATCAAACAGGGCGCAGGAGAAATCCAACCGCTCCTTGATGTTCACCGAAGCGCTGGTCTGCTGAAGCCGCGTGCCCATCTGCTCGGCGATGGCCGTGAAGCGATGGCTGAACAGCTCCAGGCGGATCGGATCGAGGGGTTGCCCGGCAGCCTCCGGAGGGGGCATGGGCGGGGCGGGCTCCAGGCCCCGACGCTCCAGCAACAGCTCCTCTCCGGGCAGGCAGCGGCCCACCCAACCAAGGGGCAACAGGATCGTGCCCGTGGCCTCGGCGATCAGGGCGGGCCCCTCCAGCCGCTGACCCGGCTGCAAGCGATCGCGCCGCCAGAGCTGCGCGGCACGCCAGGCCCCCTGCAGATACAGCTGGATCGGCTCCCCCGCCACCGGGTCAACGGCCCCTGGCGACGGGGGCGCCGCTGCCGCCAGGGGCGCGGCGGGCCAGCGCAACTGCAGCGTGAAGCGATCCACCACCAGCGCAGGGGAGCCATCGCCCACGGGCAGGTGGCCGAAGCGGCGCCGGTAGGCCCGCGTGAACGCCTGCTGCAGATCGCTGCACGCCATCTGGGGCGACCATGGCAACGCCAACACCTGGTCCCGCCCCCCCAGGCGCAACTGCAGCAGACGCTCCACCTGGGCGGTCTCGGCCGCGGGCTGGCGCTGCAGCAGCCGCTGGGCCCGCAGCTCCAGGGCCTCCAACAACGGCGCCGTGAGCGCCTGCTCCACCACCTCCTCCAGCAGCAGCCCCTCCTCCGCCTGGCCGATGCCGTAGGCCGACAGGACCCCCGCCAGGGGATGCAGCAGCACCCGCTCCATGCCCAGCAACTCCGCCAGGGCACAGGCGTGCTGGCCGCCGGCACCGCCAAAGCTGCACAGCACCGCCTCGCGCAGGTCGTGGCCGCGCTGGATCGAGATGCGCCGGATCGCCTCCGCCATGCGTTCCAGGGCGACGGCCAGGGCACCCTCCGCCGCCGCCTCCGGCGTACAGCCCATGGCCTGGGCCAGCTGCGCAAACCCCTCCGCCACCACCGCCCCATCCAGCGGCTGATCGCCGGCGGGGCCGAACACCGCCGGGAAGCAGGCCGGGCGCAGCCGCCCCAACAACAGATTGGCGTCGGTGAGGGTGAGCGGACCACCGCGCCGGTAACAGGCGGGCCCAGGGACGGCCCCAGCCGATTGCGGCCCCACCGCCAAGCGCAGGCCATCGAACCGCAGCTGCGAGCCCCCGCCGGCGGCCACGGTGTGGATCTCCAACATCGGAGCCTGGATGGGCACACCGCCCAACTCCACCTGCTGCCGGCGCGGCCAGGGCCCGTCGCAGTAACAGACATCGGTGGAGGTGCCGCCCATGTCGAAGCCAACAATGCGCGTGAAACCGGCGGCGGCGGCCGTGCGCACCGCCCCCACCAGCCCCCCGGCGGGCCCCGAGAGGATCGTGTCCTTGGCCCGCAGTTCCGCCGCAGCGCTGAGCACCCCACTGGATTGCATCACCCGCAGGGGCACCTGGGGGCCCAGGTCGCGCTGCACCTGCCGCAGGTAGGTCTGCAACACCGGGGCCACCGCCGCCTCCAGCACGGCCGTATGGCCGCGGGGCACCAGCCGCGGCAGCGAACTCACCTGATGGGACAGGGCCACCTGCTCGAACCCCAACGTCTCCAACCAGGCGCCAAGGGCCCGCTCATGGCTGCCGTTGGTGGCGCTGTGCATCAGGGCCACGGCAACACTGGTGAAGCCATCGGCGCGGGCCTGGAGCAGTTGGGCGCGCAACGTCGTCTCCAACTGCAGGGGTTCCAGCTCTTCGCCGCTGGCCGCCAGCCGCCCCCCCACCTCAAGCACGCGGCCGTGCAGCGGTTGCGGCCGCCGGATCTCCAGGGCAAACAGCTCAGGGCGGTGCTGATCACCGATCGTCAGCAGATCGGCGAAGCCACGGTTGACCAACAGCAACGTGGGGGCACCCTTGTGCTCCAGAAAGGCATTGGTGGCCACCGTGGTACCCAGGCGCACCTCCTCGATCAGATCCGCCGGGATGGGGTCCGGCGGGGCCCCGGGCGAGCCCTCCGCCAGACCCAGCAGCTGGCGAATGGCCCGCACCGCCGGGTCGCCGGCCGCCTCCGGCTGCTCCGAGAGCACCTTCTCCACCCGTAGGTCCCCGCTGGGGCTGCGGGCCACCACATCGGTGAAGGTGCCGCCGCGGTCAATCCAGAACCGCCAGCCGGCGGCGGTTGGTGTGCTCGGGACAGAGGCCACCGCGGAACTCAGAACAGCCGCCCGATCACCCAGATCAATGGGGCGCCGATGACCGCGGTGGTGAGGGTGGCCAGGCGCGACGCCAACGTGATGGCATGGGCCGCCGGCGTTTTCTCATCGAGGAAAGCTGCAAAGATCGCTTCCACAAACATCAACGATGTGCACACATAGGCAAGCAAGTAATAGTAATCCATCAGGATTGGGTACCCCATATCTGGCAATTGGGCATTCGAAGACTGCTGCAAAAAAACAAGTGCCAGAAAAATGGACGGCGCAACACCCAAGTTCACAGAGAAGTACGCCTTAGGGATGTAACTGCTGAGCACCAGAATCAACAAGGACAACGACACGGGAAACACCGTACGTAGCCAGGTCGAGGCCAAGCGCCGAGAGAAATCGAAGCCGATGGAGGCCACTGAGACAGGGCTTGGACTACCTGCAAAGAAATAGGATTGCAGGCGTCCCAAGGGGCGTCCCTGGAACTCAAACTGCTCCTGAGAATTCATGGGTGTCGCGCGCTCAGCCCTGGCCAGGGCCTTCTTCAACGCTGCCGTGCCCGTGAAATCAGTTTGCAGAAGCTGAGCCAGAGCTGGCGTGTAGGCGGCGGAAATCGTGGGTGGCAGCACGTAGGGATCAGACAACCGATAGTTGCCCACCGAGGCCTCGCGGGAAGACTTCTTCACGGAGGGACTCAGACTTTGAAGGCGTAGCATGTAAGATGGCAGGATTCTGTGCTGCAGCTTCAACACGACAGCCTGACGATCCACAGGGTAGTGATGAAGGCTTGGCTCAAAGCGGAGATTCCCCGCAAATCGATATTCCGACAAATACACACTCTCACCCTTCGGCAGTGGGGTTTGTTTGAACAGGATGCGCTCATAGACAAGGGAGCCATCCTCAAGAAAATCAGGGAAAAACAACTGGGCCAGCAAATCGCGATCCAGGGGAACTCCCCTCAGGGCGTCATAGCCCCGCTTCGGGGTAATTGATACATTGGCAATGGATTGATCACCCCACACCCCGGTGAGCTTTCCGCTCACAAAGGCTGAGCGGCGAGAGAGATTCACATCATCAACACGCTCAAGATCCACCTTGAGATAGAGGGGCTTCTCCACGGGCCGAAAGCCCTCAATATCATTGGCATTGGCAAAAGCTTGCTCCAGCCCTTCCAGCGTTTGTGGCCGGTATTGATAATCGTGTGAGATAGCAGATGCTGCAGCCCTCGAGGCCTGCGGTTCACGGCTGGCCTCAACCCAAGAGACCACGAACGGCAGCAGGCAGACACTCAGAAAAGCCAGAGCCACCAAGAGCGGCATGGCCAGTCTCCGCCATGGGAATCGGCGCCAATCCCGACCGAATCCCATGCCGTGAGCGACCACTCAAAGCAACATAACCCGAGCCCCTTTCAGCGACGGTCGCCAGGGTGATGGGCCTACGGAATCCCGTAGGCTCATCGCGGTGGGAGCCGACTCAGGCCAGGCATGACAGCACTCCATGCCGTTCTGCTGCTGATGCTTCTAACGGGCTTGACCGTCATCACCATCCGCGGATGGAATCGACACCAACAGATCCAGAGGGTCAAACAGAATCCAGGGGGCATAGGCCCCGTGAGCTCCTCATGGACCGAAATCATGACCACGCTGCTGGGGGGTGAAAACATTGCCCTCGATCAACATCCGTGGGATCAAGAGCTCTTCCGAGCCAGCCGTGAGGATCTATCGATTGTCCTGGATGCGTGCTTCAACGGTATCCAGGCCATGGAGCGATTCGGCGATCCGCCATCCCCCTATCCATGGGAGCGCGCCGCCATCCTTTTCCATGATGCTGGCCTCCATCAACAGGAGCTCAGGATCTGCTCGTTTTATATCCAACTGCTCGATGAGTTCTATTCCAGCCACAGCGGTCGTCGGTATGCCGATGTACGACGGAGTCGTCGATACCACCGGATCACCCTGCGGGCCCATCAAGCCCGTCGACGGGCATTGAGCCGAGACCTCAGCGGTAGTTCTGGAACTGCAGCGGCACCTCCACGTCCTGGGCCTTGAGCAGGGTGATGGCGGCTTGGAGGTCGTCCTTGCTCTTGCCGGTGATGCGCAGGGTGTCGCCCTGGATCGCCACGGTG
>Ga0194116_10005384_pt1 | contig 14090 bp, 10 predicted proteins | sample TA2MahsurfametaG_4_FD_148617 | JGI IMG/M metagenome (GOLD analysis project Ga0194116, IMG submission 148617) | Freshwater microbial communities from Lake Tanganyika, Tanzania - TA2015008 Mahale S9 surface | ecosystem: Environmental > Aquatic > Freshwater > Lake | place: Tanzania: Lake... | reverse complement strand
AACCCAGAACTTAAACCAAACGATGCTGAAAAAGCCCATGCGGGCTCAACCGTTTTAGCGATTGATATGAACGGAAATGGCATCAAAGATCTAATTTTAGGAGATGTTGCATACCCTTCATTAATTCTTTTAATTAATGGCGGAACAAGCGTGAATTCAAATTCTTTAATGATTTCTGTCAATCCGAATTTCCCATCCAATACTACTCCGGTTAATATGCAACTATTTCCTGCTGCTTATTGGGTTGATGTTGACTTTGACAACAAAAAAGATCTTATCGTTGCACCCAATGCAAAGAACGTTTCTGAAAACGAGACTAGTTTGGTTAAATATAAAAATTCGGGTACAAACACAACACCGAATTTCATTTTCGAAACTAAATCCTTTTTGCAAGCAGATATGATTGAACACGGAACAGGTTCCATTCCTGTTTTAGTTGATATTGACAATGACGGATTGGAGGATTTATTTGTTGCTAATTTCTTCTCATACAAACCGACATTAACAAAGGAAAGTAAAATCTCCTATTACAAAAATACGGGATCGTCAACAAACCCGGTCTTCACTTTTATTGATAGTGATTTTAATAATTTATCACAAACCAATCTTGGCTTGAGGCTAATCCCAACTTTTGGTGATCTTAATGGTGATGGAAAGAAGGATTTAATTCTCGGTTTAGAAAATGGTACACTTTGCTTCTTGAAAAACACAACCACGGGCAGCAATCCAACTTTTGCAACAGCTGTTTTGAATTATACAGATAATTTGGGACAAATTATAAATGTTGGACAATATGCAGCTCCCCAGTTAATAGATCTAAACAAGGATGGTAAATTGGACTTGGTAATTGGTAATAAAACTGGAGAACTCAAGTACTATGAAAATATTGGTTCCACCTTAATTCCAAACTTTCAATTAAAAAATACGCTGCTTGGAGGAGTTGATGTTTCCACTTCAACCTCTCCCTGATGGATATGCAGTTCCGCATTTTTTACTTATCAAGATACAACTTTCTTGATGGTTGGAACATTAGAAGGAACAATTCACTTTTATGATTCGATTGAAAATAATTTAAATAGTGGTGAATCTTTTTCTACCGTATCAGATAATTTCTTAAATCTTTCCAAAAATATTGGAGCTTACAGTTCTGTGTTTGTAAATGATATAGATAGCGATGGTAATTTGGATATGTTCATCGGACAAGATTTAGGTGGACTTTTTTACTTGGAACATGATGTTAATAGCTCAGTTGAACTAGAAGAGCATTTTATTAATTCCAATAAATTACTTTTATTTCCAAATCCGACGTCGGGAGAACTCAAAATTCAGTCTAATTTCTTTCCATTAGAAATTCAACTTTATAGCAGTGATTGGAAAGAGTTAAATCGTTTTTTCGTTACAAATCAATTATCAACAATTGAAATTCAGAATTTACCTAAGGGAATTTATTTTTTAAAGGAAATGAAAACTGAACGTGTGTATAGAATCGTGAAAAATTGATTATTTCACATGAAACAAGAACATTTCTTCACCATTCAATGTTGCTCTTAGGATATCTCCAATCGCCACTGGCCCAACTCCCGCAGGCGTTCCGGTAAAAATTAAATCACCAGTTTTCAAGGTAATGAATTTCGAAACATAAGCTATTATTTCATCAATATTGAAGATCATGTCTCGGGTAAATCCTTGTTGCCTTTGCTCATTATTTTGAAAAAAACAGAATTCAGTGGACGCAAAATCAATATCTTTTAATTTCACCCATTTATTAGAAATGGGAGCGCTATTATCAAATCCTTTCGCTTTTTCCCAAGGTAAACCTTTCTCCTTACATTTTTGCTGTAAATCTCTTGCTGTAAAATCAATTCCCAGAGTAATTTCAGAATAATATTTGTTTGCAAATTTTTGTTCTATGTTCTTACCTACTTTATCAATTTTGACAACAATTTCGCATTCAAAATGAAGGTCGTTCGTGAAATTCGGATAATAAAAATCTTTTTCTTTTAGAAGAGCCGTATCTGGTTTGAGAAAGAATAATGGTTCCTCTGGAAGATCGTTATTTAATTCTTTCGCATGCTCTGCGTAATTTCTACCAATGCAAATTATTTTCATTTTGAATTAAATTTATTTTTTAGTTGATTCAATTTATCTTCCATTGAAACCGTTGTTGAAACATTGGAAATCTCCTTGATTCGCTGCATTTCAATTCTAAGACATTGCTTGGTGTACAATGGGAAATCAGCATCAAGCATCCATCCATAATATCCAGGTTCTATTTTCAATACCTCAGCAACACTTTTGCCATTGTGTTTTCCAAAATTATAGACAACATCTCCTTTCTTATTTCTGGCCAACCGTCCAGCCAAATCAACAATTTCAAATTCACCCGCCCTTGAGAATTCGGCTAAAAATGACACGTCGTTTTTGAGATTTTCGTAGCGATCTAATTGGGCAAGAAAAACATCCAAAGTCGCACGCGTATCATATAGGGCATCGTGTGCATTTTCAATTTTTCTATCACAATAAAATTGGTACGCGGCAGCAAGGGTTCGCTGTTCCATTTTATGGAAAATATTCTGAACGTCAATAAACCTACGATTCGAGATGTCGAATTCAAATTCAGCTCTCAGAAATTCTTCTGCTAAAACTGGAATATCAAATTTATTTGAATTATATCCCGCCAGATCAGAATCACCGATGAAATTTGCAATTTCTGATGCTTTATCAGCGAATTTCGGACAATCTTTTACTCTATCGTTTGTAATGCCATGAATTAAGGCAATATCATCCGGAATAGCAATTGTTGGATTAATGAGTTGATTATATTCTTGTTGCTCACCATTGGGTAAAAGCTTTATAATGGCAATTTGAACAATTCGATCTTTTGTAATTTGCGTGCCTGTTGTCTCTAAATCAAACACGCACAAAGACTTTGTTAAGTTTAATTTCATATTGAATTAAAAAGCCCAACTTTCATTGGGCTTTGGGTTGTTATTCCTTAATAATAAATTCTGTTCTTCTATTAACCTGATGATCGGCCTCGTTGCATTTAACACCATCATCACATTTGTTTTTCAACTTCGTTTCTCCATAACCTTTATAAGTAATGCGAGAAGGATCTGTGATTCGTTTAGCGATATAATCAGCTGCTGACTCTGCTCTCTTTTGTGATAATTTTTGGTTGTAAGCATCTTTTCCACGAGAATCCGTATGAGAACCTAACTCAACTTTAATTTCAGGATTTTGATTCATCACATCTACAACTTTATTTAAAAGCTCTATTGCATCTGGTCTCAAATCATATTTGTCAAAATTATATAGAATCAAGAATGGCCCTAAATCTGTACCAGGAGCTTTCTTATCAATCAAGAATGATTTTTTAACAACTGAATCAAGTGTTAATGCTTCCTTCAACTCAAATGATTGAGATATATAACCATCAGCGGAGATATTCACTTTATAAATCAATGAGTCACCGAATGCCTTCCCTTTTGTAATGTCAGCGGAAACAATTCCAGTTGATGAAGAAGTAACGGCTATAACTGAACCATTTTTATCTATCAACTCTACTTTTGCGTTTTGAACAGGTTTAACATTTGATTTATCAGCAACTAAACCTTCGAATCTATAGTTATAAATCGGAAAAATGATTTGATTATCTTCGTCTAAGATTACTTTTCGACTTATTTCTTGATAAGAAATGTCACATGACGTAGAAAAAGATTGTTTCAATGGTCTCTTATCACCTGGTCCGTAATAATAACTTAACTCATAGTTCTTACATTTATCCAGTGTGGAAAGAAAAACACCATCTGTAATTCTAGGATTAACAATACTCTCAGATTTGTCTTCACAATCAGCACATTTCAAAGTAATATATGAAGTTTCAGGAATTTCTTTTCCTTTAGAATGAATAATTTGACCATTTAAGAAAGCCACGTTCTTTACATTGCTCACCAAATCAGTTTCATAAATATCTCGTTCTCCTAAACCTCCTTTGCGGAAAGAGGTAAAATATGCTTTTTTTCCATCAGCAGTATGCGTGTAGAAAATATCATCTCCAACACTATTTATTGGATATCCCAGATTTACTGGTTCGGACCAAATTCCATTTTCATCACGAACAGTCATAAAAATATCAAATTCGCCCATACTTGAGGAATCGTTACTTGAAAAATAAAGCGTGTTATTGTCAAGACCCATAAATGGAGAGTCTTCATCGCTCCACGTATTTATATTTCCACCTATATTTTCTGGTTTTGACCAATCTCCATTCAATCTTTCCATGAAGTAGATATCCCTTTTCCCATATCCTCCAGGTTTATCAGAGACGAAGAAAATCATTTTTCCATCAGGTGAAACAGTGTAATGAGTATCCCACCATTTGTCGTCATTGACACCTTTAAATTCTACAGGTATAATATCACTAAATTTCCCATCCCGATATTCACTGTAGTAAATATCTCCAATACCAATTTTATCGTTGTACGTGTAAACTCTTCGTTCATCAATACTAACGCTAACTGTTGCTTCGTTGAATTGAGGCTTACACATTCCCATTCTATTTGGACTTTTCCAAGATTCGGCATTTCTTGAAGCTTGATAAATATCTTCTGGAAAATGATTTAACATCGGATCTCTAAAATTATCTGATGATTTATCAGCCCAGGGTCTTCTGGATGTAAAATATAATGCACCACCGTCCAAAGAAATATTGGAAGAAAAGTCTGCGTATTCCGTGTTAATAGTTGGACCAATATTGCGAATATTCACATTCTGGGGTTGAGCAATTAATTTTTTAGCCACGGAACATTGAACGATGCGTTTTTTAGCTTCAGGCACCAACTCAGATTCTTTTGCGGTTAATTCTAAAAATTTTTTATAATTGTCTACCGCTTTTTCAAATTTTTCATCCAAATGGTAAGCACGTCCAAGATGAAAAAATGCATCAGCAGGCACAGCATCTTCTCCAACGGAGTATATATCATAATTTCTCTGAATTTTTGAGCCATTTGTAGCTTTAGTCAAGTATTTAATGGCAGTAACTTCATCTCTTCGCATTCCAAGAACAATAAAACCTTTACGGTAGTTATAGTTTGGATTTTCAGGTTTAATTTCTAATAACCTATTCGTAATTATTTCAGCAAAATGATAATGATTCTCCTGAAGAAAACGAGAGCAGTTAAAAACGAGCTCCTTTTCAGAGGATTGACTTATCATGTTTTTCACTTCGGTCTCTGTGAACTGACCGAATACCCCAAAAACAGGCAAAAATAGGAATAACCAAATTAATTTTTTCATAGGTTAGTAGGTTGGTTTTTTAAAATTCTCTTTCCAAATCAAAGTCTTCCAAATAGTCTGCTACTCGTCTAACAAATTGTCCTCCAAGAGCCCCATCAACAACTCGATGATCATATGAATGAGAAAGGAACATTTTATGACGGATACCGATGAAATCACCTTCAAGTGTTTCGATAACAGCTGGAACTTTTCGAATCGCTCCTAATGCCAAAATAGCAACTTGCGGTTGATTAATGATTGGCGTTCCCATTACATTTCCAAAGGAACCAACGTTTGTTACGGTGTACGTTCCTCCTTGAATATCTTCAGGCTTCAATTTATTGTTTCTTGCGTTGTTCGCCAGTTCATTAACCGCTTTTGTTAAACCTGTCAAATTCATACGATCCGCGTTTTTAATTACAGGCACAATTAAGTTACCTGAAGGAAGAGCGGTAGCCATTCCAATATTAATATCTTTTCGTTTGATGATATTATTTCCTGAAACTGAAACATTTACCATTGGAAAATCTTTAATAGCCTTAACAATCGCTTCAATTAGGATTGGCGTAAAAGTAATGTTTTCTCCTTCACGCTCCAAAAATTTCTTTTTGACTTTATTTCTCCAATTAACGATTTTAGTGACGTCAGCTTCCACGTATGATGTAACATGAGGAGAGACGTGAACGGACATAACCATGTGATCAGCAATTAGCTTCCTCATACGATCCATTTCGATAATTTCGTCTCCCGGATTCGGAACCACAATCGGTTCTTTGATGTTACTTAAAAATCCTCCACCGACAATTTGAGGTGAATCTACTTTCGGAGCAAGAGGTAGTTTATTGTCTGAAATCACTTCAACTCTTTGAGCAGAATTTACTCGATTTGCCAAATACGAAATCAAATCGTTTTTCGTAACTCTGCCCTCTTGACCAGAACCTTGTATAGAATCCAGTTCGGATTTAGAAACATTCTCTTTTTGAGCAATACTTCTAACAAGAGGAGAGAAAAACTTGCCATTTGAACCATTTTTTGAAATTGCTTCTGTTGATGAAGATGCTTTTAATTCTACTACAGCTTTTGTTTTAACAGGTGCAACCGTTTCTTCTTTTTTCGACTCAGGTACAAATTCTCTTGTAACTGTGCTTCCATCTGTTGATAAAAGAGCAATTATATCACCAACCTTGGCAACTTGATCTTTTTCAAATAAAATTTTAACAAGGGTTCCGGCAGCTTCAGAAGGTAATTCATTGTCAACTTTATCTGTGGCAACTTCAACTAGTGGTTCATCGATTGATACTGAATCACCAATGTTTTTTAACCAATTTGTTATAGTCGCCTCTGTTACACTTTCACCCATTTTGGGCAATCGAATTTCAATTTCTGCCATTATTACCTAGTTTGTCAACGCTTTTGCGGCACAAAGATAAAAAAGTTAGCCGAGAATTTAAAATTAATTAGGTTATTGGTCTAGTTTTTTCCAATTGGACATAATCACCTGAATGTCAAAGAGAGTGCTGAAATTTTTAGCATAAAGCAAATTTAAGCGTTCAAGCGTGTCTTCAGCCGTATTTTTAGGCGTTTCATAAGGAGGAAGCACTCCTGGTTTTATTTTTGGTAATTGCTTGCTGTTCTGTTTGTTTGTTTGGATGTAACCCACAAAACTCTTTTTCCCCAATAATACATCGATCAAATTTGCTGTAAAGCGAGATTTATTTTCAAAAAACCAAATAAAAACGGGAGTGATCAAACAAAATAAAATAGAAAAAGAAAAATCAACCAAACGTTTTGAGCGAAGGTTTTCAGGCCGACTTAAATTATTAGAGTTTAGGATATATATATCTCCTGAAGAATCAATCGAATTACTTCCTATCAAATAAGAGGTGTCCGGTTGTGCAATTTTAAATTCAATATTGTGTTCCTCAATTTTCGACATTCCAGTAATAATCTCCTTTGCTGTTAAGTTCTTGGAACAAAAAATAAGTTCATTGATTTTGTGAATTTTAATTATTTCGTCAATCTGATTGAAATCACCTACAGAATTAGAAAAACGCTCAGCTGTTGAGACTGGAACAATAATCTCAATGTTTGGATAGGTTTCCAAAAGCAGTTGTTCAACTCGTTTAAATTCAACTTCATTTCCTACAATTGCAAAACGCTTTTTAGGAACGTCTGGTAATGAAAAACGGTTGTTTCGAAATAAATTGATGATGACCCGAGAAAGATAGAATTGACCGATATACCACAAAGAACCTACAAGACTAAAAAGTCGGGAGAACTGCCAATCTTTTGGAAGTAACGCATAGAAAATCAAGATGATAGCGGTTCCCATCATGGTTCCCTGCCAAATCAACAGTTTATTGTTTTTGTTGTCGTAAAGCCCACTAATTAAATTACAAACCAACCAAATAAGAACGTAAATTGGAAATGAAATGAAATATGCTCGTTCCGGAAAATGAATATCATGTTGCGCCCAACGATGAGAAAGCACGAACAACCCAGTCAATGAGATAAAATAATCGAAGAAAGGCAAGCTTATTTTATGAATGAATCGATTTAAAATCGCAACTGAAGCTCTGAAATAAATAGCCAAATTAATTGCAAAAGAGAACAATTTAGCGTTATTTGCAGATAGATGTTTTTTAGCGAAAATCACCATTGCTTTGTAAAAAACAAAGACATAATTCACCGAACTCTTCTTGGTACTTTCTCCTTTGTAATGGATGATTTTTGTATCTGGAAAATAATAATTCTTGTATCCTCCTAATTTAATGCGATAAGACAAATCAATGTCCTCCCCGTACATAAAAAAAGTCTCATCCAAATTACCAACCTTATCCAGGGTTTCCTTTCGCATTAACATGAAGGCGCCACTTAAGACATCTATTTCATTGATTTCAAATTCAGATAAATATCCCAAGTGATATTGGCTAAACGATTTTGACTTTGGAAATACTTTAGAGAGACCGAATATTTTACAAAATGCAACCCAAGGCGAAGGAAATCCACGTTTTGATTCAGGTAAGAATTTACCTTTTCCGTCAATCATACGAACACCAAGTCCACCTGAATCGGGATGCTCGTCCATAAACTTAATTGTTTTCTCAAAGGTATCTTCCTCAACAACTGTATCTGGATTGAGCAGTAAAATGTATCTTCCCGAGGATAATTGAATCGCCTGATTATTGGCCTTTGAAAAGCCCGTATTTTCCTTATTTGCAATTAATTTAACATCAGAGAATTTTTCTTGAACCAATTCTACTGATCCGTCTACACTGTTGTTGTCAACCACAAAAACTTCAACATTCAAATTCTTGGAAGCTGCAATAACAGAGTTTAAACATTGCTCCAAAAAATAAACAACGTTGTAATTGACAATAATTACCGATAAATCAAGATTGGTTTTTGACATCAGTTTTTGAACGCGATACAAGAAATTTCAATGTTTACATCAAGAGGTAATCGAGCGACTTGAACCGTCTCACGAGCCGGGGGTATTCCAGCAAAATAGGATGCATAAATTCCATTAACAATTGCAAAATCATTCAGGTCCTTCAAAAATATGGAGCATTTTACGACATCTTCGAACTGAAATCCGGCCGCTTCAAGTAATTTTCCAATGTTTTTCAAGACACGATGCGTGGCGTTTTCAATTGAGTCAATCTCTAGGCTACCTGTTTCCGGGTTCAGTGGAATTTGACCACTAACATAAAGTGTATTTCCGGATAAAATTGCTTGACTATATGGACCAACAGGTGCCGGCGCATTTGGAATTTGAATTGCTTTTTTACTCATCGCAGTTTAATGTCTTTTGTTTTCTACTTTTGCAAAGTAACAAAATTCGTGTCACGTGAACTTACTTGTGGTTGATTTTTATGACTCCTTCACCTATAATTTGGTGCATTACCTCGAAGGGTTAGATTGCTCGGTCACAACAATTTTGGATGATCAAATCGATTTAAATGAGATTTCAAAATATGACGCCATCGTTCTTTCACCAGGACCAGGATTACCAACTGAAAAGAAGAATCTGTTTAATATTCTGAAAATTTGCGAAGAAAAAATTCCTGTTCTAGGAATTTGTTTAGGAATGCAAGGTATCGCTCAGTATCTGAATTTGGAACTCGAAAATCAAAAACATGTCAAACATGGTGTTTCTGAAGATATAACGATTTTGAATAAAAATGAATTATTCAGAGATTTGAACGATAAAATTTCAGTAGGACTTTATCACTCTTGGAAAGTAAAAGAAGCTCCAATAGAAAATATTTCAGCTGTAGGCGAAACAAACGTGATAATGGCTTTGGAATTTCCTGATAAAAAACTTTTTGGTGTTCAATTTCATCCCGAATCCATTATGACTGCGGATGGAAAACAAATCCTTCAGAATTTCATTTTAATGACTAAAAGCTAAACAATTAAGCTTTTTCAATTGTATCTTATCAAAATCAAATCAATGAAAGTATCTTTCCTCATTCTCTCAAATCTTTGCATTTTCTTTTCATTCGCGCAAATTGGTTTAATCAAAGGTCGTGTTTACAACACATCAAATAATCAAGGGATTTCCCAAGCTAAAGTTCAAATTATTGAATTGACGAAAGGAACAATTACAGATGAAAATGGTAATTTCGAATTTTCAGGAATCGCTCCTGGCGTTTATTCATTCAAAGCAACAGCACCAGGATTTAGAGAATTGATTTTAAATGAAATTACAGTTACCAATGCGCGATCAGTTGATTTGGATTTTGCATTGGAAGAATTTGTCCTCGAAAACAAAGAAGTAGTGGTGAAAGCAAGTCCATTCGTTCGAAAAACGGAATCTCCAGTTTCTTTGAAAACATTGAACACTACAGAAATTGAACGTCTTCCAGGAGCAGGACGAGATGTTAGTAAAGTAATCGCAGCCCTGCCCGGTGTAGCTTCTCGCGCAACATTTAGAAATGACATCATCATTCGAGGTGGGTCTCCTGGTGAAAATAAATTTTATTTGGACGGAATAGAAGTTCCGAACATCAACCACTTTGCAACACAAGGAAGTAGCGGTGGGCCTGTTGGACTTTTAAACGTGAATTTTATCCGAGAAGTCGATTTTTATTCTGGAGCATTTCCTGCGAATAGAGCCAATGGACTGAGCTCCGTTCTCGCTTTTAAACAAAAAGATGGAAACAAAGATGCTTTGATAACGAACTTCGCTCTTGGTTCAAGCGATATTGCTTTAACGTTTGACGGTCCACTTGGAAAAAAAGCTGATTTTATTTTTTCTGCAAGAAAATCGTATTTACAATTTCTTTTTACGGCATTAAAACTTCCGATTTTACCTGAATATAATGACTTTCAGTATAAAGTAAATTTGAACATTAATGACAAAAACAAAGTTACTTTCATTGGATTGGGTGCAATTGATTTGTTTCAACTCTATCAAAAAGTTAATGAGAAGGTAACAGATTCCACGCAGCGTGAATATAATAGTTTTATCTTGAATAATTTACCGATTCAAAATCAATGGAATTATACGGTTGGGGTCAATTGGGTGCATTATTCCAAGAATTCATACCAGAATTTCGTTGTTAGTCGAAACATGCTAAATAATACGTCCTCGCGTTACAAAAATTTAATTGAAACACCTGAGAATTTATTGCTTGATTACAAATCTTTTGAAGCCGAAAATAAATTCCGTTTCGAACACACGTATACGAAAAATGGATGGCGCGTGAATGCGGGATTTGGTTATGAATACGCAAGATACTTTAATTCGACCTATAACAACGTAACCGTTCAAGGATTCCCAGTAATAATTGATTTTGAATCAAATTTATTTTTGAGTAAAATGGCTGCTTTCGGCCAAGTAAGCAAAGGATTTTATAACGAACGATTGAATTTATCGTTTGGCCTTCGTACCGACTTTTCAAATTATTCCAAAAGCCTCTTGAACCCGTTGAATCAACTTTCGCCAAGTTTTTCAGCGAATTATAAATTTAATGAACAATGGGCAATCAACGCGAATGTTGCTCGCTTCCATCAGTTACCTTCATACACAATTCTTGGTTATAGAGATGCGAATGGAGTGTTGGTGAACAAAGAGAATAACTTGAAATACATCAGTGCAGATCATTTTGTTTTAGGAACCGAATATTTAACCAAATTCAATGCGAGATTTACATTAGAAGGTTTTTACAAAAATTATCAGAATTACCCGTTTTCCATAAAAGATTCACTTTCATTAGCTAATGTCGGCTCCGACTTTGGTGTTGTTGGAAATGAGGCTGTAAAATCCAGTTCGGAAGGAAGAACGTATGGATTTGAGTTTTTGTATCAGCAAAAAATGTTTAAAGGATACTACGCTATTTTGGCTTACACCTTTGTTAATTCAGAGTTCAAAGATAAAAATGGCAATTACGTTCCAACCTCTTGGGATAGCAAGCACATCGTTTCATTCACGGGTGGAAAAATATTCAAGAAGGGTTGGCAGTTCGGTTTCCGTTGGTTGTACTCAGGTGGTTCACCTTACACACCTTACAACATTGGAGTCTCCGCTTTAAAAGAAAATTGGGATATTAATGGTCAGGGAGTTTTGGATTACGGAAGGTTAAACACAGAACGTGAGGCCGCTTTTCACCAATTGAATGTGCGCGTGGACAAAAAGATTTTCTTGGAAAAATTCTCCATGAACTTCTATTTGGATATTCAGAATTTATATGGCTATAAAACGAAAGTGGCTCCCATTTTATTAGTTGAAAAAGATGCAAACGGCGTTCCTGTAACTGATCCAAACGATCCAACTCGCTACAAGACCAAGTTAATTGATAACGCGAGCGGTATCGTGCAACCAACCATCGGAATCATTGTTGAGTTTGCAGCGAAGAAAAAGAAGAAATAGTTAAGCTTTTTATAAAATAAATCTCACTAATTTATCTTCTATCTTTCTTTAAGGTACATTATTAAAGTATGTCCCGCCCCGTATCCAAAAACAGCAAGACTTACCCATGAATAAATTCCATTAATAAAGGTAGTGGGATATAAAATCAAATAAATGATAGGAAAACAAAGTAAAATTGAAAAGAAAATAAAGTAATTCCTCCAACTTTTGCTTCCACCCATTTCCATTTCTACAAAGAATGGATAGAATAATAATACTAGGGAGAAAATCCAACTGAAGCCTGCCAACAAAAGTAAAAGTAACCATCCAACTTCTTGGACTAAACTAGCTTCTCCACTTTTCATAATTGAATTCAACTCTATTGTCCAATTTGTAGACAATAATGCTACTATGAACAAACCTAATCCAACTAGAATGGTAAATACTCTCCATTTTTCCATAAGAATCCTATTTTTAAATTCTAATTATGAAATCTTACAAGTGAATAACCTCACCATATGCAGCAGCAGCGGCTTCCATAATCGCTTCAGACATAGTTGGATGTGGGTGAACTGTTTTAATCAATTCCTCACCTGTTGTTTCCAATTTACGAACAGCAACTAATTCAGCAACCATTTCGGTAACATTTGCTCCGATTAAATGTCCACCTAAAAGTTCACCATATTTTGCATCAAAGATTAATTTCACAAAACCGTCTTTTGCTCCTGCAGCGCTCGCTTTACCAGATGCAGAGAATGGGAATTTTCCAATTTTGATATCATAACCAGCTTCTTTCGCCGCTTTTTCAGTCATACCAACAGAAGCAACTTCAGGAGAGCAATAAGTACATCCCGGAATATTTCCATAATTCAATGGCTCTGGGTGATGACCAGCTAATTTTTCAACACAAATGATTCCTTCAGCTGAGGCAACGTGAGCCAAAGCAGGACCTGGAACAACGTCACCAATTGCATAATAGCCCGGTATGTTCGTTTGATAATAATCGTTTACTAGAATTCGTCCTTTATCAACGATGATTCCAACTTCCTCTAAACCAATATTTTCAATGTTTGCTTGAATTCCAACAGCAGATAGTACCACGTCGCATTCGATTTTTTCTTCTCCTTTGGCCGTTTTAACCGTAACAATACAACCTTTACCTTTTGTGTCAACGGATTCTACCGATGCGTTTGTCATTACATTAATTCCAGCTTTTTTAAATGATTTCTCTAATTGCTTTGAAACATCTTCATCCTCAACTGGGACAATGTTTGGTAAATATTCAACGATTGTAACTTCAGTTCCAATCGCATTGTAGAAATAAGCAAATTCAACACCAATTGCTCCAGAACCAACAACCACCAATTTCTTGGGTTGTTTCGGTAAAGTCATCGCTTGACGATATCCAATGATATTTTCTCCGTCTTGCGGAAGATTTGGTAACTCGCGCGAACGAGCACCTGTGGCGATAATCACACCTTTCGAAGCTGAGTATTCAGTTGTTGCGCCGCTTTCATCGGTAACAAGAACTTTTTTTCCAGGTTTTACAACACCATTTCCTTTGATGACATCGATTTTATTTTTCTTCATCAAAAATTGAATACCCGCGCTCATTCCATTTGCGACGTCACGACTTCTTTTAATCATAGCTCCGAAATCAGCAGATGCATTTCCAATGGTAATTCCATAATCAGCTGCATGAGAAAGATATTCAAAAACGTTTGCGGACTTCAACAAGGCTTTTGTTGGAATACATCCCCAATTCAAGCAAATTCCACCAAGTGATTCTCTTTCAATAATGGCAGTTTTCAAACCAAGTTGAGAAGCACGAATTGCTGTAACATACCCACCCGGACCGCTTCCTAATACTATAATATCATAACTCATATCGACTGATTTTAGGAGGCAAAAGTAGTGAAAATTAAAACAAGATGAAATCCAAAAACTAAAATATCGT
>Ga0194116_10005382_pt1 | contig 14093 bp, 9 predicted proteins | sample TA2MahsurfametaG_4_FD_148617 | JGI IMG/M metagenome (GOLD analysis project Ga0194116, IMG submission 148617) | Freshwater microbial communities from Lake Tanganyika, Tanzania - TA2015008 Mahale S9 surface | ecosystem: Environmental > Aquatic > Freshwater > Lake | place: Tanzania: Lake Tanganyika... | reverse complement strand
TTCAGCAGCATTATCAAGACAACGTAGACCTACAGATTTAGCAGCATCATTTGGTTCAGCAGCATCATTTGGACAACATTCGCCTACAGGTTCAGCAGCATTATCAAGACAACGTAGACCTACAGATTTAGCAGCATCATTTGGACAACATTCGCCTACAGGTTTAGCAGCATTATCAATACAACATAGACCTACAGATTTAGCAGCATCATTTGCAGAACTAACACCAAGACATCAAGAAATACGCTCATATTTAGAAGGAGAAGTAAGACGTTTATCAATACCAGCATTAGGAATTATGAGAAGGCATAAACATATGAAAGGAAAACCAACAAAATTTAGTAAAGAGCAAGTAATTACTCGATCTAGAGAAATTACAAGTCTAAATTTTACCTTATTAAGAGAAGATTTTAGGAGGTGCACTCAACTTATGGATTTTTTAAATGTTAGTCAAGAAGATATTCTTGCTATCAAGTCACAATTAGATTTTGTTGAAAGTACTGCTTTTCTTTATAATGACGATGATCTGAATTTTACTATGGAACTAGCTTTTAATGTAAGAAATGATTATTATCATAAACATTTTGTTGCTCCTGGTGCAAAGCATGAAGGTAATCATCAAAATACTGAAAATTATCTAAGATTAATAACAATGAATAATAGTTTAAAAGAAATTCAAGAAAAAGCTTCAATATTTGAAAGAGAAATGTTATCTCAAGTTGGATTAGTAAAAGCAGGTGGAAAAAGTAAAAATTCATATATTGTTAAAGGAAAAAAAATGACTCAGGCAAATCACAACCAAATGGAAATATTAGTAAAACAATATTACAGAGCTTTATTAGGTATAATTATAATGAGTGATGCAAGAAATTTAATTGGTACCATAATAAGTCACCCCCATGGTAAACATGATGAAATAGCACCAGTAACTGTAACTCAAGATCTAATAGAATCTATTCCAATTACTATTCGGGCTTTACGTAATGCTAGGAAATTAGAGTCTGAAGCTTTATTATCATGTATAGGATTTGAACAAAGCAATAAAATAACTGAACCTCACAATAGAGAATTACGAATAGTTGAAATGTTAGCTGATATAGATTTTGATACTAATCCAAATCAGATTATAGATAATATTGGAGCACTAATAGCTATGGAATTAGAAGATCATCACCAAATAAAATATTTGAAATATAAAATAAAATATTTGAATCTCAAAAAACAACTAAATTTATAACTGAATAAATACAATAGTTTAGAAATATGGGGCAAAATCAAAAAATTGAAAATTAATATTATTCATTAAGATTTTGATTAATCAATGCTAACAAATGAAATAAATATAGAAACTTTTCCAACTGCAGAAGATTTTAAGAAATCACTGTATGAAAAAAATATAAATAGAGCTCTTTATATTGTCTATAAAAAATTAGATCAAGTAGATTTATCAAATCTATCAGTAATGTTATTGAAATCAGAATTTCATATACAAGCTGGAACAGAAGTTCAATGTGCATATACTATATCTAATGAGATTTTAAAGGAAGTTATGAAATTTTTAACCGTAAAAGGATATAGAATTATTGAAATTCAAGATGCTGGTGATAATCATATTGGGTGGAAAATATATATTTAGTCATTAATTAAGATCTAACTGGATTTACACCTTAAAGATTTAAAATGTTACAAAATTATGTTCTTCAAGGTTTATCCATTTCAGTAAAATGTAAATTTTAAGTATGTTGCATCGTCAAATACAATTGATGAGTTTTAATGTGTATCTTTAATTATTCTTACCTAAAAACCCTTCTTTTAAGAGAAAAGCAAAAACTGCACGAACAAGTCATTATATTTTAAGTCGTTTTGTCTCATTTTAAATCTTTGGCGGTGTAAACTAGGATATTACACCTTTTTCACTGAAAAATGGGACAGTAAAAAAGTAGTAATTGCACCCTTGGAATTTAATCCTTTTTAACGGGCACGCATCTACTTGACAGCTTAATTATAAGCGGTTAGATGCTTTTATTTTTTAAACTACTATATGATAAGCCTTATAATTTCGCTTTAGGAGCTTGGGAATTTCAGTAGGAGTTAATAGGAAATATATAAACCATATTATAACTAATATTATAAATTAAAACTTTAATATTTTTACTTTCTCATTTTTCAGTGAAAAAGGTGTAACTCATTAAAAAACTTAGAATAAATAGACATTATAATATAACAACTGATACAATTTAGATAAATATATCAACTAAAACAAGGATAATAATAAAAATTGATTTAATAACCTATTTAATATATATTATTAAATTAATGAATCAAAATAAGTGGTTTTTAGTTGAAGGAAATATTGGATGTGGAAAAACAACTCTATTAGACAAGCTAGAAGAAAATAATAATTTTGAAGTAATTAGAGAACCTGTTGACTTATGGTTACAAATAAAAGGATCTGATAAAAAGAATTTATTACAACAATTTTATGAAGACCCTGAAAGATATGCATATTTATTTCAAACAATGGTCTTCAAAACCAGGTTAGAATCATTAGATCATCAGCAAACTAAGCCTTTTAGATTTTCAGAAAGATCAATTTGGACAGATAGATATGTTTTTGGTAAATCATGCATTAACTCAAAGAAAATGAATGATTTAGAAACTAATAGTTATAATTTTTGGTTCAGTTGGCTTAGTGATAAATTTTTTAATAAACCAGATGGTATTATTTATCTTAGAACTGATCCAGATAAATGTTTGAATAGAATTCATGAACGAGCAAGACATGAAGAATCTACTGTTAGCTTAAAATATTTGAATGAAATCCATGATTATCATGAAAAATGGTTATGTGAATGGAAACAAACACCAATTTTAATTATAGATAATAATAAAGATAATGACTGGAATAATGTAATCAAAAAAGTCAATGAATTTATTGGATCTAAAACATATAGTAATAATTTATGTGAATTATAATATTAATTTTAATTATTTTACATTAAAATAAGTTAGTCTTTAGAATTAGGTAATAAACTACTAGTATCACTTACTAAATTTGGAAGGTTATAAATACTAATTTCACTTTCTTTAGTTTCTAAATATTTAGCTTTATATTTATAATACTTCTTAGTAGCTATATGTAATTTCATTTCTAAAGCTAGTACATCTGGAGTTTTATCTTGATTAATATTTTCATCAAAAGTTATTGATTCTTTGTCCCATGTTAAATGTTTAGCAAGAAATCCTAAATTAATATTTGTTTTTATACTAGGAAAGTATTCTTTAATTTTAAAATTAATTCTATTTGAATCTAAAATAAGTTTATTATTAGTATTACAAAATGTTATAAAATTAATATATGATTGATCTTTAATATTTTGTTCATTGATGTTAAATAATAAATATATTAATTTACCTATTAATTCAAAATCATCTGATGATAATGAAATAGGTACATAATATAAAGTAATAATTTTATCTGAAATAAATTTAGTCCATCTGATAAAATCTTTTTCTTTTCTTAAAAATTTATACATTTCAAATGGATTTTCAATTATTTTTTTAATTCTAATATCAAAATGTTCTGGTAAAATATTTTTATTAATTTTATTCTGGTAATGTACAATATCAGAATTTTTATAGAAAAGATTTAAATAATTTAATTTTTTTGGTAGATTTGTCCAATTTAATTTATTAGAAATATCAGATAATAAAATATTTATACTTACAATATTTTTAAATTTTACCATATTAGTTGTAGTTAGTAAATTTTTTATTAAATTAGTTGATAAATGATTATTATTTGATAATAATATTTTTATAATATTACGATGTAAATAATCTGTATAAAATTTTTGATTATAAGTAATCGAATCAAAGTCATTATTAATCATTTGACTTATACTTTTAATAAGGTTAATATATAAATTTTTTAATTTAAATGGTATAATAATATTAATGTTGGGATGTAATAATTCATTATTATGTAAATTATTAATTAAAATAAACTTGTAATTATACAAACTAAAATATAATATTTGATCAAAAACAGAATCTAAATCATGACGAGTATTTTTTAATGGATAATTATAATTACTAAATAAAATAGATAAAATATCAAAAATTTTGTTTTCTTCATTAGAAGAATATTTTTTTGTTATATATTCAAAAAAACTATCAGAATAATTATTTGATTTTAAAATTTCAAAATCTTTGAAATATGTTTCTAAATTATTATATTTATTTAATAATGAAATTAAATTTGAGTTTTTAAAATCATTATAATAATATTCAACAATTTTTTTAATATGTACTAAATCCATGTTTAAAATATTTTTTAATAATTCACAAGTAATATCTTTATTAATAAACGTTTGATAATAAATATATTCGGTATCTATTTGAATATTAGGATGAAAATAATACCACTTGTAATTTTCGAAAATAATATTTTTTGAATTATCTAATATAATAATATTTTTATTTATTTTTTTAATAAATATTTTAATAACTTTATTTAAATTAATACTGTTTGTATTAATTATATCAGTAGTTGAACTATCTAATTTATTTATTAATAAATAGTATGAATTATTTGGTTTTAAATCAAATAATTTAATAGGTAAATTAAAATCATTACCTAAATAATCAATAAGTGTCATCGATTGTTCATTAGATATTAAATTATATTTTAATAATTTTAAATTATTTGCTAACACTAATATTTTTTTTGGCAAATTATAATTATTAGATATATCTCTTAAATTTTTATTAGATATATTTGGAAATTTAACAAGAATCCATAAAGATAATAGTTTTATAATATTTACATTTAGCCACAAAGTGCTTATAAATTTTTCTAAATTATCAAGTTCTTTAATATTTTCAAAATTAATACACTCTAAATAATTATCATTTATAATTTTTGAAAAATTAAATTTGTCATTTAAAATATCTTGAAAAAAAAGTAATTTTATATTAAATTTTTCATTTATTATCTTAGCTATTTGATAAAAAAAATCAAATTCATTATCAATTTGTAAATTATATGAAGATAATATTATATAAGGATTAAAACAAGTATTTTTAATAACTGGTAAATATAAAGGAAAATTAATAGTAAAATAATCTATCCCATTATATTTATTATATACAGGTACTTGTAATATTTTATTATTTATTTCTACGGAGTTAATAATAATATTATTTTTTTGTAATTTTATTGAAAAATTATTAGTTATTATTTTATTTTCAAACAAAATACTTAATTTTTGAATCATTTATTATTAATAAAAATTAAGTATTTTCTTAAATCAAAATAAAATAATTATTGAGTTTTTGCTACTAATTTATATATCATATTTTTATACTGATCCCAACTATTTCTCCACATAACTGATATATCCACGTTAGCAGGTGATTCAAAATTAGGATCGGTAAACATAGACACTATACTCATTAAAACAGAATTAACACTGTGAGAAGGATTCCATCTTTCAGAAATGTCTTCATAACCCCATTCATCTTTACCTTCGTGTAAAATACTAATACAAACTTTACCATCTGGATAAATATTGGGATGAGGTATATTAGTAAGGAATTTAAATTCTGGTGGAGAATTTGGATAATTTTGTCCAAATTTAAATTGACACTTGAATATACCTCCCTCAAATGGTGATTCCGGTGGACCAATTAAAAGTACATTCCATATTAAAAAGTTTTTTGGATCAGGTTCGACACTGAAAAAATAATTTGGTTCAGTTAGTAATTGTTCGTATTCTGATTTTAGTCTTTTTAGAGCCATTAAATTTTAGTATTTTTTGTTTAATATAAAATAAAATCAAATTTTTTATATTAAATAAAATTAAGGTTTAATAAAATCATTGTCAGGCTCTCCTAAATTTTTTAAAATAGTCAGACCTAATTTTTTATCAAATTTAATAGGTTTTGCTATTAAAATTATTTCATTGTTAGGTGACTCTACCATAAAAAAATTATTTTGTTCAATAAAATATTTTTGATCTTCACATACATTAAAATTTTTTACTTTACCAGTGTTTACTTGTCCTTTAATTAATATAGGAATATCAGTAGGTGTATGTAATAATAATGATAATTTACCTTTCTCATCTAAAATTTTTTTAATACGCTTTTTAATAAGCTTTTTAATACGCTTTTTTACTTTTTTTATATTTTTTTTACTTGACAAATTACCAAATTTTTCTTTATTATCTGATTCCAGACTTAGTGGGTAAATAATTTTGGTTATTTTTCCAGTTTTTGAATCAAGATGAGTTAATTGTAATTCCAATGGAACTTGTTTCTTATTAAAAGTAAATAAACTTTTTTTCCAACTAATTTGTGTTAATCCCTGTTGTTTTGCATCTATAAATGCCTGTTGTTCATTTGGTTTTAATATATCTTGAAAAATTTTTTTACCATCATTTTTAATATAATTAATATTATTGCCATATTCTACTTTAAAATTTTTTTTACAATAAGGTAAATCAAGTATTTCTATTTTTTCTCCTGGTTTTAATAATTTTAACTTTGGAATTATTAGATTAGATGATTGATTATCAAATGGTTTTATACTCGAATTCATTTTTTCAACTTTTTGTTTATCATTTGGTAAATTTAAACATAGGAATAATATTATAATTATAATTATTACATATTTAACCTTCATATTATTTTTAATCAGAAAATATTTTTACTCTTAAATTATTATTTAAATATAAACTATCTGTTTTTTTTATATTAAATGCATCATAGAAATCATCAATATTTCTTAAAACACCATTAACTCTAAAAATTGGAGGCGAATGAGGATCAACAATTAATTTTCTTTTAATTTCTTCATCTGTACTTTTAGATTTCCATATGTTTGCATAATTGATAAAAAATAATTGTTTTGGAGTAAAATTATTGATTTTGATATTATCTTCTGGATGATCTTTAAGATATCTTTCAAATGCTTTTAGACTAATATAAACTCCACCAATATCGGCTATATTTTCTCCTAAAGTTAATTCACAATTTATTTTTTTACCTAAAATTTTATAGTTACTATATTGCTTTTTTACAATGTCAGTTTTTTCCTTATATTTAATAAAATCTTGCTCTTTCCACCAATTATTAAGATTACCATCTCCATCATATTTAGATCCCTGATCATCAAAACCATGAGTAATTTCATGACCAATTACACTACCAATACCACCAAAATTAAAAGCCATATTTTGAGATATCGAAAAAAATGGTGATTGTAAAATACCTGCCGGAAAAACTATTTCATTAAAATTAGGTGAATAATACGCATTAACAGCATGATAATTCATAAACCATTGATTTCTATTAAGAGGTTCGTATAATTGTTTAATTCTATAATTGGTATTGAAAGTTTTAATATTAATAAAATTTACTAATAAAGGATTTTTTTCTGATACATTTAATAAATCATAATTTATTTCTTCGATATCCGGATAACCTATTTTAATATTCATTTTATTTAATTTTTCAATTGCTTTATTTTTTGTTTCATTAGCCATCCAATCATTATAAGATATAATATGATTAAGTTCCTGTTTAATATATTTTATCATTTGAAATAATTTTGATTTTGATATATGATCAAAATAGTTTTCTATATATAATTGACCAACTAATTTACCTAATAAATTATCAGTAAATTCAATTGATCTTATCCAATCTATCTTCTTTTTTTTTATACCAGATAAAATTTTATCGTAAAAATTAAAATATGTTTGTTCAATTATATTATTTAAACAATTATGGAAAGTTAAAATAATTTTAAAACAAAAATATTGTTTCCAATTAAAAATATCGTAAGAAACTATAAATTCATTTACAAATTTTAAATAATCGATATTAGTAATATTGACAGCACCTGGTTCTTTTTTTGCCTCTTTAAATATTTTTTCTATGAATTTTAAATTAGGATATTTTTTTATAATAGTATTCCAATCCGATAAATTATTATTTAATTCAGGTATTCTTTTTTGGACTTTAGTATATGTTTTTTCTGCTAATTTTGTCTCTATGTATAATATAATTTTAGGATTAATATATAAACCAAATAATTCTGAATACTCTTTAATGAATTCCTCGTATTTATTTCTTATAATACTTTTACTTTCATTAAAATAATAATCTCTATCTGGTAATTCTAATCCACCTGATCCAATATGTAGTATTACTTCATTTGCATTATTAAAATTAGATTGAATATAAATATTAAGAGGAAATGATAGATTGATTAATAGTTCATAATTATATATTAAGTTAAATAAATCATTTGATGATGTACATGAATTAATTGTTTCTAATATTTTTTGTATATATAAAATATTTAATGGTTCTGATCGTTTTTCATAATTTAAATATTGTAAATAAATTATTTTTAATTTATTATAATTTTTATTGGATTCATTAATTTTATCTAATAATTTTTTTATTTTATAAATATTATTTTCTTGTAGCATTTGAAAAATATTCCATTTTGAATATCCATCTGGTATTTTAATGTTATTAATCCAATTTTGATTAACAAAATTATAAAAATCATCACCATAATTAATATTATCACATAATTTTATAAAATTTTCCATTAGTAAATATTAGATATTATTCTATTAAAATCTTTAAAATAAAAAAAAATCTCAAAATTAATATATAATATGAAAAATTTTTTTCTAATTTCATTATTAATTTTTGTTTTTCTAATTATCTTTTATTCTAAATGTAATTCGGAAACTTTTTCAAATTTAGGAAATAATAAAATATTATGGGATGGAAAAATGACTACCACAAATACAGTTATAAATAATTTAAAAAAAGAATGGGCTAATTGTGGTTTTTATGGATTCGATTTAAAACCTAATGATTTATCAATTATAAACTCTAAAAAGAGACTTATTGAATTACTACCTTCAACAAATATGATTGGAAAATTAGATTATCAAAAAATAAAATGTTTTGTCAATAAATATGATCCTGAAAATTATGTTGTTATATCTAAAACTATTACAAATGTACCCAAAATATTAAAGCCTGTAAATATTATTATTGTAAATAATATGCTTTATCAATCCACTCCATTTGGTGTTCTTAAATATCAAGTATCAAGATTATCTAATTTAAATAAAAATACATCATTAAATGCTTCAATTGAATCAAGTGTTATTAATGAATATAATATTTTTAATTCAAGTTTTAATCCAATTTTTATAATAAATGGTAAAATACTTCAAAAAATACAAAATAAAATATTAGATTTAAAAAATAACGACGAGTACATTTTTAGGAATATTAATAACAAAATTGAAATTGTAAATAAAAATTCTATGATTTTAAGACCAAGTCCACCAATTAGAAGACCAAGTCCACCAATTAGAAGACCAAGACCACCAATTAGAAGACCAAGTCCACCAATTAGAAGACCAAGACCACCAACTAGAAGACCAAGTCCACCAACTAGAAGACCAAGTCCACCAACTAGAAGACCAAGTCCACCAACTAGAAGACCAAGTCCACCAACTAGAAGACCAAGTCCACCAACTAGAAGACCAAGTCCACCAACTAGAAGACCAAGACCACCAACTAGAAGACCAAGACCACCAACTAGAAGACCAAGTCATAAAAATAAAACTAAAGAAAAAATGTCAAACATAGAACAAGAATATAATTTAGAAGAAATGTCAAATATTGAACAAGAATATAATTTAGAAGAAATGTCAAACATAGAACAAGAATATAATTTAGAAGAAATGTCAAACATAGAACAAGAATATAATTTAGAAGAAATGTCAAACATAGAACAAGAATATAATTTAGAAGAAATGTCAAATATTGAACAAGAATATAATTTAGAAGAAATGTCAAATATTGAACAAGAATATAATTTAGAAGAAATGTCAAATAATAGATTGAATTTAAATAAAATTGTACCAATTGTTAAAACACTACCTGGACAAAAATTAGAGGACATTAAGAAAGCTGCAAAAGCTGAAGCAAATAAAAGATTAATACAAACAATTATAATGAAAGAAATAGATAAAGCTCAATATGAAATTAAAAATGCTTCAATTTTATTAAAAAAAAATCCAAATAATCCAATGGCTAAAAAAATATTAGAGATTTCATATAAAAAACTTGGTGATATAGAAAAAGAAAAAAAAGAACTAATTAAAAGCAGTACTTCTAAGAATAATCTTGATTACGCTAAGCTGGAAGCTAAAATAGCTGAAAGATATTTCAAAAATAATAAAAATGATGCTAATGCATTTAAAGTATATAAAGATACAAACAAAAAATTAGCTAATATACAAAAAACTAATACAAATTTATTAATTCAAAAGTCTTTGATTAAAGATTTAGAAAAAGCTAAAAATAAAGCTATAGCAGCTACAAACTTTTTTAACAAAAATCCTAAAGATCCTTATGCTAAAAAATTAGTTGATGAAATGAATAAAAAATATCAACATCTTAAACAATCAGCTACTAAATTAATCAATAAGCGTGATAATAATAAATTTATATCTAAACAACAAAAAAAAGAATTATCAATTAAAATTAATGAAATAGATTTAAATAAAATATTAGATAATTTAGTTACAATGATTGATTATGATGGAGTGCTATATATTTGTCAAAGTGATTCAGTTAGACCTTTATCTATTTGGGCGCTAAAATTAAATGAAATAATAAAGAAAAATAAATTAATTTTATTAACAGTTATTCCCCATTTCTATTATTTAGACAATAAATTTAATTATGTTTTAATTTTTGTATTTAATGATGATTTTTGTGTAATATTAAATAAAGAAAATTTATCACAAGTTTTAGATGTTAAATCTGTAATAGGTGTTAGTTTTAATCAAAACATACCCGATAAACTAAATTGCGATGATCTTAAAGTTATTTTAGAACAAATGACAAGAGGTAATGTTATAAGTGCAAATAAATCAAAATCATTACTTAAAAGATATAAATGTTAACCGAGTTATATATTAGTCTTATTAAATAATTTTGATATATTAGCTTGAATGTTCATGTTTATATGAAAAATACCATCAATAATAGCCTCATAATTTCTATTATCTACTAATTCATCTTTAATTTTTATTAAACTTGTATCAATAATTAATAATTTTGTATTTGACTCAATTAATACACAAATTCGTGTACTATCCAAAGTTACTAGTTTATTATGCTTTATTAGTAGTAAATTTTCAATTTTATCTAATGATGTTTTTTTAAGCATACATTGACTTATTGAATGTAATGATTTCATTATCACATTAGAATATATTAGAATTGGTTGATCTTTTAATGGAATAATAATTCCAGCTTTTCCTTTTTTAACTTCAAATAACCATGGATTAATTATATATTTATCTATATAATTACTCCATTCATTAGATTGACTTCCTAATTGTTTCATTTTATTTCTCCAATCCTGTCCAAATACTGAATCAAGTAATGGGAAAATTTCATTTCTCATTTTACCTCTTTTTGACCACTTGGGTGTAGTATCTAGAAAGTAAGGGATTCCATATCGATGAGCAAAATCATAAATAACTTGTTTTTTGAAACCTAAAAAAGGTCTAAATATTTTTACATTGTGGATTGTATTTGTTTCTTTCATAACTTCTAAGTCCAGTAAATTTGCACCTCGCATACTATTTGTAAAAATATTCTCAACTATATCATCTTGATGATGTGCCACAAACACTCCAGTATCTATTTCTAATTCATTTTCTTGAATTATTTTTTTATAAGTATTAAATCGTAAATTTCTTGATTCTTCTTCAAATTCAGATCTTGATCCGGAATCATTTTTCTTTCTACTAAAACCTTTAACATAACTAATATAATTCTTAATTCCAAATGTTTTGGTATATTGTATTAAGAAAGCAGATTCGTCTTTTGATTCATTTCTCAAACCATAATCAATAGTAGCTGTATAAATGGTAAAATTATAACTTTTTTGTAAATATATTAAAATTGCAAGTGTTACCATAGAATCAACACCACCAGATAGACTAATAATGATACCTTTATCTTTCAATAAATTATTTTTACAAAAATCATCCAAACATTTAATCAAAGGACTAGAATCATATTGTACCAAATCTAAATAATTAGAATCAAAGTTGTAATTATTAGGACTTTGTAATAAATACTGATATCTATTATATTTAAACAATCGGTTTGTAATATTCAATAATGTTGCTATAATGACAAATATCAAACATAATATATATTCGTGTAAATAATAAGTATTAAACATTATGTATTTATTTTTTAGAATTGAATATGATAATTTCAATTTTTATTATATAAATAAAAATAATTTCATACTTCTATATCTTCTGTAACTTCATATTCAACATAATTATTTTCAAAATCATATGTTTTAATAAAATCTAATTTTTGATCGTTATTAGATAAAACTATTACATAAGTATTTTGGATTGTTTTATTTTTATATAATTCAAAATTATGATCAACGTAGGTAAATTTTTCTTTTGGAATCATTAACATTTCTCTAAAATATTCTGAATTTTTTATATCATATATGATAGGAAAATCTCCATATTCTATATTTTGTTTTTCTAATTCATTATTATATAATTCTTTCATTATATTACGCCCTTCAGTATCCCAAATCGGAATAGTAATTATAAATGTTAAACTTTCATTTGTTTCCTTCAAAAAATTAAAAATTTTATTAATACCTAAATTTATTATATCTTTTTGATAAGGTGGATTAAAACCAAATGTACCTCTTAGTGGAATTATATTAAAAAAACTTCCAACTGATCCAAAATGTCTTTCTAAATCCCAATAAATAGAACAATAATTTTTAAATGTACTATTTATAGAAGATGCAAAGCATTCAAAGTTTAAATTATAATCCTTATTCATATTGTTCATAATATTAGGTAAGACAGCTAGTTGATGATTATTTGATCCAAGTAATTGATATCTATAAATTATACTCCATAAATAATCATCTATCATATTAGCTGGTCCATTATATGAAATTGTTAATTTATCATAAATTTTAATTGGTAATAATATATTATCTAATATGTTGATTAATCTTTTATCTTTAATAATAAATCCGATTATTATTTCAAACTTATAAAAGGTAATTTCTTTTTCACAAAATTTATTTTTTTTTATATTTGTCATTATTTTTTTTATTCTATAATTATTTTTATTATTTTTATAATTATAAGATTTTTTATATTCTTCAAGTATTTTTAAACAATTTCTATAATTAATTCTTAAATTTGTAATTACTTTTTTTATTTTATCTTCTTGATTAACTATTTTATCGTCATATTTACAAAGATCTTTTAAAGTATCTTCTAAATATTCTGTATTGGAATAATTAGTTGGAAAAAAATAATCTGATGAAAAATCATAATTAACATATAATGAAAACATCCAACTTGATAGTATATTTATAATTGTTCGATTATATGATTTTTTTATTGAAAAAATTTGTGTTCCAAAATTCTCTATACAATCATTTGTAAAATTTTTTATCAAAAAAGAAAATAATTTTCCTTTATATAATTCTAAAATTGGATCTACTAATTTATTTTGATTGCTTTTTATAATTTTAAATTTTAAATTTAAATCTTCAATTATTTGATAATCCATAATATTAAAGCAAATAGTTAATCTTTTTTTAAATATATATATATTTATAGTATAAAATATGGAATTAAATAATTTGATTCAAATTAAAAACTTAAATAATGAAACATTTAATTTTGAAAACTTATCGTCAAATAATTCACTATTGATTAAAAATTGTTTTAATATAAAAGTAAATATAATTAATAAAATTAATAAAATAACTATTGAAAATTCTTGTCAAATATTATTAACTATACAAAAATTAGTTATTGGACTTGATATATCTAAATCAAAATATGTTCTATTAAATCTTGATAGTTTTGTTGGATTAATTAATAATCAAAGTCTTATTCCATCAATTGATTTATTCAAATCTGATTTGTATTTAATTGGTATCAAAGATAAATACAAAGATA
>Ga0194116_10005381_pt1 | contig 14094 bp, 15 predicted proteins | sample TA2MahsurfametaG_4_FD_148617 | JGI IMG/M metagenome (GOLD analysis project Ga0194116, IMG submission 148617) | Freshwater microbial communities from Lake Tanganyika, Tanzania - TA2015008 Mahale S9 surface | ecosystem: Environmental > Aquatic > Freshwater > Lake | place: Tanzania: Lake... | reverse complement strand
AGAGAGAATAGAAATTTTATCTAATAATTCCCCTACAGATACAGGTATATAAATTTCCATTGTTTTATGAATAATTATATTTAATTGATACTTTTCTGGTAAAAACAATTCTTAATAATGCTCTGGGGTTATCCTCTGTGAATTCTTCTGTAATGTTTGGAGAATGAAATAAATTTCCTGGATAAACAATCGCTTGATTTGGACCATACTCTAAATTTTTGATTAATTTTAAATCTTTATGATTTTTTGAGTTCAAAAACTCTTTAACTTCGTTTCTTGTCACATCGGTTTTATTATAGTGTTCAAATAGTTCTTGTCGTCTTTTTTCTGTAAAAGCATCCCACTCATTTCTTTCGTTTTGACCACCGCAGTAATGTTTATCTTTGTAACTAAAAAAATTTGTTGATACGGTGGATAAATTTAAATTCACCAAGCAAATGTACTCTAACGCACCATTTTCTTCAGTAAAATCTATATGCGGATAATAATTGGAATGAGACAAAGACCAAACTGGTCCCAATTCATTGTAAAAAAAGTTACAAACAATACCATAGGAATCTGAATCATCAATTATTTTATTATCTAATATAAATTTTTCCAATAAAGATTTCCCCACCCAAAATGGAAATATGCTTTCATATCCAGATTTAGAATATCCTTGATAAGGAATACATTGCCATTTATCTCTACTTAAGAAAAAATTTCTTGCTAAATCAAAATTTTTAAAAAAGTTTTTAATGAGGAAAATATCATCTGAAAACTTTAAATAAGAACCGCATTCAGGTTCACAGCAGCTTTCATACAAATCGTTTAATAATTTTATTTTCATTTGTAATCAAATTTTTGTGATCTATTATTTTTGTTAATTTCTTTTGCACCTTCTATGTTTTGGATGATTTCTTGATATGCTTTTTCAATTTCTTCTTGAGTAAACTCAATTCTTGGTTCATTAAGTCTTGATGCCATTTCTGATTGAAACATAGATACCCTCATTGCATCAGGGTAAAAAGGAACATTTCTCTCAATAATATGAAAATCATCATACGTCACATTATTTTTATGGGTGCCTGCAACCATAACTGATGCTTTTTTATTCAATGCTTTACGCATGTGCTGTCCGCAACTATCGCATCCAATAAAATAATCTGCCGCACCTATGATTGCTGCCCATTCTCTTAGACTTGGATCTGGGTCTGGTTTATAAGTTTTTGTATTATGAAACTCCTTTGCCCCCATAAAAACTAAATTGTAATCTTTTGAAAGATTATTGATAAAATAACTTAACATATTTTCTGGAATAGACCTTAAAGTATCATCATAAATTCCAGAGGGATGCGGAGTTGCTGTGGCACCATATGGTTGTAATACTATGGTTTTTCTCTTTTTTTGATTTTGCTTAACATAATCTAATAGTTCATAAGCACTTCTTTTTTCAGATAAAGAAAGTTTTAATTGTAATGGTGGCAAATCATCATGATTTGTAGAACCATTAATCTCAACATCAAATGCCTCTCTTAAAGAAATTTGATTACGATAATACGCAGGAACACGATATGGTTCTGGTGAAATTATTTTTTCTACCTTCCAAAATAAATCAAAAGATCCTTTTGTATGTGGATTAAAAGTTCTTTCCTGCAGTTCTGGAATTCCAAAAGTAATAAAATCCCATCCAGGAATCATTACGTGCCAGTCTTCATCCGGATGGTTTTTGTGATATTTGAGAAGCGCTGGAATTGCAGTAATAATTCTTCCAAGTCCACCATCCAATGATATGATTTTTTTCATTTTATGATGCGTATAATAAATTTATTTTGGTACTTGATTTAGATACAACGTAATCTTCTGTCCCATATTCATATTTAGAAATGATACCCAATTAATTCATTGATATTTTAAAGATAACTCATACTAATTTTGGGACTTAATTTGAGTGAAAAATATGTGTCATTCATAACTTTATCCCAGTTTACTATGGGACTGAGGTGATTTAAATCACAATGAGTGCTCCAACCAGGCATTGGAGAAACTATATATCTTTCTTGTTCTTGAAGTTCCCAAAATTTATCATAATCTCGTGTAAAATGATATCCTTCCTTTTCTTTTATACAATCTATAGAATATTTTTGATGTATTTCAAAATCTTCCAAAAGTGTCTTATATCTACATGAAAAAGTATTTGTTGTGGCAGGAACTGCTCTCCAATGAGAATTTGGAGTTACAAATAATTCACTCAAAAACCCCTTTGCAAAAAACAAGTCAAAATCATACAAAGTTACATAATGAGACCCTAAAGTAAATCCTTCTAACATAATATCACACCAACCAGGACGATGTAAATAATCATCTTCTAAAAAATAAATGATTGTATCTTCATCAAAATTTTTTGATTTTACAATATCTAATGTCTGAAGAAAACTATCAGATTCATTTCCACAATTAATTATTTTTATATTTTCTTCTTTTGATAAAAAAGTTTTATCTATATGTCCGTAAAATTCATCATAAACAATGGTATAGTTTACAAGTTTTGGTTCTAAAGTATTTTTAAAATTTTCAAATACTTTAATTTTATTAAACCATTTTGGTCTTTCTCTATCAGCAAGTTTTTGTAAATTTGAATGATAACAATGTCTTAAAAAAATTTCAATTGGTTTCTTCATTATTTTTCATTTCATTCTGAAGAGCGTTTATTTTTTCTATCATTTCATCATAAGACATTTTATTAATTTTTTCTTCCCCAACAACATTTAGTAATTGAGCGTACCCAAGAGGAACAACTTCAGTTGTAAAATAATTTTTAAGTTTTTCATATGAAGGATGATCAGTCTCAATTCTAATCTGCAGTAAATCTAAAACTTTTTTCACATCATCAAGAGTTTCAACTTTTGATATATCCAGTTCAAATGATCTTATTGGTTTTTCATTCATAACCACTCAACTTTTTTGTTCATTGATTTTATTTATTAATAAAAAAGATGTATGTGCTTTTCATTAAGGGGAATATTAAAAATATTATCCACCACATCATATTCATAATTATGAATAAAATCTGTCCCATTAAATGGGCGTAAAAACTCATGTTTTATTGTTTGTTCTATGGTTTTCGCTAATTTAAGTGAATCTTTAGAATCAGAATGACCCCAATTTTTTACTTTTTTCAACATCTCTTCTTTTGTCCTAACCCAAGAAAAATGATGAAACAATGGTTCTTTATTTTGATCTAATATCAATATTTTATCACCATGTATTAAATTTTTAAGAATTGGAAACAGTTGTTGTCTTTCACTTCGTAAATTACAATTCCAATCGCATTCTTGCTTTCTTACTAATAAACCACAAGACTCTAATGTTTTAGAACGATATATTGGTTCTCTAAAATACCAGTAACAAGACATCCAAAATGATTGTTCAGTATCACAAACAGATAAAAACCATGTTTTGAAATTATCACTCGCAATTTCATCAGCATCCACAAAAAGTAACCAATTATTTTTAGATAAATCTGTTCCAATTTTTCTACTCATTGTGTGATAATAAGAAATATTTTCTTTTTGTCCCTCCCAATCAAATAACACATATTTGCATCTTGAATATTTCTTAATAATATCAATAGACTTTTTAAGTAAATCTTGATTTTCCAATTCACCACTGAACAAATGAGTGCAGATTGGAATAATAATTTCATCACTAAAGTTTGAAAGTTGTTTTATATTAACCTCAAGAAATTTAAAATCAATAGTGCAGTAAGATAATATTGAAGAAATCATTGGTATGATATAATTAATTTTTTTATTTTTGAATATCTATTCCACCAACTTAAATGATTGATATGAGGATCTCTTTGCTCTTCAAACTGAATATGGAGCGCAAGAGATGGGATTGGATTTACACGAACAACATGATGTTCCCATATATTTGCGATGGTATTTCCTTCCCAAATTAGATCTTCTGTTGGAGAACTAATTTCATTACACGGAGTATATTTTGACGCAAGTTTTTTAAAAATTTCCCAGTGATCTTGAAAAACTTTTGGTGCAGTCATCATCGTAAAAGTAGTCCATATTCCCTCTTTCCAGTGTCTGGTGGGTGTTCTGAATAATCTACCAGGAACAATGTATTCGCGCACATAATCTTCTTTATTATCAAATGGAAACAAGCAAAGTTCTTTTTTTAAATGATAAAAAGATTTTAAATATTTGTATGTCAATAGCATTTCTTGAATTGCTTCAAGGCAATGTAGATAATCATCTTCTACAGAATACACTAAATCTGCTATAGAATTTTTACAATACTCAAATTGTTTTAGTCCACTATAATTAAATCCAGGAACCTCTAAATCAACAAGTTGGTATGGATGTTTAGAATATTTAAAAATTTCATGAACCTTTAGAATACAATCTTGTGTACAGTGATCATTTAAAATAATGAAAGATATTTTTTCTTCTGTTACAATATTTGCAGAATTAATTAAAGAAGACAAACAACCAATAATTAAATCTTTTTTGGGAACATCAATGTATCTTGGTTGACCATTATATCCATGAATATTTCTCCCATCATGAATTCTTAAAATTATGTCTAATTTCATTGATAAAAATTCCAGATTATTCTATAAATGTGCTGCCTTGTAGTGCCCAAATTCCTTCTACTCCCATAACATCAATATGATTTACAATGCCTTTATCTATATGCCTGTAAAGTAAATGTTCTACATCACCTATTTTGTCTCTTTGTAATATACGTATAATATTTTTTTTCATTTTACCATAAGTGTTCAAAATATTCAATGCTAAAGTCGCATCAAAACTCCAACAACGTGTAGAGTACATAAGAATACTTGATGTTACCTCAAGATTATAAAAATAACCACTTAGGAATGGTGGCAAAATAAGAACTTTATCTTTTGCTTCTAGATGTTTAGTATAATTAAATTTTGAATTTAATTTATATCTACCACTTAATTTAAAAATTCTTTTATAAGAATCCACTGAATTAATTTTCAAATAATCTTCAATCATCATTATCTCCATCATGGATTTGAGGAGAATTTCTGGATGATTGTTTTTGCAATTTGATAAGTATTTTTGTTTATAGAATTGAATTTCTTTATGATCTGTGTAATCAATCACTTCACAATCAAATAAATTTTTATCTACACTTTTTTCTCCACAATCCAACAAAACAATATGAGAATTTGGGGTATATTTTTGAATTGATTGAAGAGTCTCTTTAGTTTGTTGGATACGATCTTTTGTGGAAATTTTTCCATAAGGTGTATGAATTGCCGAGGTCACTAAAAATAAAGATATCATTGGTATACAACTTTTCTTTTATTTGCACTTCTTTTAAGAGTAGTTCTCCATTGTATTGTAAGTCTTTTTTTAACTGCACTTGGTAAAATACAGGTTACACAGTGAGAACTATGTGGTTCATCTTCAGTTGCGTAGTTTACAACCATTGAGTTATATTCTGGTTCTATGCCCAAAATTTGATTCGTTTTATTGTCTCTGTATAAAAATACTCCACCATCGTTGCTGTTCCAATCGGTATTTAAATAAATTGTTCCATTGTATGGATAGGGACTATCTTCATGCCAAGTTATATAAGAACCTCCTCCCCACAAGTAAATTGAACAAGTAAATTCTAAACCATTATTATCAAATTGTAGATTTATTTTATCTTCAACATGTTTTTTTATTTTTCTGTGCAGATACTTATCAGTAATTAAATGAGTTAAGATATTTGTAGAATTTGGAACTAGGTCTTGATTCCATCCATTGCTAGAAGACCAAACATCTTCTGAAAGAATATTTTTTAAATAATTAAAAATATAATCAATCGTATCATTGCTTAGAGTGTCATTATATTTTTGTATCATTTTACCATGCCCAACAAACACCAGAATATCTTACCCCTTCAATGGGTTCTGTAACTTGATGAGGAAATAAAAATAAAGAGGGAAATATTACAATATCCCCTTCATTTAAATTGACTTTGTAGTCTTCCCAGAATATTAAATCTGCACCCTTGTAGTTTTCATTAAAGTTAATAATAACACTTAAAACAGGAATTCCTTTCGCGGTTCCATCAAAAAGAGAATGTATGTGATCATGATGAATTCTCATAATTTGATTTTTTTCATATTTATTGAAACGAATTGAACTAAATTGACTCGTTATATCTTTTGGTTTCTCATAGTTAAAACCGTACTTTTTTCCGTAGGATAATATTGATTTTATTACAAATGGATTTAAAATAATTTCCAATTCCGGAGTGATCATTTGAACACTCAATTCCTTTGTTGAGAAAGAATATGGTTTGGTAAATCCATCACTCCATGTATGAGTTTCCCATTTTCTATTTTCAATAGACTTAATTGTTTTTTGGCAAATGTTTTTAGGTATTATATTTTTTTCTATATGTATTAAATCTTTTAATACTGTATTGGGATTATTCATTACTTATATTCAATACGTTGTTTATCAGATTCATGATTTGTTTTCCAAAATTCCATGTTCATTTCTTGATACTTTTTGATAATTTTGAGGGGAAGAATGTACTTGGTGGGATTATATTCTACTCTTTTTTTTACCGTATGAAAATCTTTTAAATTACAAGCTCTATCAAAATTTTCATTAGAATATTTTATATTTTCAAAATCATGAGAATAATATGGTAATTCAAGAAATTCATATATTTTTTTCATTGTTTTTTCTGGTTCCTTACATAAAACATCATATTCAACGAAATAAATCATTTTTGAATTGATTGCGTATCCTTCTTGAAGAGCGATCCAAGGACTAAAAATCATTCCATTATCTACATTCATTAGTTCATCACATCTCGCAAAAACATTATGATTGTTTTTAGTAAGTGTTGTAGCATAAAATGGATTTTTAGAAAAAATTGTTTCAAATGAATTTAAAATAGAAACAATATCTCTTACTGGACATAATATCTTGGTATAAGGAAAAAGTTCTTGAAGAAAATTTGTTTTCCTTGTCCATTTGCGACAAGTGTCAAATATAATAGGTTTTTCTACGTGCTTATAGTATCCATCAAAAATTCCATACATTAAATTTTTTCTTTGATTTTTATCAATTGAAAAGTTAATTTTATCATTAGTAATTAAATCAATTGACATATCTGTCAGTGATTCTACAGCAGATGCGATGTCAGCATAAAAATTTGGATTTTGTCTAAGAACTGCAGAAAGTAAAGTTGAACCAGACCGAGGAAGTCCAGAAATAAAATAATATGATTTCATAAAAGAATCAACTTTCAATTTCCGAATGACTAATAGTTCCTTTAGGTAAAGCTATGAGATTAAATGAAATTGAAATTCGCTCTTCATCATGATTATTAGTTTCTACAGAATGAGGCAAATATGATGGGAAAAGAATAATATTTCCCTCTACTGGTTCAACACGAATTGTTTCTCCAGTATATTGATTTTTATTTGTCGTAAGATCGCACCCCATCCACATAGAGTTAATTGCGGAATTTCTAAGAACTAATCTTCCGCTTTCCTCTGGTGCTGAAAGATAAAATACTCCCGAAAACACATCACCATGTACGTGTTCATTATTCATACATTGACGAGTATCGTTAACATTTAACCAAGCAGAAGTCATTGCGATATCACATTCAATAAAATCAAGATCAACAACGGCTTTAAATCCCATTTGACAAATGTATTCAAAAAGAGGTTTTAGTTCAGAAACTTCTTGAAGTGTTTCTGGAGAATGATAACCAAAAATATTTGATCTTTGAACAGATGGATTATTTTCTTTATATTTTTTTACAACGTCTAAAAATTCTTTTTTGTGTTCTTCAAAGTTTGGATATTCACTTTGCCAAAGTGGAGTAGAATAAATTGATATTAAGTTCATAGTAACCTCAAAAATTTAATTTAAAAACATAAAGTATACATTTAAGACTATTTATTTTATTTTTTCATATCTCAAAAATTTTAATATGTTATACATCTCCAAGCACGAACACCATTAGGACAAGTTTTTCCTACATTTTGATAGAAATATGTACCAATTTGCACCAATCTTGCAAGAGTTGGATTGTTTTCTGTGCCGGACCAATATCTACATGAAGTTACTTCTGGGGACGACGCTAAGGGATAATCCCACCATACGCAACAAGGAGTTCCTATATCTTGTAATTGAATATTAGATGGTATAAACCATCCAGTAACTCCTGATGCTGCTTGTGCTGTGGTTACCGCATCATTTCTTAAGTCCCAAGTTCTACGAACTGTTGTGCTAGAGCGAGCTACAATCCACCTAATATTAGAAGCCTGGCAAATTATTACTCCGCCACAAGTACAATCTCCTGGTCCAACATCAAATCCAAATTTTTTCCACTGGCTGTAAAACTGCCCTGAAGTAAAGGTAGGACCAACAGGTATTCCAGAATGGGCATATCCTAATCTTATTCTTCTCCAAGTTCCCGCATCATTATAACAAAGAGTAGCAACGCATCTCCAAGTTCCCGAGTCATTGATACATAAAGGCATGATTAGACCTCAAAATAAACTTCTGGTTTAGATGGCCATAATGTTAGATCTCCAAAGTCAATTTTTAAAATGTCTGTGATTGTCTCTGGAATATTACGAAGTTGATTTCTATATGAAATAACTTCACTTGAAACGACTAGATTTTCTTCTATTGATCTTAGAATAATCCAGTCAGTTTCACTTAAAAGTTTATTTCTCAGATTTCTTAAGGTTGTCCATTTATAATCAATGTGATCTTTAGATTCCTTATCAGTAAAATCAATAACAGTATACGTTGCTTTTACAGTTCTTTCATCAATTTGTTCCCAGTTTTCTGGTGCATTTCTAATTTTACGCTTTAAATCATCATCAGTAACTTTTGGTCCAAAATCATCAATAATTAATCTCCAACCTTCATTTTGAAAAAGATATTCATCGTCTACATATGCCACATTGTCCGCATAAGTCCATCCTGGATGTACTCTTTCTTCATTTCCAGGTATCAAATATAATTTTTTTGATTGAATTTCTTTATGTTCTTCAGTTGGTTCAGGTAAAACATCTGGCATCCAATATGTTTTATCGTTTTCTTTAACCCAAGGCATCTTTTTCTTCCTATTTTTTATTAGTAAATATAATATATATCACCAGCACCACCACCTGAGGCAGTGCCGCCAGATTGAATGGTTCTTGCTCCAGTTCCGTTGGTATTAAATGTACCAACACCAGTCACAGATAATGAGTTACCAACAGTAAGAGTTCCTGTTGAAGGATTAAATGTTAATTTTGTAGTATTAACAAATGATGTTGAGATTGTTCCAGTAGTTGTCTCAGTAAAAATCGGATAATACGTTACATTGTTTGAATTGTTCGCAACTGTAGAACCAGCAGAAATTGAAATTGTTGAAACACCTGACGATGCTGTGGTTACTGTTGCTCCAGAAGCAAAGTTAATCCTTGTAATTGATGTCCCTCTTGATGCTCCAGCTTCACTTAGAGCAATACCAGAAACAACACCACTGAGTTGAGAACCATCACCGAAATAAGTTACAACACCAGTAGTTGTAGTTGCGGTAACAATACCAGAAGAAATCTTAACTAACCCTAGAGTGCTGACACCGGTGACATTTAGTTGACTACCGTCATCTATTACGGTAGTCCCTGAAATTTTGATTGCCATCTTCGTTAATACTAGGCGTTCTTTTTATTATTTATCAATTATTTTTTTTAATTTCCTCAATTTCTTTGGACAATTCTTTAACTGCCTCAATCAAGACTCCAATGATGCCATTGTAGTTTACTGATTTTACATCAACTTGTTTGACAAGTTCTGGTAATACTTTTTCCAACTCTTGTGCGATAACACCATAAGAACCTTTCCCTGTTTCTTTCCAATCAAAAGATACACCACGTAATGAGTTAACAACGTCTAATGCATTTTCTACAGTGTGAATATTTTCCTTGAGATTGACATCAGACGTTGCATTTAAATCAACAGCAGTAAGAGTTCCTGTGGATGGGTTATATGTTAGTTTTGACGTTGATATTTTAGATGCAGTAATTGTTCCACTTGTAGTGGATGTAAATAGTGGGAAAAATTCTTGGTTTGTTGTTGTGTCATCAGATACTGTTGAACCTGCTCCAGTTAGACCACTTCCATCTCCATAGAAAGAAACAATTCCAGATACTGCGGTAATAATACCTGTGCTAATTTTTACGTTGCCTAGAGTTGTTATTCCAGAAACGTTGAGTTGTTGAGCAGTTAAATTTGTTACAGTGGTAACGCCAGCTGTTACAACACCAGTAACACTAACTCCACTACGAGCAGTAATTTGATAAGGAGTATCAATAAAATTAGAATAGTTAGATACCGCATTGCCCATATAACCGTGATTGACACACTGATAATGTAAGACAATCGGTGTGGTATCTACAATCGTGATTTCAGTATATGCACCAGCAATACCAGCAGTTCCGTTTGTTGTTACATTAGTGGTGTATTGAGTTGTTTTATCTGCTTCCAGATAAAAACGAAGTGGATGAGAACCATTAGTACCGTCTGATTGATCAAAACGATATGTTTTTCCAGGAAGTAGTGTTATGAAAGGAGATTCTACACCATCAATAAAGTATCCTTGAGAAGATCCAGATCCAAAGTAACGATGATTCTCTGTTTTATTTGCGACTGTGACCGTAAAAGTTTTTGTAGCAGAACTCCCCGTCCCTACAAGTGTTTGATATCCATTAAAACTAGATGCAGTTACAACACCAGAAACATTCAGACTTGTTGCACCAATGGTCCCAACAGTAATATTAGGAGTTCCAGAAAGACCCGTTGCGTTTCCAGTGACATTACCAGTCACTGCACCGATGAACGTAGTGGCAGTTACAACACCAGAAACATTCAGTTGTTTAGTAAATAATGTGGGTCCAGTGACTGTAGTAATACCAGCAAAAGTAGAGACACCAGTTACATTCAGATTATTAAATGTAGAAGTTCCTGTCGTATCAATACCAGCGATGCTACCGCTTCCACCAGAAATGGCAATCGTAGCAGTGCCACCAGAAACCGTAGCAGTTACACCTAATCCAACAAAATTAATTGTTGTTGCTGTACCTACAGAAGATCCTTCTTCTTGGATAAAAATTCCAGATCCAGTAGCAACAACACCAATAAGTTGAGAACCATCAAGAGCAGGAAGTACTCCTGTAAGTTGTCCTGCAGGAACACCTGTGAGACCTGATGCAGATCCAGAGAACGATGTTGCTGTAACAACACCAGAAATATTAATACCTGATGTATTGAAAGTATTTACAGAACCAAGAATATCAAACTCTGTTGCGGCCACTATACCAACACTAATAGTAACTGCTGTACCTACTTTTAAAGTAGTAGCAGTAGCAACACCAACATTTAAACCACTTGCATTTAGAGTATTTGTAGATCCAGTGATACCAAACTCTGTCGCAGTAATGATACCAGTTGCATTGATACCAGATGAATTAATTGTGACTGCTGAACCAACAACTGCTGTTGCTGCAGTAATGATACCAGTGACAAAAATGTTGGTAGCACCAATTCCAGTTCCCTCAAAAACGTGTAGAGTATATTGAGGAACAGATGTGCCAATACCAACTCTGTTTGTATTAGCGTCCGCAACAATAAGATTAGTATCGACTTCTAATCCGTTCTTGACTACAAAGTTCTTATTAACAGCCATTCGGGTTCACTCTCCCCCGTTGATTTTTAACTATTTATCAACTTACTAAACGAATGACAACTCTCGCTTCACCTGTGTTTCCTCCAAGTTGAGTATTAACTACCGTGACAGAACCATCAGTGTATCCTGAACCCCCGCCACCTCCAGCTCCGTTTTGACCACCCGCACCACCAGTAGCTCCATTTCCTCCTGCTCCACCATTACTAGATCCTCTTCCTGCAGTTTGAATAATATCATATCCTGCTTTGTATCCTCTTGCGATAGACGCAGTATTTGTAACTTCTACTCCATCACTTAATCTAAATTTGACAGTTCCCACATCAGTGCAGGCAGAGACTCCTTGGTCTCTCCAGTAAACTCCTTTCGTGCATCTAAGTGCTCTTCCACCATTTGGAGCAGTTGCTTTTGTATCTGGTGTTGTTGGAACGAGTGATGTTAGTGATCCAAAGACTCCATCTCCACCAAGATTCCCTGCAGTGATTAGAGTACCACCTACGCCAGCGTCTCTACCAAATCCAGCATTTCCTGCGATACCAATACCTCCACCAAATCCACCTTTACCAGAAGTTCCCGCATTTCCACCTTTTCCAACACAAGCGATGAGTTGTCCTTTTCGATATATGAATGGTGTCCCAACAGCATCAGTGAGACCAGCAATAACATATTCAGTGTTTCTTGCCATTGTAAATCTGATTCTAGAGAATCCCCCTTCACCTCCTTGAATAGATCCACTATTCGTTCCCTTACTACCATAAAGATCCATCTCTATACTAATGTTCCTATCTGGCGCATAAAATACGATTTGACTAATATTTGCAGATGATCGTCGATCGATTGTATATTCGCCATTTTGTAAATTAATTGTACTTAATTGTGCTGTATTTGTAGATCCAATTTGTTCTAGATTTACAAAATAATTTTCTGCCGTTGAAATAACTTTGTATTCCACAATATCACTTGATACAGGAGAGTTTATAGCAGTTGCGGAGGTAATCTTACAAAAAATAGTAGCAAGTCCAACTATGTTATTTGCCCTAATAGAAAGAGATGCTGTTCCTGATCCGGAGAATGTAATATTTCTTGGAGATGAAGTGGCTGTGGTAACTTGAGTAGGAACTGCGACCTGAACTGACTCTGTATATGGTTCCCGCACAGTTCTTGTTTCAGTCCAATTATAAGAAATAGTAACATATCCATCACCAGTATTTCTACCTCCACTAGTAAGGTCAAACGGGACTCCGCCTTGCGATGTTAAGAAGAGATTGCGATTATGTCCACTAAGCGTTGCTCCACCAGATCCCGCTGCTGTGGCTCCATTACCACCACCTAGTGCCTGTTGATTTCCCTTATTATCATCTAAACCACCTCTACCACCTCTTTGTCTTGGTGCCACTGCACCAGGTGGGGAGGGAGAATTATTAGTCCCTGCACCGCCTCCGCCACCTCCACCACCATCACGAGTTGAACTTTGCCCAGGTTCTCCATCAGATCTATTTCTACCGTCTGGACCAAATCCTCCACTAAATGCCAGAGCATTTCCTCCAGGAATCCTACGAGATGCCCCTCCACCTCCACCTCCACCAGCAGCAATAATTGAATAATCATTGATGGTGCTATCATAAACTCCAGTGGAACCTCCTCCACCGCCGCCACCACCCGAAAATCCTTCAGGACCTGCATTACCACCATCACCACCACGATTCAATCCATCACCACCTCTACCTCCACCTCTTCCAGTGGCGTCTGTTGTGCCATCATTTCCTCTTCTTCCGATTGTAAATGTTAATGTTCTTCCTCCGTTATTGTATCTAAATTGACCAGATCTTCCAGCACCGCCAGCACCACCAGAGGCACTAGCGTCAGCACCGCCATTACCCCCAGATGCTCCAGCGACATTAACGATTACGTTTGTGGATGTTGATGGTAATGAAATTGATCCTGGAGATGTAAATGATCTAGTATCAGATCTATTTTCTGTTATGTTTCTATCTCTGTATACGATTCGATTTACTGTTGTATATGTGGTTACAGTTGTTGTTGTTGTTGAGGTAAGAGAATCTGAAATTGTTCCATCTGTGAGTGGGGAACCGTTGTAATGCCACTGATATACTAAATCATCTGCAAAAAAATTATCGGTCAACCCAGCATTAATGGTAAATACCGCAGTTGCATTTGTTGCGGCAATAATGTCTGTTGGTTGAGCGATGATTTCAATCAAAGGGAATACTGTGAGAATGCCAACAGAAGAACTCAATGGTTCATTAATCGCATTTCCAGTTGAGCGAGCAGTGCCTGCAGTTACTGGTGAACTTGTCTGATAGGCAGAGGGAATATAATCTGCTTCTAAATAAAATCTTCTTTGAT
>Ga0194116_10005380_pt1 | contig 14095 bp, 10 predicted proteins | sample TA2MahsurfametaG_4_FD_148617 | JGI IMG/M metagenome (GOLD analysis project Ga0194116, IMG submission 148617) | Freshwater microbial communities from Lake Tanganyika, Tanzania - TA2015008 Mahale S9 surface | ecosystem: Environmental > Aquatic > Freshwater > Lake | place: Tanzania: Lake... | reverse complement strand
GCAATGGTGAGGCGATTGACTTCGAAATCGATGGGCTCCCAAATCCAGATCTTGCCAAGTGGGTCAGTGAAAATTGTGAGTTCGATCAAATCATCTTAGAGTTTTATGATCCAAAAGAAGGTCCAAACAGTGGTTGGGTTCACGCTTCTTATACAACAAAGGGACCAAATCGAAAACAAAAACTTACAGCATTATCCGAGAACGGAAAAACTGTATACAAACCAGGATTTATAGGATAAAAAATGTATTGCGACGATAACAAATATAATCTTTCAATGTGGCAGGGTTCAACATTTGGACTCGCGATCACTGTAAAGGATGCAAACAATGCAGTGCAAAATTTAGCAAGTTATACTGCTCGTATGCAAATTCGTCCAGGATATAATTCGAGCACTGTAACTGAGTCTCTTACCTCAGCAAATGGTGAGATTACAATTACTGCAAATACAGGCAATGTCTCATTAGAATTAGCTGCATCTAGAACTGCAAATATTTCTGTTGATATGGAATCTTCCTCAAAACCTCCCAAGACGACATATGTTTACGACTTGGAGTTAGTTGATGGTGCAGGTAAAGTCTCAAAACTTCTATTCGGTGACGTGATTGTATATGGTGAAGTTACACGACTATGAGTTTAGAAAATCCCACGATCGTACAGGCAACTAGTAACACAGTAACTGTCGTCGTAAATCCTTCGCTGAATCAAATTGCGGTTGTTCAGCCGCAAACTGGTAGCACAATCGTTCGTGATTCAGTCATTCGTGGACCAGAAGGTCCTCAAGGACCAACAGGAAATACGGGTCCTCAAGGTCCAGCTGGTCCTACTGGTCCTTCTGGTCCTGCTGCCAATGAGGCATATGCGCAAGCGAACGCAGCATTCGATCTTGCAAATTTAAAACTTAATATTGCTGGTGGTACAGTCACTGGAACTTTAAACGTCCAGCAAAACTTAAATGTAAGCGGTGATATATCACTAAATGGCAATTTAATTATCGGTGATGTAAACACAGATACCGTCTCTGTTGTTGCAGATTTTACAAGTAATTTAATACCTGATGTATCAAATACGTTTAATCTCGGTGCATCTAATAAAGTTTGGAATCAAATTTATGTAAGCACTGCGAATGTTGCTACTGTAAATTTAGCTGGTAATCTGTCGGCTACACAAAATTCGACTATTACAGTCGGTGCGACGACAGTTAACACCTCATATGTCTCTGCAAATGTGATCGTTTCAGGTCCGACCGAAACCACATTTAATGTATTTACAACAACCTCGAATGCTCCAATAACTATCGATAGTTTCTCCTCTTCAAATTTTACTACAGTAAAATATATTATTCAGTCTAAAACAGTGGATACATATCATTCTACCGAACTCTTTACGATGCAGGATGGAGTTTCCGCTTATATAACTGAATATGCAACTCTTATTAATACCTATACTCTCGGTACTTATTCTATGACAGTCGCTGGTGGTATCTGTAATCTGATATTTCATCCAAATAACCCTGATAATAACATTATTACTGTAAAACTTGTGAGAACTGCTTTAACAGCCTAAAATTATAAATAGAAAGAATTCCCAGGAGATTTAAATGGCAACTCTTAATCGTACGTTTAGCGTCAAAAATGGTATTGATGTCGCAAATACCATTATTGTTGATTCGAATCGAAATTTATCGAATGTTGTTACAGCGAATGCAACCACTATAAATGCGAGCACATATCTTACGGTTGCTGGGTTAAATCTAGTAGATCATACTAATAACGCATATAATCAAGCCAACTCGGCATATTCTACTGCGAATGTTGCAAATGCAACCGCTAATTTAGCCTATGCTCAAGCGAATTCGAGTTATCAGCCAGCGGTAACAAGATTAGATGTAACAAATAGTGGCGCATCTGCATATCGCTTCGATCAATATGGTGCAGCGGTTAATAATCCGACATTGTATGTTCGTGCAGGCGAATCACTCGCCTTTAGTTTAAATGTAACAGGTCATCCATTTGTAATTCGTGTTTCTAGTGGTGGTGCAAACACTGAAACTGGATTAACTCACGTTTCAACTGCTGGAGTTGTTACAACAGGCTCCGCTGCTCAAGGTAAAGTTACTGGTACATTGTACTGGAAAGTTCCATATGAATTACAGGGCAACACATATGTGTATCAGTGCACAGCTCATGGTGGCATGGTTGGTAACATTGTTATTGAACCACCATCGACCTTTGCATATGCTCAAGCCAATGGTGCTTACGCTCAAGCCAACGGAGCCTATGCGCAAGCCAATGGCGCTTATGCACAGGCGAACGGAGCCTATGCTCAAGCGAATGGTGCTTATGCTCAAGCAAATCTAGCCTTTGCTCAGGCTAATGGAGCCTATGCTCAAGCGAATGGTGCTTATGCTCAAGCCAATGCTGCAGCAAATCTTGTCGCAATATACACCAATGATTCTCTTTTAATTGCAAATGCAAATGTAAACTTTAATAACTCTGCAAGTATTAATGTAAGCGGATCAGTATCTGGTTCATCAGCACAGCGTGGAAATATTGAATTTTCTCTGAATACTGCATCAATTACCTCCGTTGGTCGACCTACAGCAGCATTAACTCTCGCTTCAAATGTAACTGTCGACAAGGATATGACAGTTACTGGAAATTTATTCGTACTCGGAAACACAACGACTGTCGAAACTTCAACTTTAAGTGTTGAAGATTCATTAATTAAACTCGCATTAAATAATACTTCTGATGCAGTTGATATTGGTTTCTTTGGTGTATATGATACAACAAAACAAGCAGGTCTTTTCCGCGATGCGTCAGACAGCGGTAAGTTTAAACTCTTTACAGATTATACGGGTGATTTAACTGCCAATGTAATTACTGGTGCATTTAATAATGCAACTCTTGTTGCGAATTTAGAAGCAGAATTAATTAATGTTACCACAATAAGTGCTACAACTGCGAACGTTTCAGGAAATTTAAACGTTACAGGTACAACAACTTATAGTAACACTGTACAATTTAATAATCCAGTTACGATTAATACAGCCTTAACAGTATTAGGAACGTCAGCACTAAATGGTGCGGTGACGATTACGTCGGGTGGTGTTGGATTAACAGTTGCGAATGCAAATGTAACATTCTCGCTTCAGGTTGGATCTTTAAATGTTACAACAAATACTGTAACAACCTCCTCTTCTGGACAAGTTGTCTTGGATAAATTTGCGGCAACACAACTTGCCTCGACAAAATATTTTGTACAGGCAAATAGTTCTACAAACTATCATACTACAGAAATTGTACTAGTTCAAGATGCAACAAATGTTTATATCACAGAATATGGCACAATTCAAACAGGTCCATCACTCGGATCATTCTCCGCAGATATTTCAAGCGGTGATGTTCGACTATTATTTAATGCTACAAATAATATCAATACAATTCGCTCAGTGAGGTATGGCATTTTACCATAATTAATGCTCTATAATCTGGCGTTGGCTCTTTTGGGATAGTGAACGAAGATGGCAACAACACTTAATAAAACGTTCAGTATCAAAAATGGACTGGACGCTGCAAACACAATTGTTCTTGATTCATCAAGAAATCTGTCCAATATCAATTCAATCAATGTTGGCGGTCATGATCTTTTTGCAAATGTAAACGCTGCAGCAAATACTGTTCAAGTTTCAGCGAACGGTGACTCAGTTTTATCCAATAAACACCTTAATTTTGTAAACACCAGTACTGTTGCTATTTCTGTTACAGCAAATGGTTCGAATGCAAACATCTCGTTCACATCTCTTGGAGGCACTGGCACTGGAAATCCTGGCTCTACAAGAGACATCTTTTCGGGCAATGGTTCGTGTACAACATTTACTTTAACTGTCACACCAACTAGTGAATCGCACACGCTTGTATTTGTCAACACTGTTTTACAAGGCAATGCTGATTATAATGTAAGTAATAATCAAATCGTGTTTACATCAGCTCCTGCAAATGGTGCGAATGTTGAGATTTATACAATTGGTGACTCTGGACCGCAAGGTCCACAAGGTCCTCAAGGTCCACAAGGTCCCTCTGGTGTTTCCAATGTTGCAGGTCCACAAGGTCCACAAGGACCACAAGGCGTCACTGGTCCTCAGGGACCACAAGGACCGCAAGGTGTAACTGGTCCACAAGGTCCACAAGGTCCACAAGGTCCACAGGGTCCACAAGGTCCCTCTGGTGCAACAACAACAAATGAGTTTGTGATTGATCGATTTACGGGAAATGGTGCGTGCACACAATTTACACTCTCTCAAAATACAACAACTGTAAAAACATTTGTTTATTTTAATGGTGTCGCTCAGAAAGCTGAAGTAGATTATCAAGTTGGTTTAACGTTACTTACATTCAATACTGCACCATCAAATGGAGTAGTTATTGAAGCTCGATCGATTAGTTTATTAAACATTGCAGATATTTCTCGTGTAACATCAGATCGATTTACTGGCACAGGTTCATGCACCTCATTTACTTTAACTCGCTCTTCAAATACTGATCTTGCGTTTATTTACATCGATGGCACATCGCAAGTTCCAACAGTCGATTATCAGGTATCTGGCACCACACTTACTTTTAATGTCGCGCCAATAAGTAATACAGTTATTGAAGCAAGAACATTTACATCTGCTGCCATTGGATTGGCAGGTGCCGCTGGTCCAGCTGGTCCAACAGGTCCTGCAGGTCCTGCAGGTCCAGCGGGTGGTCCTCAGGGACCACAAGGTCCACAAGGTCCGCAAGGTCCACAAGGACCACAAGGTTCTGCAGGTGCAAATGGTGCAGCTGGATCACAAGGACCACAAGGTCCACAGGGTCCACAAGGTCCCTCTGGTGTTTCCAATGTTGCAGGTCCGCAAGGTCCTCAAGGTCCGCAAGGTCCGCAAGGTCCGCAAGGTCCACAGGGTCCTGCAGGTGCAAATGGAACAATAGGCGTGAATGGTGCTGCGGGACCACAAGGTCCACAGGGTCCACAAGGTCCTCAAGGGTCACAGGGTAACGCTGGTCCACAAGGTCCATCAGGTCCAGCTGGTGGTCCTCAGGGACCGCAAGGTCCACAAGGTCCACAAGGTCCGCAAGGACCACAAGGTAGCACTGGACCACAAGGTCCGCAAGGTCCACAGGGTTCTGTTGGATCCACTGGACCACAAGGTCCGCAAGGACCACAAGGTAGCACTGGTCCACAAGGTCCTCAAGGTCCACAAGGTCCACAGGGTCCTCAAGGTCCTCAAGGATCACAAGGTGATGCATCAACTGTTCCTGGACCACAGGGTCCACAAGGTGCAACTGGTTCACAAGGTCCTCAAGGTCCACAAGGTCCTCAAGGTCCGCAAGGTCCACAAGGTCCGCAGGGTCCCTCTGGCGCAACTGGTCCACAAGGACCACAAGGCACAGTTGGTGCACGAACATATACTGTAACAAACAGTGGATCTGGTGCGTATGTAATTGATGGATCAAATAATCCAACTTTAAATTTATTGCGCGGATTTACTTATATCTTCAGTGTAAACGCATCTGGTCACCCATTCTGGATTAAAACTGCTGCGGTCACAGGTACAGGCAGTGCATACAGCAGTGGTGTGACAAATAATGGTACACAAACTGGAGATGTCACGTTTGCTGTTCCATACGATGCACCAAACACGTTGTATTATATTTGTCAGTATCACTCTTCAATGGTCGGAACCATCAACATCACTGATGTTGGTCCAATTGGTCCACAAGGTCCTCAAGGTCCTGCTGCCTCTGGTAATGTACAATTATTTGGATATTTTGAAAGAGTGAATTCTGCAACAGTGACTACATCGTCATTTACTGCAAATTTGGCAGGAAATAATATTTTTGATTTAACATTGCAAAATGCAAATGTTGCAATTACATTTACTAATTCACCTGCTTCTGGTAATGGGTGTCCAATCACGTTAGTTTTACGACAACCAGCGACTGCAGCAAATGTTGTGAATTTTTCAAACACAGTATATTGGTCAAATTCTGAAGTGCCTGTTCTTGCTTCTGGCATTGCAAATAAACTAGATATTATAGCACTGGTCACGTTTAATGGTGGCACAACATTTTTTGGTGGTCATTCGTTCGCGAATGTAAGTTATTAAGAGTAAGAAAAGATGACAACAATTGTAACAATTGATATGGGAGGAACTGGATCTACTCATGCTGCTGGTGCGAGAAGTTCATTAGCTGCAGCACATGAAGGTGCTTATGAGCAAGCAAATGCTGCATATAGCCAAGCAAACGCAGCATATACACAAGCGAATACTGCAAGTTCCAACTCGAATTCTACATTTGCAACAATTAATACCACATTTGCAACGCTTAATACCTCTGCAAGTTCTCAAAATACTGCGATAACAAATGCACATGATCAAGCAAATAACGCATATGCTGCAGCAAATTTAAAATTTAATTCTGCAGGCGGCACAGTTTCTGGTGATATAATTGTCACAGGAAATCTAACTGTATCGGGCAGCTCTACAACATTGAATACAGAAATTCTTACGATTGAAGATGCTGACATTGTTCTATTGTCAAATGTAAGTAGCACACCAGCTCTAAATGCAGGAATAACTGTAAATCGTGGCTCGTCTACAAATACTTTTTTACGATGGGATGAGTCGGTCGATAAATGGGGATGGTCAGATGATGGATCAACAACCTATAAATTTTCCAGTGCATTAGACGCCTACGGTCAAGCAAACTCTGCATATGGTCAGGCAAATAATTCTTATGCTCAAGCAAATGCTGCTTATGGTCAAGCGAATAATACTGTTCTAAAGGCTGGCGATACAATGACTGGTCAGCTGAACATCAGTGCTGGTGGGTTATTGGTGACAGGCAATGTCGGCATTGGAACGACGAGTCCTGCAACAAAACTGCATGTCAGCGGTCAAACATATTTAGATAATGGCACATCAAATGCACTGTATATTGATACAACAGTGGCTGATAATAATACTAGAGATGGAATCTATCTTTTTGAAAATGAAGGTCAAGCCACTGGTCGTCAAGCAATTTCTTGGTATAATGGAAATCAATCATATTATAAGGCAAGAATTTGGACAGAGGTGGGGAGCAGCTATGTTGCAACAACATTTGGTATTGATGTAGCAGATGATTCACGAAGCGTGGCAACGAGACTCGCTATAAGAAATGGCAACGTCGGCATTGGAACGACGAGTCCGCATTCTAAACTAGAGGTTGCAACATCAACAGGTCAATTTGCACATTTTGGCGCTACTTCTACTGCAAATGGAGAATTGACGGGAATAACTCTCGGCTATAGAGAAAATAATTCTTTTTACAGAAAAGCTGCTATTGCTCAACAACAGATAGGTGATAACTCAGCTAGAGGGCACTTACATCTATTAGTCGATACTGCAGATGATGGTGGCAGTGTTGTTCTTGGCGATTCTAAGTTGATGATTCATGGAACAACTGGTTATGTTGGTATCGGAACGTCAAGTCCAGCACAAAAATTGTCTGTTACTGATGGCAATGTAACTTTAACTCAAGGCTATGGTATCACATGGAATAATGGTGATAATTACATCAAAGGCATAAGCGGTTATCATTTACAATTTACAACATATGATGGTGTGTCTGCACAGCAAGAAGTTATGAGAGTAACTGGTGGCGCACCAGCCTCTGGTGGAGGAAGAGTCGGCATTGGAACGACGAGTCCTGGAAAAACTCTTCATGTATATGGTACTGCTAAAATAGGAACTGGTGGTTCTAATTCAGGTAATGCTTTAACTATTAATCACAGTAATTATAATCAAGTTAATATTACTCATGGTAGTTCATCAGATTGGGGGCTACTACTGGGTTTTGGTGATGGAACTCTATCTGGGGGTTATCATGGAAATAATCATGCTGCTATTATTAATGTTCAATCTGCTCCTTTACACCTTGGCACGAATAACACATCTAGATTTAACATTGATTCAAGTGGACATTTGTTACCATCATCCGATAACACTTATAATTTGGGATCAACTTCTTTCAGGTTTGCAAACATCTACACTGCTGACTTGAACTTATCAAATCGGGATTCAAAAAATGATGTTGATGGAACATGGGGCGAGTGGATAATTCAAGAAGGTGAAGAAGATCTATACTTACTAAACAGAAGAAATGGTAAGAAATTTAAATTCCTTCTCAAAGAAATCGAGTAATTATCATGGGTATTATTGCAGGTAGCGCAACAATATCTTCGATCGCTTCTGGTGGTACTGTAAAAAATGCCATCAATACTTTTGGTCTTATTGCATATTATGATGTAATGGATCCTGCATGCTGGGTAGATGGATCATCGACACTCTATGACTTAGCGTCCTCTTCAAATTTAACAGCATATGGATCAATCACCAAATCAACATTTGGTTCTGCAATTGGTTGGAATTTTAATGCAGTTGGTAAATATTTTCAAGGCAGTATCGCAACACAAACAGATAAAAATTTAACTATTGAAGCATGGCTATATCCTGCCGCAAGTGAAGTGATTGCTGGAGATAGAGGCACTATAGTTTTGATAACTGGCAGTAGTGGTGCATATATGTCCTGGAATAAAAGTAATCAATATTTAAGTAATTATTGGTACTCGCATTCACCAGAAGGCTACCACGAAACCAACGGTCCTAGTTCTAGAGGTGCATGGCATCATTGGTGTTCAGTTTGGGACTTTTCGCAAGGATATTTGTTTCAGTATGTAGATGGTGTTGTTAGAAGAGCAGCAACCTCAGGTAATGCTGCAACTGGCGCAATATTTCAAATAGGTAGAGAATCAGATGATAGACAATTTTCAGGCGGTATGGCTGTGATTCGAATCTATCGCAGAGCATTATTCCCTGAGGAAGTGTATGATCACTGGCTTGCAGAAAAAGGAAGGTTTGGAGTATGACAGTCTTTATTGGCGGAAATTCAATTTCAGCAGATGATGTCACTGGAATAGGTGAACTCAAGAATTTTTACGATCTTCCTACAGGAGGATTGTTATTCAATCTAAGCGCATTAAATTATACTGGAGCCACACCATCAATTAGTGCCGATCCCTGGTATGACTCGGTACAAAATATAAGAATGAATGCACAAGCTGCAACAATGGCAAAGACAACAATCAGTGGTGTGCCTTGCCTTACATTTGACGGTACTAGTTACTGGGATTCTTCGACTGCTGATGGTAATAAAGTAGATATGACAGGAGAGTTTACTCTAGCATTTGTATTCTATGCTGCGCCTCCCCCATCAAGGAAAACTATTTTTGAAAAGATTCCTAACACATATGCTTCATATGAACAAGAATTAGCCTGCACTTGGGAAACAAATAACGATATAAGTTTTTATACGCAGGTTAGTGATTATGATTATGGACACTTTGGCGTATCCACAGCCAATCAATGGAATCTTCGTGCAATTAAAATGAGAGCAGACAGACAAGAAGCATATGCATGGACAGGTGGTGCGTGGACTGGAAATATATTAACAAATAGATCAAACACTATGGTCGTTAGATCTAATGGATTGAGAGTTGGGGGTGGCTATGCTGGAACAGTGGCAGTTGGATATTTACATGCTGTATTAGTATATGGTGTTGCTCTGTCAACAGGCGAAATGATAAAAGTTCATAGCCATTATACAAATTTGTTTAGTAAGTTTGGCGCAACATTGTATAACTAAAATGCCAATATTTTTTGCAAACAATCCAAACCTATTAACTGTTAACTGGACTACAGGATCTGGTAGTACGGGTATCTTTAATCAAAATGGATCTACTGACGAAAATGTCCGAGTCAATGGAACCGATCCGTGGGGAAACAGTGCAGTTGTTTGGGAAACGCGCCCAAATGGATCAGCTGCAGATGATGGTGGATGGAATACGTCTTATTTTAATATTGATAAAACTAAACTCTACAGATTTTCAGTTTGGGTGAAAAGAACTTCGTCAACAACTGGCGGAACTTTTTATCTCGGAATGTACGACAATGTCATTGTAAATAAATTATTAGATGATGGTACAGAAGGAAATCCATATTGGTCGTGTAGCAATATTAGTTGGTTGACTCAAAATGTTTGGTATCTTGTTGTTGGTCATGTATTTCCCACAAACACAAGAACTAGAATAAACCATCCTGATACGGGCAGTTATACTATATCTGGTGGTGTTGCTGGTAGATCAAATATTGATTTTTGTAATATTTCAGGTGACCTAAGATGGAATGCAAGTGCAACGCAAGCATTACACAGAACATACCATTATTATTGTCCAGATAATACATCTAGACTTCAGTTCTATGATCCACGAGTAGATTTAATTGATGGTTCAGAACCTTCTATTGATGATTTATTGAATAACAGAATGACTAGAAGAATTAGTTCTAAATCAAATAGACGTTTAATATTAGACGGGTCAACGCGAGAAAAAGCCGCACCAGACCCAACATATCTTTATAAACATGGTGTTATAACTAATGGCATGTATTTTTTAAATCCAGGTGGACTTGGTGTTAATAGATTTTATGTTGATTTCACTTACAAACCAGGATCTCCAATGACGATGGTAATCGCAAATAGGAGAGGCAATGGTGGTATAGATTATGCAACTTATGCAAGATGCACTGGTCCACATGTGAACACTTTTGGATCTTATGATGCAAATCGCAATTTTAGTTTATGGGTTGGATTAGATTATTGGAGATATCTCGGAGATCATGTTGTTCAGGGAGTTAAAGGATATCAAGCTGCATATTCTGCAGGAACTCATAATGTGGCTCCAGGAAGTATGGACCTTCTAGCCAAATGGAAATTTGCAGGATGGACATCAACATATGCATTTAAATATCCAAGAGACTATGCTAATTTAATTGGTTCAACAAATGCAGGTTGGTATACCTATCATGCTGCCAATGAATTTTCTTTAACAACATACGATCAAGATCAAGATGCGTATAGTGGCAATTGCTCTACTCTCTATGATAATAACCCTTGGTGGTATGGTGCTTGTTGGGATGGTAACTATTTTGGAGGTGGTGGTGGATATCAAGATGCGCCATATTGGGTAAGTTCTGGTGGCGATTATTATGCTTATGGTGCAGGATACGTTTGTTTTTGGGAATCAAATTTTGACACAACATGAACATAAAACTTAAAAAAATGAAGTTGTCTATTAAAAAATTAGACAACGAAAAATACAAAAGAACTATTACTGATCTCGAAGGAAATCTTGTATGGGATGGCGGGGAGCAGTATTATATCTATCAAGGATTAACAACTATGAATTCTGACAAAATGTTGGATCTTATAGAACAAATGAAAGGATTACCTTTTTGGAATATTGTAGAGGTGGAAAATGACTTTGCAGAATAAGAAATTTATAAACATGGATAAGAATGAAGATAATACCTGGTGGGTAGATGTATTAGATACTTCGCTGGAGCACCCAAGAATGTTAAGAGAACAATTTGCAACAGAAACAGAAGCCAAAGCCTACTATGATCAATTATTAGCAGTGGAATAAATACCAAGAGTATCAACGGAATATCTAAATGACAACAATCGTCTCGATTGCACAAGGTGGTACAGGCGCAAATAGCATCGCATCAGCGCGAACTGCTCTTGGAGTTTCTCCATCTGCTGCCTACGATCAGGCGAATGCAGCCTACGCTCAGGCGAATGCAGCGTATACTCAAGCAAATACTAAACTCGATTCATCGGGTGGTACAATATCGGGTAATCTTACTGTAAGTGGTGATTTATTTGTTGAGGGAAATACTGTTTCTCTAAATGTATCGACACTTGAGATTGAAGATAATGATATTATTCTAAACGCCAATACAACCTCCACACCAACTTTAAATGCCACGATTACAGTTGATCGTGGTTCGTCTACCAATACATTCTTACGATGGAATGAGGCGACAGATAAGTGGGGTTGGAGTGATGATGGCAGTGCTCTGTATAATTTCAGCACATCACTAGACGCCTATGCACAAGCGAATAGTGCTTATGGTCAAGCGAATAATTCTTATGCTCAAGCAAATGCTGCATATGGTGCGGCAAATAATACTGTTCTAAAAGCTGGCGACACTATGACAGGAACTTTGAATATATCGAATTCAACTGCATTTATTACTACTGGTAATGTTGGAATTGGAACGACAAATCCTGGTGCAAAAGTTCAAATTGATGGCAATTCAGATACAAGTGATGAAGATTGTATGCTTCGAATTATTGATCGAGATACCACAAGCGGAAGTCAAATTCCAACAATACAATTTTTAGGTGGATCTTCTGCAAATCTAATTGGTGCATTTCGTTTAAACGATCAACTAGGATTTCAATTCAGAAACAATACTAATTCAACTGTTGTGACATTCAATCAAAATGGAAATGTTGGGATTGCAACAACGAATCCTGGATACAAACTTGATGTAGATGGCAATGCGAGATTTCGCGCAGGATCGTTATTTCTTGGACTAGCAGATACTGCTTCTGCACACATTAACGCTTATGAATTGATGACATTTAATATTGATTCGGATAATGATGACTCTGACACTCGTTATTTTGCTTGGTATAAAAACGGAGAAGACGGTAGCGGCACAGAATTGATGCGATTGACAGAGGCTGGCAACCTCGGCATCGGGGTCACGCCGAGTGCGTCTGCTTCCGCAGATTGCAAACAAATTGCGCTTGGTGGTTTGAACTATATTTCAGGCACAAACGGCACAAGTGGTAAGCAAAACTTTCATACTGGATTGCTTTACAACGCCTATCAAACGGGTGCGTCTGGTTGGAACGCTATTGTAAGTAATAGCGGTTCAGACTATTTGCCAGCGGCATATACAATGCTTGGTGGTCAGCATCAATGGCGTGTTGCTTCTTCCGCAACCGCAGGCAACGCCATCACGTTCACGCAGGCGATGACGCTGGATGCGTCGGGTCGGCTTGGGATTGGAGAAACTAGTCCATCGCAGCAAGTTCACGCAAAGACTAGTTCCACGACTTATTACTTTGCAGAAACAACTGGCACAGGTACTAGTTCTGGGTTCCGGATGAAAGGCGGTGCGTCTGCTGATTACACGTTGTTTACAACACAAGGTACAAACCAGTTCGCTATCTACGATAACGCTGCCGGCGCCGAGCGTCTCAGGCTAGACAGTGCCGGCAACCTCGGCATCGGGACGAGCAGTCCGGCTAGTGCTGCTGGGTATACGGCTCTTGTATTAAATGGTTCTACTGGCGGCTGGTTGAGATTGTGGTCTGGTGGTACAGCGGTAGGAAGTATTTTTGCAAATACGACTGACGGATTGAATCTTGAAACAGTTACATCAACACCAGTAATTTTAAAAACCAATAGCACCGAACGCGCACGCATCACGAGTGGTGGTTTAGTCGGTATTAATATGTCTTCGCCTAGTAACGCGCAGTTAGTTGTCAAGAGTGCTACTGCATACACAGCAAATACTTACTTTGCTGCACGATTTCAGGCTGCTAATTACAATGATATCGGTGGCTATACCACCATGCTTGGCTTCGGTGTTGAGGCTTCTACTTGGTCTAAAGGCGCTATCGGATATACAAGAAATGGCGCATACGATACTGGATACTTAGCCTTCTATGTGAATGGCAGTATCAATTCAGACATGGTTGTACTCGCGGATGAGAAAGTACGCATCACGGCGGCAGGGAATTTTTTAGTTCAAAAAACAACGTCAAATAACACCGACACAGGAATAAACTGGATTCCTAACGATTATCTTGTTGTTACCAATAATGCAACTGATTCGGGTGATAGAGTTTTGATGGTGAATCGTCAGAACTCAGATGGCACTTTGGTAGAGTTTCGCCAAGCCAATATTAACGAAGGCACCATCTCCGTCAGCGGCAGCACTGTTTCCTATAATGGCGGTCACCTATCACGCTGGTCGCAATTCTCAGACGGTAGCCACCCCGATTTAGTCAAAGGCACCGTGATGACCAACCTTGACCAGATGGCGGTGTGGATTAATCCAGAGACGGGCGAACCCGAAGAAAACGAACA
>Ga0194116_10005376_pt1 | contig 14106 bp, 13 predicted proteins | sample TA2MahsurfametaG_4_FD_148617 | JGI IMG/M metagenome (GOLD analysis project Ga0194116, IMG submission 148617) | Freshwater microbial communities from Lake Tanganyika, Tanzania - TA2015008 Mahale S9 surface | ecosystem: Environmental > Aquatic > Freshwater > Lake | place: Tanzania: Lake... | reverse complement strand
AAAGACAAAATTATTTACACTCCAATTGATGATATTTTTAATTTAATAGATAAAAATTTATTTAAAAAAATTGATTAAAAATTAGATTATAATTTAAATGATTTGAATAAATCTTACTAATCAATCTTTTTTAAGAAATTAATTATTTAAAATATTTATCATTTATAATTAAATACAAAATTTTTTAAATTATAAATATAAATCTTGAAAATTATGCAAAAAATTCATTTTATTCGAATTTATGTTTAGAAGAATAAAATTTCATAATAAGTTTTATCATAATATTTTTCATTGTCCAAATAAATTGATCTCAAATTTAAAATCTTCATAAATTCTCCGAAGTTTAATAAATCCTAAATAAAATAGTTATAAGTTTTATTAAATTAAAGCTAGAAAATTTTGAAATTAAAAAAATTAATTTACATCTTCATCTCTATTGATATCAAATATAATTTCTTTTAATTTTTCCACTCTTTTGAAATCTTCGTACACTAAAATTTTTTTTATAATTAAACGACAAGGAAAAATAAATAAAATCGTTATATTAAAAATCAATTTTTACTATGTAAAGTTGGAGAATTTTCAGTTGCATCAAACCACATAGGAAGTTTGATAAAAGCTTCTCTAGTTAATTTTTGTGGTTCTTTTACTCCGACTGTTTTATCTACAAGAGTTCTCAATGTATGTTCGTTTTCAGAAGTTATAACTTTTGAATTCAAAAGGGAGAAATAAGTACCAATTTGTTTGAGATTGAGTTGACTAAAAAAATTAAATTCAGATAGCAAGAATTTAAAATAATAATTCTAAAATTAAAGATTTATTATTTACTCGGTGCTATTTGGATCAAGGTATTTTATAAACTTGAAATAATTATGGAAAGATAATTTTTTCAGTAGATCTGGTATTCCATAGTAAACATCATTGTTGTTTTTTGATGAAATCTTTTGAAAATTAAAATAAAAAAATTCAAAGGTCAAATAATCAAAACTGAAAAAAATTCAAAATAAATTACATATTTCTTTATAAAAATTTCTAAGAATGTAGAAGTCCTAATAATGTTATAATTAATCTCATAAGTTTTAAGCTCATCTAGTAATATTCTTAGTTGCAATATATTGAATTTGGAATGATCAATTATTTCTTTAGCAGGTAACGGTTGAGGTGGCAATTCTATATAGTTTTGAACATCCATATTAACAATCACATCAAATGTATCTAATTCCAACTCAAATTTAATCTTCTTTTCTTGTTCAATGTGGTCTCTGAACATATTGCATATTTGATTTAAAGCTTCATTTTCAGCTTTTATACTTAAAACAATCCAATCATCCAATTTTGAATATATTGAACTCGCAATTTTTCTTAAACTTTTTAGACATTCGGATCCCCAATATTTAAGAAGTATAAGTCTGAATCGGTATTTTGCTTTTTCATTTTTTATTGATTGTTTCATTTCATTCTCATATTGGAATACTTCAATTTTTTTTTCTTCTAAAACTACATCTAATTTTGGTTGTTCTGGTCCCTTTTTTTTAGGATCAACTTTAGCTGCAGATGGGTTTGCTTTTGCTTTTTCTTTTTCCGCAACTAAAATTTTAGGAAAATTTTTTATAAAAAAGTATAATTAATTGAAAAAGAAAATATTAAAGAATAAATCTCTTGCAAATAAAAAAAATTTTTTAATTACGCTTAGCTATTCTTGCCTTTTCCGCATTCATCAAAGCTTCATCATATAGAAATTGAACCTTTATTCCTATTTTATAAAGTTTTTCAATTCTTGGGAATATATTGGGATCACCATCTGTTTCTAAAGATGTCGGATCCTTTAGTTAAAATAAAAAGAATAGAATAAAAATTTTTATTTTATTTTAAATTATAAATAAACCTACAACTTCTTCCTTGATTATATCAAAAGTATGAAAAGGAATCTCTATAAGTGGTCTATTATCAAGATTATGGTAGTAATCTCTGATTATTTGCAAAGAACCTAAAAACTTATCAGCTTCGTTTTGGAAAAGTTTTTCTAAATTTAAATAAAACTTTTCCATCTCATTTTCAATCCAGCCAGCAGTCATGATTTTTTTCCTCTCATCAACAGCTTCTATCTTTCTTGTTTCAATTATTTCATAAATTTTGTCGTAAAGGTCATCAACGCATTGATGATGTTCTTCTTTTACTTGCACATCATCTATTAAATCTGGATAATCATCAATGAATTTATTATATTTCATTTGGAAATCCAAAACAACCGCTTGCTTTTTTGAAGGTCTTTTTAGGAATTCGATAAATTTTTGTGATATCATATTAAAGTAATTCGAAACTGTATCTCTTTGAATCCTTAAAAACTTAAATATGTTTTTCGATTCTCTTGAATAATTATCAAAGATTTTAGTCCAGATTTTGAATAAAATGTCAACCAAGTCTTTGTTTAACACCTTCTTTATTGCTTCTATTTTTTTACAATATATCATATATTCATCCTCTACTTCAATCTCTTCAGTTTTATTTTTTATTGTTATATCATTATTGACTTTTTCTAATGTATTGTCTCCAGATCGATAAGATATATCTTTATTATTACTTAAAATATTAACAGAATTCGATTGATTTTGTACCATAATATTATTATCAGTCTCACTATTTTCAGAATTGTTTTCATTTTCATCTTCATCAGAGTTTTTCTCAACTAGATCATTATCTTTTTCCTCATTTATATGAACTAATTTATTAATAATATCAATTAATTCATGAGTTACAAAATCTTTTTCTTTATCGGCTAAAATATCATGGAACGTTTTGAGCTTTTCTTTTTCAAAGCCGAATTGCTGATAAAATTCTAATATAAATTTGATATTATTATCAAAACTCAAATGCCTTGAAGCTAAAGTGGCTTCATTGTTAAATACATTTTCTATAGGAACTAGTTTTTCACATGTATTTGAATTAGGAGATATTTGAGGTAAATTATCATCTAGATGGTAAATATCACCTGTTTGAGGATGCAACCTTCTACCATAGGCTCTTCTTATGCATTCCATTACAGGAACCTTTAGATAAAAAACAAAATCAACACCTGCATTTATCAAATTTATTTTAGGTGAGATTTTTTCTGATTTGTCTAAAACTATAGCATAGCTCTCTTTCAATGAATATGATTCTGTTTTTCCTCTTTCCACTTCAGGAATAAAATTGCTTATTTTTTTCTCTAATAATTTTGCTTGGTTATAGGTGTTTGGGAAATTCACAATTACAAAGCCTTTTGTTGCTTCAAGACTAATCTTCGCAAGTTCTTCATTTAATTCTTGTTCCAATTTCTGATAAGCTCTTGGTCTTTTAATTTTATCTTCTGCATTTCTTTCGAATTCATCATTTATTTCTTCCTTTCTTTTCACTCTATTATAAGCTTCATCAAATAATTCGTCTTTTGTTTTTTCGGGGAAATCTATTTTAATATTTTCAACAAGTAAATCAACGTAAATATCATCTGGAATAGCTTCTCCATTCAATAAAATAGATTGAATAACCATTCCAATTTCTTTTATTTTTGAATATTTTTCTGCTTGCATATGCCTTTCATTTTGTATTTGCTTTAATCTATTCGAATGAATAACTTCATTTAAATCAACATTATTATCTGCTTGAAAATCGTACTTGGTTACCAAATCAAGAGCTTGTTGAATTAATTCTTCTAAATTATAAATTTTAAAAGGGAAGTTTTCAGATAAGATTTTCGCTTGAGTTTTTTTTCCGCTAAATTCATTTCCAATTAAACAAAGCTTAACAGGGATGTGAGAAAAGATAAATTTCCTGTATGGCTGCCCAGATCCTTCATCTTCGCAGTATTTTATATCAACTAAAATATCAATTATATCTCCAAGCTGGTAGTTTTTAATATCTTCTTCAAAAATTGCTAAATTATCAGGGTCTTCTTCTTTATATTCTTCCTTTGCTGCTGGCTGCGAACTTTTCGCTTTTGGATCCTTTTGAGCAGCTTGTGCAGAAGCAGAGTTTGGATCTGGAGCAAATAAATCATTTAGATTTATCGGAGCAAAAGCAAATTCTGGGATTAAAGCTTTACTCCATTGCCCTTGATAATTTATATAGTCTATGAATTCGCATTCATCTAAGATCTTATCAGTATACGAATAAGGTGATTGACTGTAAAAGGTATTTTCACCATAACCTGTATTATATGCTGAATCAATATTTAATCCTCCAGTATTTTGTGCATTTTGTAAATTTGTGTTTGTTGTCATATTATTTTGGTATTCGTTATTCATATTAAAATTATTGTTAGTATTTTTATTTTGTTGATTAGCTGTGTGTGAATCTTGTTTTATTTCTTTACTCACTACGCTTTGATTTTGATCTTTGTGGAAATTATTTCCAGTACTATTTTTTTCAGAAAGCATATTATTGTTGTAATTATTTCCCATTGTCATTGGAGATATAACTAATGGTGTGTTAATTGTTTCACGAGAAAGTAAATCACGGTCTAAACCATAATTATGTTTATTTTGTACCGATTGGTTATTAACAAATAATTGAGCCCATTCACGCCATTGTCTTGGGTCAATTTCCTCTGTGTCATTTATTTGTTGGAATAGATAAGCATCCTAAATAAAAATAAAAATTTATGTTTGATGTCTTCAATTATCTTAACCTTATTTATTTTCAATCAAATGTAATTTTATTTTAAAGAGAAATATTTCAATATTTTAATTTATACCTCTGCAATATCAACAATTAGCTCAACCATTTTCCTACAAGCATTAGTATTTTGTGTTCTCTTTTTTTCATTTAACGAAATTTCCAAATCTTTTTTTTTAATTTCTTCTTTTTCCATATCCATAGCAAAATTATCTTTATTGAACTTTAGAAATTCCTCTTCATTTCTCTCAATAAAATTCATTTCCATTTCATACCTTTCTTCATACATTAAATCTCTTAATCTACGATCTTGCTGTATGATATATTTATTTTGTCCAACTCTCCATGTTTCATAATGAAGCTGTTTTTCCTGGTTAGATTGCTTATTTAATTTCTGAGTTAAATGCTCCTCTCTTCTTTTATTTTCAATTTCGAGTTGAGCCTTTCCTTGCTCGACTATTATTTTTCTTCTTCTTCTGTCTCTTTCTCTTCTTGTAATAGGATTTAGCATTATTTTTTCTGTTATATCAACTTTCATTTTTTCAGAAAGTTGAGTGGATCTGACAAATTTTTTTAATTTTTGCTCGTTTTCTGAATTCTGAGCAGTACTTAGATCATTTTGATTACTTGTATTTTGCAAAACAATTTCAAAATTATCGATTTTCTTTTGAAGATCATTTTGGCAATTTTTAATTGAATTGTAAACATGTTTTTGGTATTTTTGAGCCTCTTTGAGTTGATAATCTAAATCTTTCTTTTCCCGCTCTTTTTTGAAAAGCATATTTGATTTCCAATCATCAATTCCATTTTGCTCATGCTTCTGCTGGAAAATGTGGAATCTTTGAGCTTCGCTACGTAATTGGCTTATGCGTTTGTTTCTGTGTTTAATGTAGTGATCTTCTTCTTCTTTGATTGATTCCATAATTTTATTGTCTTCTTTTTTTTTAAATTCTTCAAATTTGACTAAATGCGCTTTCATATTAACTTCTTTCTGAGCGATAATTTTTGATTTTATTCTTTCTACAAAAAATTGTTGAGAGACATTATCATAAGAGGGAATATCCTTTTTAAATTTCATAGGTGAATACATCTCTTGAATGTGTAATGCTAAGTTTATTTATTTTTAGACGTTAAGTATTTTTATAACATAAAAAAAAATTATGTAATAAAAATAATCTTAATTATGTTGTATTAATCTAATAATATATTAAATAATTTAAACAGAATTCAAAAAATTATATATGTTATAAATAAAAATCTTTTTATAATCATTTTACATTTTTTCATAGACAAATTTTCTAAATTTATTCCTTTTTTTTCCAAAGTACTTCTTATCTGGTAAAGTAACTTGCTAGCACAACCTCTTTTTCCTTCCATTATCTTTTTCGCTTTATTAGAGTCAAAGGGAACATTTATATTTTCGAAAACTCTTTCTAATAAAATAAAGTTCTGAATTTTAGCCTCTCTCAAATCGCTAAATTTTTAAATATTTCGATATTGCTTTCAAATTTTACCTATTTGTAAAATCTCTGAAATTAGTTAATTGGTTAAATTTATATAATAATTCTCCAAGTAAAAATCCGTTTGCGAAATCTTGTTCAATGTTAGTGATTTTCTTTGATAAATCAACTTCGGTATTAAGCCAAGTATATAAAATATCTGCCATTATTTATAGCTAATTTTTATAAAATAAGTTATATTAAAATAAATTTTCAATTTAAATAAAATATAAAATTATTTCAATTTTATTCGTTTTGGGAAACTTATAAAATTTTATTTTAAGAACAAGACTCGATTTTTAATTATATATAAAATCCAAAATAAGTTCAATGCTTTATTCTTATTTGTATATAATTCTAAATATTGCTTTTTTATATTCTTATTGATTGTTGTTTTGTAATAAATTTTATCAAATAATATATACTAGATAAAATAATGTAATCAAAAGTAAAAATTATTTTTTTCCATCAACATAAAAGTTATATAAAGCTGTTTTTGTCTTATAATACTTAAAAATTATTTCTTTTATATATTTGATATTAATAAAGTTTTAAAATTTTGCGAGAAAATATATCAATGATTTTATAATTGAAGGCATAAAATTTTAATTTTTTGATGTAAAATTTAAAAGTTACTTTTTGATTTTTGAAATTAAATTTGTATTTTATAAAATTTTTCCTTTGATTTTTTTTATGATTAGGAAGCTCAGAATTATTTATATTAAGAGTTTTCCTAATGTATATATTATACAGATTTAAAAACATATTTCCATAATCTTATGAAATTTTTAAATAATATTTTTTTTTTCGTTTTATTCATATATGATATTAACAATTTGAAGAAATCTTGTTTTAAGAAGTTTATTTTCAACTTTCTAAAAGCTAAAAATTGAAAAATTTTAGAAATTTTTTATAATTTTTCTGTAAATTTCTTTATCATTTGGCATAAAATTTATTTAATATCGATAATTTCTATATGAATAATTTATTTGTTTACAATGTTAATTTAGATTAATTTTTATAAAAATAATAAATAAAGTCCCATAATTTAAACTTTTATGTGTTTTGAATCCACAATTTCATTGGCTTATTTTAAGCAAATTATTATTGTTGTATTTTATTAGGAAATTTCTTCCATTTTCGATTTCTTTTAAATCCAGATCTAAAAATTTAAATTATTGTGAATAATTAAAATTTTAAAAAATCAAATTAATTATAAATTACTTTTTTCATTTGCAAGATGCAATAAGCATACAAAACAAGTCTCATTTGAAATATTATCCAATATTTCTTTAGTCAGTGTTTTTTTAAGCTCAAACAATATATCATTAAATGTCAAACAAATATCTTCATCTAAACTACTACTACTATTATTTAAAGTTTCTTCATTTCTTAATTTCTCCTTGTTCTCAGTAATCTTTTATTATGTCAATGTTAAAACAATTACATTATTAAAATTATAAAAAAGGAAAATAAAATACTTTATTCATGCTATCCCAAATCTTGTTCTTAACAAACCTTACATCAAAAGTCTTATAAAGTCTACCAAATTTTTTTTCATATTCATTCTCTAATTTAACAAATGTCTTGGAAGGTAAATCTACATTTTCTTCATTATTTAGAGTAAATTCTCCTTGGTCATCTTGAGCTCCATAGTCAATATTTTCTTGGTCTATATTTATCTCATTATTAATTATATTTTGATTATTTATTTCATTTAATTCTCTACTAAATCCCTTAAATGATCTTTCAGGTATTGAGAATAGATTTGTACACCTTAAATATTAAAATTAAAATAATGATATATAAAAAAATCATAATTTTTATCTATGTTTTTAATTTACACTCTAATTCCAAAATTATAGAATTTTTTTATGCTTCGTTTTTTTTTATAGCTTTCTTTCATTAAATTTGCATTGTTTGAATTATATATCTCTTTTAATTTTTTCGCTTTCGACTCTTTGGATTCAAATAATTCTTCAAATTCCTCTTCAGTGATTTCGTTTTCTTCACTAAAATCAAAAAGCATTTGAACCTTTTTCTGCTTTGGATATTTATCTTTATTCAAATTATTAAAATCATTTTTCTTTTTAAATGGGTCTAGATTTGTAAATTTCCAACTATCAATGTTATCAAGTTTCCTAGAAAAATTCTTAAAATCATTAATTCCAAGATTTATGATTTCCTTATTTCCCTCTCCAAACGAATCCAAATAGGACTTCAAATCTTCAGTTTTTAAATGAGAAACACCTTCCAGGAAATTATTATTACTTGCATTTAAAATGCTTCCATTATTATTATTGAAGATAAGAGTTCCATTAAAAGGATTAGTTGATACATCATTATTGCTTGGAATGGAATTTCCATCAAAATTGGAGTTGACTGAGGCCATAGAATTATTATCTCCAGGAAAATCTAAATGTTCGACTGCTTCATTTTCATCATAAATACTAATTTCATTTTCGGCCTCTTCATAAATTATATTTTCCTCTTCATCCGAATCAAATCCGTTGTTTATAGAATTTTCAAATTGGTTAATAAATTTTTGATAAAATGTTTTTTCCAAGTTGGTTTCAATTTCTCTGCTTTTTTTAAAATAGTTGATTTCTTTGCTTAGTGGGATAACACAAGAATCTTTCACAGAAAAATTAGAAAGTAATGTTTCTAAATATGATGATATTTTATTAATGTGTAATTTATTCTAAATAAAATTAAAAATAATAGATTTGATATTCATTCTTTTAAAAATTAAAATCCTATATAAAATAAAATTTTATTAAAATAGATTATGAATTACTTTCGAGAATCTCAAATATTTCTGCATCACTTTCTTTCTGTTTTTTCTTCATTGCAGAATCTGTGAATTTTTTCTTCTTTGTATTTTTTTCACTTTCGAAAAAATTCAATTTTTGATCAGCCTCTAATAGAACATCTAAATTTGAATCAAGAGGAAGATTTTCCAATATTAATCCTTTGGCACCAGTCTCGCTGAATTTGGCGGTCATGGTTTTGAATAGAGGATCAACGTCAAATTCTAAATCGTATTTAATAAGATCAAGTTTTCTAATATCTTTTTCAAGTGTAGAAGATCCATCCTGATATATTAAATATAAATAAAAATCAATCAATTTTATTAGTTTTTTATTTTAAAGAAGCTCTTTTGATATTTCTCTTTTTATTTAATTGAATCTTTTTTATTTTACAAAAAAGAAAATATAAAAATATAATATCTTGGATCAAACACATAATAATTGGGAAAAACTTTAATATATACATAAGAATTTGGTAAATTTTTATTCTTTTTATTTTTTCTTTCTATTTCAGGATTATCTTCATCTTCTTCATTTATCGAACTAAGATTATCAGCTCTATTTAATCCACCTAAAAATTTGAATGTTTCTGAGTGAACTGAGTCTACTCTAAATCCATAAATTTTTGCGGACGCATCTAAAGAAGCTGAGGCTTTCTGCCATGAAGTTTCTTCATGTTTATCTAGAATATGAGGTAATTTTTCCAAAAAGTCTACATTTACATCAAAAGCATTTTTAGCATTTATTTTCTAATTTTAAATCGATTTGGATTTATTCATAATTTTATTTTAAGGCGCTTTAAAGTTCAATATTATATAATAATTCAGTGAAAATTATAAAATAAAGTTGTAACAAATACTATTACCATACATTGTTAAAAATCAAATCGACAGCAGTATCAGACAATTTTTCCAATTCTTGCAGCATTATGTTATTTACTGATTTTCTGTTTTCTAAGAAAATTAGTTAATTGGAAAAGTTTTGATGATTTTACCATTTCTAATCTACAAAGTAAATTTAAATTGTTTTTATTTCAAAAAATTTCAATAATAAAAAAATCATTTTCAAGAATATAAATACATTGTTTTCTCTTTTAAAATTCCTAGTAGTTTGATCATTTGCAACATTATTAAATGAGATTCTATTCGTCGGCTAATAAATTAGGAACATTAGTTTCTTTAATACCAAGTTATTCATTTTTTTTGAAGTTCGCTTGAAATTAAATTTAAATTTTATTTTTAATTTTTTTATTTGAAAAATAATAACTCAAAATTTTATTTATTAATCTGGAGATTTAAATTTAATACCTTATTTAATTTGATAGAGCATTTTAAATGTTTACAGATTGTTTCAATAGCTTTTATAGTAATCGATACATTTATATTTTCATAATGAGATATATTTTAGTCCTATTTCCGAACCTTATTTTAAGTGGAAAAGAGAAGTTTATTTTTAAATTTTAATAAAATTATCAATTTAGAAATAATAAAAATCAGTTAAAAAATAATTTTACAAATCCAATATTAAATTAAAATATTTTTCTTTTGAAATTTAATGAAAATTGTGTTTTATTTATTTATATATATCATTATAACCAAAAATAATGATCTTAATTATTTATTATTCAAATTCAAATCAATTCCAACTCCATGTTAATTACTCTTCATCTATAGTGAATAAATTTTTATTTGGCATCAAGCTAGAAAAAAGATTATCTTTTTCATTGGATCGTAAACTCCCTTTATCCTTTACTGATAAAATATATATTATTGAAGCTTCAAGAGTTGTAAAATAATATCCTATCATAGTGGCCCTCGAATTATTAGTTGTAAACTCTTTAATAAATTTTGCATGAATAAGTAATTCAGGCATATGTGATTTTATAACAACATAAATAAAAATGGTCATAAGCTCATCAGCATCAATATTTAGTAGAGAGGCAGTAATAATATTCTCGAAATCTTTCCAAAATTCATTGACACATTCAGTAATTTCTGAAGCTAAAGTAGCTATTAAAATCATTTTTTCAAAAGGAACTCTATATCTGTTTATAGATTTTAGCATTTTAATTGCTTGTTCATAGGAGCTATAATTATGAATGTATTTATTCCTTGCTTTTTTAAGTGATTTGGTCATTTGATCTGTTTCATTTATTACTTTTAAATTTTGTTTATTTTGTTTGATTTGATTTTGAATATCATCTGTGTTACTCTGGAAATTAGAAGAATCAAAATATTGAGTTGTACTTTTGTTAATATTGGAATTATTTTTGAATAATGTATTATCGGTATAATTTAAATTATTATGGTTAATATTAGTTTCGTAATTTTCACAGTTATCAGCTAAGTGTATTTTTTGAATATTTAAGTTTGAATTATTATTGTTATCCGATTTCATATTATTTCGAGAATTAATTTGGATGTTTGTATTTAGTAAAATAAGTGGTTGTTCTTGATATTCAAAATCAATATCAGTTATATTATTGTGATTTGGAATTGATTCTTTGATGTTAAGCTTTATTGTAGCTATAGATATTTAAATAGAGTTCTTAAAAATTATTATTTACCATCAGAATTTGCTGAAGGATAGAAATCATAATTGCTATCTGATTGATAATTTTTGAGTTTTACATCAATATTTTCTAAAAGATTTTTGCTGTATTTTTAAAATTTAAAAAATTAAAAATTTTTCTTAACATTTTATAAAGAAAAATGATGCCTACCTGACTTCAAAACTATCTCTATAATCATCATTTATTTTTTTGTTCAAACTCTCGTCAATTTTATTTTTGGGTTTATTTTTGAATTCAATTACATTATCATTTAAAGCATAATTATTAGTATTGCTATTTACTTCTTTATCTATATTTATTTCAAGATTATTGTTATAATTGTAATTTAAGTTTTCGTTTTTTTCTTTAAACATGTTACTTGATTCTTGTTCTTTGATTAATTTATTATCTGTTCTGAAATCATTTATAAAATCAAGTTCATTTTTGATAGCTTGATTATTATTAGGATTCAAATCTCTTATTAAATTTTCATGCTCTGAATTCTCCATTTTCTTCTTAGTTGCATTTTCCAATTTTTCTGTTGCCATTTTTTTTTGTAAAATTAAAGTGTCATCATTAAGGCAAAATTTTCTATTAATTCCCAAATCTTGAGGTTTAACTCCTTTTAATTCGTTGAGCCTATTTTCGAAAACTTTTATTTCATCATACAAAGATATTTCATATAGCTCATATAATTTTGAATAAATAATTCCATCTTTAAAAATTAAATTTGTTATTAAATTAATAACTTCATCTTTCTCTTCTATAAAATATTGGTAATTGATGGTTTTTGAATACATAAGCCTTAAGCAGGTTTGAAGCTTGATAATGAATTTTTGCAACTCTTTTGTAACGGTATTAGACTTAATATTACAAATTTTATTAAAATCAGGAATATCTTCGCTATTTCTCAGTGAGTGTAATTCCTTTATTTTTTCTGTTAAATATGCAGAAAATTTAAATTTGAAAAGTTTAGCAACTCTATTTATTGGGTGATCACTATCAAAAACATGTTCCTTAAAAATATCCATATAAGCTTTTACTTTATTTCTGAATTCCTTATATTCATGAGTAGGATCACTTGCACTTAATGAATCTGTATTTATACTGCAGAAGCTACCGTTTAGTTTGTCTGATATAGAATGATATTGTGAATCTTGTTCAAAATCATTTGTTTCTAGCGATCCTCTTAGTTTTGAAATGTCTAAACATTTAGGTTTTGTCCGCATTTCATATTCTTGCCAAAAAAATAGGCTTAGCCATTTATTCTCTGAAAGAAATAATTCGGAATTTATGAGACTTTAATAATTAATATTGTAAATATAAATATTTTAATTTTGGGTTTTTCAAAAAAATTACAATCGAATTTAATTCCTAAAAAATTTACTCATATAATTCGTTTGACCATAAACACCCTTTCTGGGTTTGCTTATTTAAATAGCTGAGAAGAAATTTTTTCCAATAAACAAATTTTTTATTTGGATCCCAAATAATCTTTTTGGTAGTTTGAATCGTATTGAAATCCTTTTTTTCAAGGCAAATTGATATATTTAAATGATTATTTTTATTTTCTTCGTAAAATCTTTTAAGTTTTAGGTTAACCAATTTAAAATATTCTTTATAATTATCCCCTAGATTTTTATTATTAAAATTATTCTGTTTTTGAATCAATTGTTCGGAACAACTTGTAGAACCATTGTCATTATATATTTTTTTACAAGGCGAGGTTCCCATTCAAAATTATATTATAATATAAAATAATGTTAATAATTTTATTTGATTTTTAAAAATTAAATTAATAAATCATAAAAAGAAGTTATTGTAATAACATATTCTAAAGGAGAAAATATTCATCTTCTTTTATTAAGCATTATTTATATTATTATAACCTTTTTAAAAAAAATTTTTTTTTTAAAAATATAAAATTAAATTCAAAGGAAATTTTTTCTTATTTTTAGGTTGCATATTTATATGAACTCTTAGAATATATTGATATAATAAAAATATATTTTAAATATTTATAATTAATCATATAATTATAGATTTAAATATGAATTTAATTTCTTCCTATTTTTCATTTCTTGCAGACTTTCCTTTATTTTCATCTAAGTTTAAATTTATTAAATCTAATCCACTTAATTTAGATTCTTTCTCCTTTACTACTTCATCTTTTTTAGCTTTTTCATTTACATTTTCAAGATTAATAATTTCATTTATATTGTCTTTATTATTGGTTTTTACTTGAGAATTTAAAAAATCAAATAAATTATTTTTATCTGAGCTATTCATTAGCTCATTCAGTAAAATCCTGTTATTATTAATTCCTTTATCATAATTATCATTGTTGTTAAAATTTGTAATTTTTTCATTTAAAACATATTCTTTATTATCTTTATCTTTATCATTGGCATTATTCAAATTGATTTCATTTATATTCGCATTTGGATTTATTTTATTTTTGATTTCCATTTCCTCAAAGTCTTTTTTTGACTTTTCCAATATCATTTTTAAGATTTCCTCCTCATCTTCTATTGCTTCGAAATCAATATTGTTTAAATTAGCATCATTGGTAACTTGGGCAATTCCGCCTCCTTTA
>Ga0194116_10005369_pt1 | contig 14126 bp, 11 predicted proteins | sample TA2MahsurfametaG_4_FD_148617 | JGI IMG/M metagenome (GOLD analysis project Ga0194116, IMG submission 148617) | Freshwater microbial communities from Lake Tanganyika, Tanzania - TA2015008 Mahale S9 surface | ecosystem: Environmental > Aquatic > Freshwater > Lake | place: Tanzania: Lake... | reverse complement strand
CTCCGATGAGGACGCGGCGGGCGGCTCCACCGACTTCCGCCTGTTCAAGACCAAGGACGGCAAGGTCATGCGCGGCAAAGTGGTGTCGAAGACTCCCACCGTGGCCACCCTCAAACTGGTCAACGGCCGCGAATCCCAGATGCCGGTTTCCAATTTCATCGAGGCGGATCAGACCTATCTCAACGCGTGGACCGAGGAAGGCGCGCTGTTCATGGAACACTGCGGGGGATTGAGCGTGGAGGACATCCTCAGGCTGCGCAGCTACCAGTCGTTCCAGATCCGTCGCGTGCCCCACAGTAAGCACGTTTACGTGGACGGCACCCTCAACGATCACAAGGTCACCTATTGCATCGACACCGGCGCGTTCAATTCGCTGCTCCACATCGATGCAGCGAAACGCTACGGCTGCGATGTCGGCCCGATGGACCAGGAAGTCTGGGGAATCGGCGGAGTCCAACCCGCGGCCGCGGTCAAAATCGACAAGATCACCCTCGGCAGTTGCGTGCTCACCAATCGCAAGCTCCTCGCCGCCGATCTCTTCCGCGGCGACGCCACCGACGAGGATCACGGCTGGATCGGCCTCTTCGGCGGTGACTTCATGCGCGAACTGGAGGCATACATCACCTACACCGAAGACCGCTTCTTCCTCATCCAGCGCTGAGGGCACCACGACCGCACGTCAGCGGTCCATCACGGCGAACTTGAGTTCGGCCTCCGAGACGACCTCACCGTTCACCAGGCAACGACAGCGCGTCTGGCCGATCGATCCACGCATCCGGATGATCTCCGTTTCAATGAACAACGTGTCTCCCGGCAGCACCGGGCGGCGCCACTTCACGTTGTCGGCGCTCATGAAGTAGCCGATCTTTCCTGCGTTCTCCGGCTTGCGCATCATCAACACCGAGGAAACCTGGGCCATCGCCTCAAGCTGCAACACGCCGGGCATGATCGGGTGACCAGGGAAATGCCCGGCGAAATACGGCTCGTTCACACTCACGTTCTTCACGCCGGTGCAGTGGGTCTCGCCGCGGCACTCGATGATGCGGTCGACCATCAGGAACGGATAACGGTGCGGCAGGATCCGCATCACCTCGTTGATGTCCAGCACGCTCTCGCCCACCGGTAAGGAGATGTCCGCAGGCACCATCGAGCGCATCCGCAGGTACTCCGACTTGAGCTTTGCGGCAAGTTGCGTGTTCGGTCCGTGACCCGGCTTCACGGCAATCACATGACCGAGAATCCGCACACCGGCGAGCATCAGGTCTCCGATGATGTCGAGCGCCTTGTGTCTTGCGAATTCATTCCGGAAACGCATCGGCTCCTTCGAGAGGATTTCCTCGCCGCGGATCACCACTGCGCTTTCCAGCGACCCTCCCTTGATCAATCCCTTTTCAAGCAGCGGCTTCACATCCTCATAGTAGACAAAGGTGCGCGCCGGACTGATCTCGCGCTCATAGGAATCCGGATCGATCTCACACGTAAAATACTGGGTAAACCTGCCGTCGGGACCGACATTGGTCACCGACACGCGAAAGCTGCGCGACGGAACGATGGTCATCAGTGTGCCGTCACCGGTTTCCAGATGGATCGGCTCGCGGATCTCCCAGACGCGGCGCGGCGCTGACTGTGCCACTACGCCCACCTGGCGAATCATCTCCACATATGGCTTGGCCGAGCCGTCGCCGATGGGAGGTTCGTTGGCGTCCATTTCAATCAACGCGTTGTCCACCCCCATGCCGGTCAGCGCGGAAAGCACGTGCTCGACCGTGTGCACGCGTACCGAGCCTTCCGCCAGTGTGGTGGCGCGCTCCACCGTCTGCACCTTCGCGACATCAGCGTCGATGAACGGCTGGTCGGGCAAATCGATACGGCGGAAACGGAATCCGTGGCCTTCAGGGGCCGGCTTGAGCGTCAGGGTGACCTTGGCTCCCGTGTGCAGTGAGGTGCCCTCCAAAGTGGCCGGGCCAGCAAGCGTGTGTTGAACGGTAGCGGACATCGCCCCGCAGAGTTGAGACTCCTCGCGCCCTGTTCAAGTCGTAAGCTTATCGATAAAGGGACAGTCCTTTTATCAGTATTGGCCTCTGGAGATCGATGGAGCGGCATTTGCAGGGTACGCAGTGCATTGATGGCTCTAATAAAGGGACAGTCCTTTTATCATATTTAATCAAATAGCGTGGATCAGCCCGGCTTGACCCGATTTACCCGGCTTGCTGGTTGTCTCAATCACCCGGAATACTCCTCTGGGCTTTCATCAATGCCCGACATGTCGCTCCGCCACGGCATGCACCGCCTCAGTCCGCCTCAGTCCGCCTCAGTCCGCTTCATTCCAGCCTTCGGCTCCAGACCACTCCACACCAGCCCGCTCCGCTCGACCCGGCGACCCGGAGGAAAGGCCCTTGCCAACCCCCTCTGCGCCCGCCTCCGGCTTTTCCTCGCTCCAATCAGGCGGGACTGGCTGCCGCCCGCCGTGACCCCCTCAGGTGGCCCCCTCAGGTGATCCCTTTCTTGAGGTCGCGCAGGCTCCACAGACTTTGCGCCATCGGAGCCGCGCCGCCCTTGAGCGTCCGCGCGCCGGACCGCCTGCGCGGCCCAAATCGCCAGCGTCCCGCCGCAAACGCCTCGTCCACAAAACTGCGGCTGCCAATGACCGCACCATCCGTGAAGTACCGCACCCGGCAACGCAGCACCGTGGCCAAGGGCACCTCCGCCGACACGGACCCATCCTCCCCAGCAAGCGCCTGAAGCCGTCTGGCCTTCTCGGCGGCCATGCCCTTGCGCAACACCTCGCGCCCCCCGCTGCCATCCATGGCGATGGTTTCCCGGGTCCTCTCGGCAGCCTGACCCATGAGCACCGCCCGATAGACCCGCGCCACCCGCTCGCTCCACAACCCGGCATCGGCTTCCATGCCCTGGTGCGCGCCCCAGGCCCGCACCAAGCCGGCCCGCGCCGTGCGTCCCTGCCCACGTGGCCCGCCGCCAATCGCCTCGCCATAACTGCTCCAGCGATACCCGGCGGGATCCTCGACCATCCCGGCACGCACCGGATTGAGGTCGATGTAGGCGGCCACCGCCCGCGCCGCCGCCCCGTCCTCGACAATCACGCTCTTGAAGCGGTCCTCCCAAAGTCGGCCACTGCGCTCGTGCCTGCCATTGTGCCACTGGGTGTAGCGCTGCAAGAGCCCCTTCATGAATTCACCCAGATCGTGCATCCGGTAGGTGTAGCGCGCGTGAATGCGCGCAACGACTTCCTCGTCGGCCACGCCATCGGCGACCCGCTGCCGCGCCTCGGCAAGCTCTTGGGTCACCTCGGCGACCTTGGCGGAGCTCGCACCGTAGAGGGCGGAGAGCCGGTCGAGCAACTGGCGGTCGGAAAGCCCGCCAACGACCATCGGTGGCACCTCCAGCAGGAGGTGGATGTGGTTGTCCATCAGGCAGTAGGCGGTGACCCGACAGCCCGAAAAGCGCTCGTAGACGCGCATCAAGGCACGGAATTTTTCCTTTTCGTCCGCACCGAGGACCATGCGCCGATCCACGATGCGGCTGATGCAGTGGTAGAAGACGGGCTTTTCTTGCGAATGCCGCCACTCCGCCAGCCATCGTGCGCGCCTCATCGTCCAACACTGGACCACCACCCGACCCAGCGCAAGCCTAAAATCGATAAAAGGACTGTCCCTTTATTATCGAATGCCACGCCAATGTGGCTTGACATCAGAGAAGCCTGTTGATTGCCTGCGGCGTCCCCAGTCGGAACGTTCCGCCCTGCCCATTCCAGCCTCCTCGACCGCGCGGGTTCGCTCGTTCGGTCCGTGGAACCGCAGACCTCAGTGATTTTCCCGATTTCCATGGATTGGACCTCTCCCATCTGGTATGCTTCATACATACTCGTACTCATCGGGCTTGCCGGTTTCGGCTCTCATCGGCTGCTGATTCTCTTTTTGTATTTTAAACACGCGAGTCGTCGACCCCGCCCGGCCGCACGATTTGGCGAACCGCCATGGGTCACCGTTCAGCTGCCGGTGTTCAACGAAATGCACGTGGTTGACCGGCTTCTCGAGGCGGTGGCCGCACTTGATTACCCGCAGGACCGGCTGCAGATCCAGTTGCTGGACGACTCGACCGACGAAACGGTGGACATCTGCCGCGAAGGGATCGCACGCTTGAATCGTCGGGGATTTGACGCGGAACACATCCACCGCCGCGACCGGACCGGATTCAAGGCGGGGGCTTTGGAAAACGGTACCCGTACGGCCAAGGGTGAATACCTTTTGATCCTGGATGCTGATTTCGTGCCCCATCCCGACATGCTGCGGCGCACGATTGATTTTTTCACCGATCCGCAGATCGGACTGATTCAGACGCGCTGGGGGCATCTCAACCGGAGCTACAACGTGCTGACACGGCTGCAAGCGATGTTCCTCGACGGCCACCTCGAGCTCGAGCAAACGGCACGCAATCGCTCCGGTCGTTTCTTTACCTTCAATGGCACAGCGGGCATCTGGCGCAAGTCTTGCATCGCCGATGCCGGAGGCTGGGAACACGACACACTCACCGAGGACATGGACCTTAGTTATCGCGCCCAACTCAAGGGCTGGCGGTTCATCTTCCTCAACGATGTGGAAACCCCGGCTGAATTGCCGGTGGACATGGACGGCTTCAAAAGCCAGCAACACCGCTGGACCAAAGGCTCCATCCAGGTATGCAAGAAGGTGCTTCCGGCGATCTGGCGATCGAAAACACCGCTCTACATCAAGCTCGAGGCGACGACCCACCTCACTTCGAACTTCGCCTACCTCCTGCTCATCTGCCTGTGTTTCCTCATCTATCCAAACCAGCAGTGGCAGCCGGATTTCGGCCCGTTCACCTACTACATCATCAACATCCCGATCTTTTTCTTCTCCTCGATTTCGGTCGTCTTGTTTTATGTCGTCGCCCAAAAGGCTTTGCGCCCGGGATCATGGTGGCGCGAACTGCCCTACCTTCCGCTCCTGCTCGCCTTGGGCATCGGCATGTCGATCAACAACGCCAAAGCCGTGCTTGAGGCCCTCTTCAATCACCAATCGGCCTTCGTGCGCACCCCCAAATACGGCATCGCCCACGGCAGGCGCCACGACTGGCGCAAGAGCAGCTACCGCGCGATGAAAACCCTCACCCCGGCCATCGAGCTACTCTTCGGTTTCTTCTTCCTCTTCATCGTCGTCGAAGCCGCAATGCGCGCCAACTGGACTTCCACCATCCTGTTGCTGCCTTTCCCGGTCGGATTCTTCTACACCTCGCTTTCTTCGATCGCACGCATGCTGACCCCGCAGGACGCTTCGCTGCGAAAGTCCCCAGTCCGCAATCGCACTCCTTGACTCCGCCATGCCCTCTTCCGCTTCCCGGACGATGACCACCGCACTTGTCGGCCTGTTGGCCTGCCTCCTGCTGTCGGCTTGTGGATCGCTGGGATCCCTCGGTCAGGATCGTCGCAACAAGATGATCGTCAGCGTGCGCGAGCAAAAGATGGTGCTCCTCACCGACGGCAAACCGGTCAAGTCCTACAAAATTTCCACTTCGAAATTCGGACTCGGCGACAAACCCGGCAGCTACCAAACACCCACGGGACACCTCCGCGTTGCAAAAAAAATCGGCTGTGACGCCCCCCAAGGTGCGGTCTTTAAATCCCGAAAGCGCACTGGCGAGGTCATCCGCCCCAACGCACCCGGACGCGACCCGATCGTCACCCGCATCCTCTGGCTCAAGGGAATCGAAGGCCAGAACCGCAATGCCTTCCGCCGCATGATCTACATCCACGGAACCCCCGAGGAACGCAACCTCGGGCGACCGGTCTCCTACGGCTGCATCCGCATGAGCAGCCGGGATGTGGTCGACCTCTACAATCGCATCGGCGCGGGGGCCGACCTGTTCGTCGTGCGCGGCCCGGTCCGCTCGCTCGAAACACGACGCACCCTTGCCGCCGCCTTCGGCAACGGCAAGCCTCGCAGCTGAATACACTTGTTCAGCGACCGTTTCGCTGATCGGTATTCCCTCTGGCTACCGACGTCATCTTTTTTGGGTCAACGACCTTCTTCAGCAGCTCCCGGCGAACGACCCCTCGTTGTCAAAATTTCCAACTCAACGGATTGGCCGAGCATGACCGCAGACCGGACTTGACAGGATCGGCCTGACCCCTAGTTTGCCTGTCCGCACACGGACCCAACGAGCCCATCCCCACCGACATGGCCAATCACAAATCCTCCCTCAAGCGCGCCCGCCAGACCGTCGTCCGCACCGAGCGCAACCGCGCGGTGAAGACGCGCATCAAGACCTTGCGCAAGAAAACGCTCGCTGCCGTCGCCGCAGGCGACAAAGCCGCCGCAGCTGAAAGCGCGTCCGAATTCGCATCGGCCGTTGACAAGGCAGCCAAGCGCAGCGTGATCCACGCGAACAAAGCGGCGAACCTCAAGAGCAAGACCGCCAAGGCACTTGCCGCGATCGCCTGATCGATCATCCCCGGGCCGACACCCGACCCCCAAGCGGCCCGGTTCCCCCGGTGCCGCTTTTTCATTTCATGGCAGACTCACCCGCAACCGACCGCGCCGCGGCCGCCGCCCGGATCCTCACCAACCCCGCCGCTTACAAGGTCTGCGAGGGCTGCGGATCGATCGTCGCATCGTCCGCAGATCTTTGTCCGAACTGCCACAGCTTCCGCTTCGAGGCGTCGGCTGAATCCGTGACAAGCCAAGCGCGACTCCTCGGCAGCCGCGAACAAACCTCCGTCACCGCAGAGGATCTCTGCTGACCGCTCGAACCGCACCCTGATGCCCGCCACTGTCGCCTTCAAGGAATGGCAGGTCGTTTGCAACGCACTCGCCACGGGCAGGCAGTCGCTGATCCTGCGCAAAGGCGGCATCCACGAGGGTCGCGCGGGCTTTTCCTTCGCCCACGACTCCTTCTTCCTCTTCCCCACCCGCTTCCACGCCCAGGGAGCGCTGGTGCGCGAGGGTGATGTCACGCAACAAGGCGAATGGCAGCCCGGCGAAATCGTGCGGCTCACTCATCACGCAACGGTGCTGCGCGCGATCACGCTCGACCGATGGGACACCGTTGTCTCGCTCGAACCCTTCCACATCCATGCGGAGTCGAATCTCCGCGAGCGATTCGACTGGCAGGGCAAGGGCATGCACTCGGGCAGTCTTCACGTCGCTCTGGTCGACGTGCGCGCCCTCACCCACCCTTGGGAGCTCCCGTACACCACCGCGTTCGGTGGCTGCCGCAGTTGGATCGATCTGCCTGATCCTCCACCCGGCTGCCTCGATGACGCACTGACCGCCGCCGATCCCTCGGTGCTGAAGATGCTGATTGAGCATCCCGCGTTCGCCGATCCTGTAGCGAACGCCTGAGGCAAATCCAGAGCATCGGCACCCGGATCTCCCGGTTTGGCCATGTGGATCTACTCGCATGCCCCCGGTATCCGGCCGGGGCACCAAGCCCCTCTGTGATCCCACTTTGGCGCATCGAGCCCGGATGGCGCGACAATCCGCAGGATCTTGCTCTCGATCGCATCCAGTGCACTTCGCTGAACACCCCACATGAACCTGTCCGTTTCCAGCGTAAATCCTTACTTACCACCATTTCCGGGAAAATCATCGATTTCCCCGGTGGGAGGGGCACGCCGGGGATTCCTTACTTCATTGTAGGGTAGAGGGGGATTGTTTCGGCGGGTGCCGGACACCCCCCCTCGTTCAACACACAACCACAAGAAACATGAATCCACACCTGACCGAAATCGCCTACATCCTCGACCGCTCCGGCTCCATGGGCTTGATGCAGCAAGCCGCCATCACCGGCTTCAACCAGTTCGTCAACTCACAGCTCGATGTTCCGGGCGAGGCCCGCCTCACCCTCGTCCAGTTCGACGACTGCTACGAGGTCCATGCCCAAGCCCTGCCCATCGAGCAGGTTTCCCAGCTCGACAATCTCAGCTACGTGCCGCGCGGCTCGACCGCCCTGCTCGACGCAATCGGCCGGACCATACTGGAAACCCACGCCCGCATCCAAACCCTGCCCGCAGACCAGCAACCGGCCAAGGTTGTCATCGCCGTCTTCACCGATGGTCAGGAAAACGCGTCGCGAACCCACAGCGCGTTGCAGATCAGTGAAATGATCCGCATTCACCGTGAACAGCACGGCTGGGAATTCCTTTTCCTTGCCGCCAATCAGGACGCCATTGCCGCCGCCGGGAAGCTGAATATCAACGTCGGCAACAGCGGCAACGTCCGGTTCAACGAACCGAGCATCCTGGCCTCGAGCATCGCCATGTCCCGCAAGATCCGCAGCATGCGCATGCGCTCATCAAACACGATGGACGAACGCTCGGTCGCCGATGAGAACAAGACGCTCGACCAAATGATCCGCGAAGAGGAGTCCCGCCTACCCAGCGAGGGGGCCGACGCCGATACAGACGCCTGATCATCCAGACGCGCGCCGGATCGTCATCGCGCGGTCCGGCGCGCACAAGGCGTGAACAACGATGGTGCCCGGCTGGCACAACGACGGACGATCACCACCCGGCCATGATATCCGCAGACCAGCGGGCCTCGGTCCTGACTATTGATCTGTCCCTATGTGCTCAACGGTCGGGCAAATCCGGAAAATCGGGTGATTTCGGGGATGGGGCTTGCCTTGGGTGCCGGGTCGGGTATGGTGGAGAGCGGAGCAGGTGATTCCCACCTCCCTGAAGCCTTGGTCCGGTCGAAAGTCCGCAGATCCAGTTCGCGACCGCTCGCGTCGGGATTTCCCAGTCGGCACCAGGAACCCGGAACCACCTGCCTCACCAGCGGCGCGAGTCGGTCTGGGCATGGCATCTGGCTGAAGCGATCCGACCCCTGAACCGGCGGAGCTCCACCCCGGCACCCGAACGCCGGCGATGCGCGCCCGCACCGGCGGACACGGGGTCGCGACACACTCAATGAGCGGGAGCATGGAAGCCCGCCCGCACCCGATCGCCGCGCAACCCAGAACCAGAGACACACATGTCCAACACACCAACGAATACCCGTCAGTCGGGATCCAGCAGGCGCCGCAGCTCACGCGGCGGAAGAGGCCGTCAACGCGGTCAAGGCGGCGGCACCAGAACCACGGAACGCAACGAATCCGCCGGAGAATCCGGCCTGGCTTCCAGGCGTCAACGAACGAGGAAACCACAGCTCACCTGGTGGCAAAAGCTGCTCAAGGCGATCGGTTTGTACCGTGAGCCGAAGCAGGTGCGCAAACCGCGTGCCGAGGCGGTTGCGCCGATCAAATCCAACACCCGTGGCACGCGCACCAAGGAGGCCGCCTCCGGCACGAAGACGGGTGGCGGCGCGCCGCGAGGCGGTGATGCGGCCTCGGTGAAATCCGGACGTTTGTACGTGGGCAACTTGTCGTATGATGCGAGCGAGCACGACTTGCAGGAGTTGTTCAAAGGCATCGCAACGGTGCGCAGCGTCGAGATTGTCTACAACCGCAACACCCATCGATCGAAGGGCTACGGCTTCGTTGAGATGCTGAATCGAGAGGACGCGCTGCGTGCGGTGGAAGTGCTGCACGACCAACCGTTCATGGGCCGCAAGATGATCGTATCGGGTGCCGACTCGAAGGGACGCGATTCGCGTGAGGAGCGTGAGGATCGCAATGGAACTTCGTCGGACGAGGGACGGCGCGCCGTGGTGGTCGCCCCGGTGCCTGCGGCGAAGGCATCCGCAACCGTGGTCACGGACGAGCAAACGGTGATTCCCACGGTGATTGAGACAGCCACCGAGACGGCTGCCATGGAAACCGCGGAGGACTGCCCTGCCCCGGTGCAGTTGGAGTTCGTTGCCGCCGAGGCTGCCGACGATCGCGAACATACGGCGGCCTCCTGAGGTCGCGCCGGTTGCCAACCGCATCCGGATGTCCCGGAACGACTCTTCACGGGTTGTTCCGGGATTTTTTTATGGGCGTGCGTCAATCCACGACCGCGATGAGCTGCCTGCACAACTCGATGTATTGCTCGCGCATCGGATTGATTTCCTTCTGCAGCGCATATGGCATGCGGCGCTTGCTTTCCTCGAGACAATCGAGCGCCCGTCGTGCGAGGTCCGCCACCTCATCGGGCGGATCTGAGCCGGCACCCGATTGAGCGAGTTCCGTGAGGTATTCTCCCTTCAGATACAACGCTTTGTAGACGTTCTCGTGACCAGCTTGGATTTCGATGGCGGTGTCCATCAATCGGAGGGCCTCCGGCGTCCTACCCGCCCAACCGGCGATGGCGGCGAGTTGGAGCGCAAGCTGTGGATCACGGCCAACATCGACGGCAAGTCGTTTGAATGTGGGATAATATCCTGCTGCGACGTTCCGCCGGTATTCAAATGTCGCATAAGAGGGCAAATAGAAAAGAAACTCGGTGAGCATGGCACGCTGCAATCCGAGATACGGATTGGCATCAAGAACCGAGGCGAGGCGCAGGAAGCGTTGTTCTATACCGAGTTGGTCGACCGCGTAAAGCGGTCGCCACGCGTGAACAAGTGATCGACAGAGATGAATGCCGGTTGCGGCCGATGCCACGGCGAGCGCCGCCACTGCCGAGTTCCGGATGCGGGTGAGGAACGTGGCGTGACGATTCAACGCGGGCGTTGGAAACCAGTGCTGGAGCCCCTCGCTTTCGATCAAGACTATCGCCCTGGCGGCAATTTCGCGGATGATCGATGTCGTCTCCGCACGATCATCGCTATTGATCGCCAACGCCAGCCGGAATCCGGTTTGCCGGAGTCCGGGATCGTCGGAGATCTGGAGCGCATCCAGCAGGCGGTAGCGCGCATTGAAGTCTCCGGCGAGGTAGGCATGGGAGAAATTGACCACCGCACCCGGCCATGCCCGTGAGGGTGTCGGTTCCTTGAGTGCGGCCTCGCCTCGCCGGAGATAGGCGGGGATTCGCTTGCTTGAAAGCAACGACGGCAGCTCGGCCTGCTCCACGGGAAGGTCCTGCCAATCGCGCCGGGTGATCGCACCCAGCAGCAATCCGGCGACGAGCACGCAGGGGGCGGTGTGAAAGATGCAGTCGAAGTTCGATTGCACCAGCATGCCGAGCAATCCGACCGCAGCCCACACCTCCGGCCGCCATTCGGATGCCGTGATGTATTTCCACAACGTCTTGCCGAGGGGCACGAGTAGCAACACGAGCAGCGTGATCGCCGCAAGGTAGCCGTAATCCGCCACGACCTGGAGCAGTTCGTTGTGCGCCATGAACGGTTCGTCACCAAAGCGCAAGGACCCGGAGTCAACCATCCGGTAGACCCCGCTGGCGAAATTCCCGGCACCACCTCCCAGAATCGGATGCTCAAGACCGAGACGGAGGGCGGCGAGACTCATCGTGAGACGATAACCGTCGCTGAAAGCCTGCGCCAGGTCCGGATCATCGACGCTCCGTTGTCCGATGGTCCAATGCACGGCCATTTTCGCCATCAACCAGAACATCATCGCGCCAAAACCGAGGACCAGCCAGATCCATTCGGTGTTTCGCTCCCGGAATGCGCGCAACAAGACGAGGAGCAACACCGCGACAACACCGAAACACAATGTCACGAGACCGCTGCGCGAGTAGGAGAACGCCAACGCTAACGCCAATCCGCTGACCGCGGTGATCTGGAGAGCTTTCGCGGCCGGAGTCGCCTGCTGCAGCCGGTGAAGCAGCAGTCCCATGCTGCCGATCGCGAAAGCGGCCGCATGGTTGTAATGGGCAATGAGCCCAGTCGCCCATCCGCTGGTCCGGGCCGGATACACCGGGTTCCAATCGGGTTTCCACAGCTGAAAGACGAAGCATGCGGTATGCAGCAGGGCGGCGGCGGCCGTGCCAACGCCGAGCCATCGAAGTTCGCTCGGACACGCAGAGCGTGAGATCAGGTATCCCGTCGCGGCGAACGCCGCCAAGGCGATGTCGGCCGCGGCAAGGGTCTGCCAGCCTGAAGAAGAGGCGCGGATGACCAAGAAAGCGAGTAGCATCAGGAATGCCGCTGTGTGACGATCAAACGCCCAGGCGTGGTTCCGACTGCTGCCGGACAATGTGGCAAGCAAAGCGATACCCGCTGCAAGGAATCCCGGCCCCCAATGAAGGAGGCTGGTGGAACCGCCCCAGAACAAGGTGACGGGCAACAGCAAGAGCAGCGGAATGGCTCTCACGTTCGCCCATCTGTCTGCATGGCCGCTTTCGGAAATGGCGGAGATGGAGGATTGCATGATCCTGATTTGCCCAAGTTGGGCAATGCCATTCGATAGCGAATGAATCCTCCCTTGAAAAGGAAAATGGATGGGGACGCCCGCCGCCGCGGAAGATTTGAGGGAGTCAAACTGAAATGCTGAAATACTGAAATGCGTCTCGCACGCGTGCCTTGAGAAACCGATCCCTTGCAGATCAGATGCGCTCGCGGCAGGAGGGCCTCACCACCGATGGTCCATGCGGATCAGAATCATCCCGGAGTTCGGGCATTCCTGCCTGTCTGCTACTTCATCGCGTCTCTTTTGCCCACCCTGCGGCACGCAGAGCGGAGTGGGCAAGGATGCCGACGCTCCCCGCTGTGCGACGCGCTTTTTCCGCGATTCAGTTCCTGCGGCGACGCAGAAGTGCCGCGGCAGAGAGGAGACCAAACAAAGCAGCGGATGGCTCGGGAATCTGCTCGATGCGGATGTTGTCGATGATCATGTAGTTGTCGTCCCAGTTGTTCTCGCCGTCGGCACTTAACCAGTCGATCGTGAAGTCGCCAAGGTTGTTGTCGTCATCGTCGCCATGATTGAAAAGCGAAGGCGAGAAGAGGGTGAAGCCGCTTCCGGGCGTGCCGCCGACTAAGTAGATGTAAGCAAAGGCGAAGTTGAGTTCCATGTCGGCCCGGATGTCGAGCGTGTAAGCTGAGTTCACTTGGATGGTGATGCCCGACATGATCTGGGAGTTGGTGTCGTCCTTGAGAACTTTCACCTCACCTTCCTGATCTCCGGGAATGAAGGAATAGAAACTGTAGGCGTTGGGCGCTGCGGACTGGTCGTAAAATCCAAGCCGGAAGGAATCCACCAGATCGGTTCCGGTGGGACCCGGCGAGAGGATGAAATCCATCCGGAAGCGGAATCCCGGAAGATCCCCGTCCTCGGGTGTGTAGTAGGCCTCCTCCGGGCCGGTCAAGTAGGACACGCCCGCTACTTCCGGATCGACGGGATCATAGCCGCCGGCAACAAGCACACTACTGCCAAAGGTGCCGGAGGGAAGGGAGTAGACCGATGCGGATTCGATGACAAAACTCTCGGTATTTTCCGGTCCCGTGAGCCAGTCGCCGCCGGTCTGAACCTCAAGACTGGTCGGCGGGTTTCCCGCGGTGTAGGACTCGAAGTTCTCGCTCCAGATCGGGACAGAGACGAACGCATGGGCGGATGCCACAGCAAGCAGGAGACTTGCCAGAGTGGTGCGGACGGGGCTTGGTTTCATAGCAGGGATGGTTGGGAAGAGATGAGGTGGGAAGACAAACGAACGATCAGCGGCGGCGACGCGTGACGGTGATGGTGGAGACGGTCACGACGGCTTGGGCTTGGGCGGCAGCGCGTTCGGCTTGACGTTTTGCGGCTTCCTCGGCGGCCTTGGCTTGAGCTGCGGCGGCAGCGGCAGCCTCGGCTTGTTGGCGCGCAAGTTCCGCAGCGGCTTTTTCCGCTTCAAGTTGCTCGCGAATCTGCTGGTTGAGATGTTCTTGGGCTAGCAACGCCTCCTTCTGGGCGATTTCCTGCTGTTGGCGCAGGGCCTCGGCTTGTTGGCGCTCGATCTCCTGTTGCTGGGCAAGGATCGCAGCCTGCTTGGCAGCCGCTTCCTGTTGTTTCTGGAGAGCCGCCTGCTGTTGTTGGGTGATGTCGACTTGATTCTGGATTGCGCCCGCTTGGTTGGCTTGTTGAAGCAGCCCGACGTTGACCTTGAAGTCGCTTGTCTGCTGAGCAGCGAGTTCCGCTTGGCGTTTCTGCTCGAATGCCGCTTGGTCGGCCACCGCCTGCTGCAGGGCGGCTTGACGCTTTGCCTCCTCGGCAGCCGCCGCCTGCTGCGCCGCGATGCGCTGTTGCTCGGCTTGTTGGCGCTGTTGATCCGCCTGTTGACGGGCGGCTTC
>Ga0194116_10005368_pt1 | contig 14129 bp, 13 predicted proteins | sample TA2MahsurfametaG_4_FD_148617 | JGI IMG/M metagenome (GOLD analysis project Ga0194116, IMG submission 148617) | Freshwater microbial communities from Lake Tanganyika, Tanzania - TA2015008 Mahale S9 surface | ecosystem: Environmental > Aquatic > Freshwater > Lake | place: Tanzania: Lake... | reverse complement strand
CTTTTTCATCATGGATACAGTTGCTGGGGCTCGCCTTTCCCATTCTGTTTCTGTTAAATCTGCTATGGCTGGTGTACTGGTGGATTCAACGCAAGCGCAAACTCAAACTCATATTCCCGCTGGGTTTGGCTATATTCAGCTTTTTCCAGACCGGAAAATATTTTCAGTTTAATGTTGCCAGCAAACCTGTTAACACCGACAAGATTGCTGTGTGCAGTGTAAATGCACAGTTGTTTGGCGCCTACCAGAACCGCTGGTTCTTTGATACCGTTGCTGATGTGCTTGTTTACAAAAATGCAGACATCGTTTGCCTGCAGGAGGTTTACGACCGCAGAAACATTGATAAAATGGCTGCAAAACTCAAAGAAAAAACAGGTTACCCCCACGTGCAGCTTTTTAGGCTGGTTCCCGAACGCAATTATGGCATGATAATCCTGAGCCAATACCCCATTAAGGAAAAAGGGCGCGTTGATTTTCCGGGAAATACAGGCAACATGGCCGTGTACGCCGATGTGCAAATAGGTGAAAGAATGATGCGGGTATACAATGTGCATTTACAATCTATCCGTTTCCGTAAAACCGATTATGATTTTGTGAATGGGGCAGACAAAGAAAAAGGTTCCAACCTGGAGCAGGGAAAAGGCCTTTTGCAGCGCATGCGGGATGCCTACGGCAAGCGCGCCGAACAGGCAGATGCCATTGCTGCACATATTCAATCCTGCACAGTGCAAAATGTGCTCGTTTGCGGAGATTTTAATGATGTACCTATGAGCTATGCTTACCATACCGTATCCAGGGGACTTCAAGATGCCTTCTGTCAAGCCGGTAGCGGACTTGAACGCACATATCTAGGGCCTTTTCCTAGTTTTCGCATTGATTATATTCTTTCTTCCACGCACCTGGCTTTCAAAGGCTATAAGAGCTCTAAAGAAATTCCCGGAGACCACAAACTTCTGTGGGCCGACTTTACGCTATCTGAAAATCCTGATTAAGGAATAGTTCAGGGTTCGTATATTCGCGGTACTTTTTAAGACATCAACATGCCGTATTTTTTTACCTCCGAATCTGTTTCAGAAGGCCATCCTGACAAGATTGCCGATCAGATTTCAGATGCACTCATCGATAACTTTCTGGTGTATGATGCCGACAGCAAAGTAGCTTGCGAAACACTGGTTACTACAGGACAGGTAGTGCTGGCCGGCGAGGTTAAATCCAAAGCTGTGCTGGATGTACAACAGATTGTCCGTGAAACAATTACTAAAATTGGATATACCAAAAGTGAATATATGTTCGATGCCAGCAGTTGTGGTATTTTCAGCGCCATTCACGAACAAAGCCCCGATATCAATCAGGGCGTGGACCGCAAGAGTAAGCAGAATCAGGGTGCCGGCGACCAGGGAATGATGTTTGGTTATGCTTGCAGGGAAACCGATGAATACATGCCGCTGGCCATTCACATCGCCCATTTGCTGCTTGAAGAACTTGCCAATCTGCGCCGCGAAGGCAAGAAAATAAAGTACCTGCGCCCCGATGCCAAAAGCCAGGTTACCATTGAATACAGCGATGACCACAAACCTTTGCGCATAGATACCATCGTACTTTCATCCCAGCATGATGACTTCGTAAAACCCAAATCAAACAAAGCGGACGACATTAAAAAAGCGGACGATGAAATGCTGAAAACAATCGACGCCGATGTACGCAATATCCTCGTTCCCCGCGTGATGAAACTTCTGCCCAAGCGCGTTCAGAAGCTGTTTGGCAAAGACATAAAATACCACGTAAACCCTACCGGCAAGTTCGTTATCGGCGGACCTCACGGCGATACCGGTCTCACAGGCCGCAAAATCATTGTTGATACTTATGGCGGTAAAGGTGCGCACGGTGGCGGTGCCTTCAGCGGAAAAGATCCCAGCAAGGTCGATCGTTCGGCTGCTTATGCAACCCGCCACATTGCCAAAAACCTCGTAGCTGCCGGTGTTTGCGATAAGGTGCTGGTGCAGGTTTCCTATGCCATTGGTGTAGCAGATCCCGTTGGTTTGTTTGTGGATACCTACGGTACCTCCAAGGTAAAAATGACCGATGGCCAAATCGCATCTACCATCCTCAAAATTAAGGAATTCAGCCTGAGACCCTACAACATCGAAACGCGTTTTAGCCTGCGCACACCCATTTACCTAAAACTGCAGCTTACGGGCACATGGGCCGTAAAACGGAAATAAAAACCAAGACCTACAACAAGGGCAAAGACAATGAAAAAACCGTAAAGGTAAAACTATTCCCCTGGGAGGAACTCAATGCCTTAGACGCGGTAAAAAAGGCCTTTAAATTGAAATAAAGATAATTATGGATAATAAAAAAATCCGGCCGGGTCCGGGTTTTTTATTAGAATGTTTCCATTAATATCTTTCTTCCACCCTTTTTTTGGAAAAAGGTGGATCCAAAACCGTTGAATACCCCTTTAAAGCCTCACCCACAAACGGCGCAGGACATCCCCCTCGGCAAATTGCCATTCTATAAGTAAAGTGCAAGAAGGCATAAAGGCAGGTAGTTTAGGCGCACCTTCGTACACACATTTCCCCGAAGCGCTGAAAACCCGGCAATACCGAGGCTCCGGACCATCTTTGCAATGCCACTGAACACCGTCAAAAACCATTTCGCGTATGGGTCTCTTTACAGTAAGAGCAGCCGGTGGTGTGCGCCTGAAATCATAACGGGCATAAACCGGATAATGGTCGGATGTATTGCTGCCATACCCAATGATGTAAGCATCTGCGCGGAAAACAGCAGCGGAATTGGTAACATAGTAGGGCAATAAACTTCGATTCACCATCTGATGATCAATCATATTGCTGTAGGAAACGGTGCTGCGCTGCCCTGAAAGTGTAAGTGCGCGGCTCGGGAAAAAATACTGCGCTGTATCAGCCAGCAAGCGTGCAAAGGGTGTTGCAAGGTTGTTGTAAATGCTCATATCCAGATCGTCGTTCCAGTCGCCAATAACCATAAACTTTCTTGATTTTCGGACATCCATATAATCTTTTAATGCCTCGCTGCTCCGCCTGCGCAAATCATAGGATTCCGCCTTTTCGATGGTGTTGCCTGTATTGGCCTTCAGGTGAATGACTATAGCATAAAAAGTGTCTTTTTTTATACCTGCATTCACTTCTAGCATTACTTCCAGCGGCAGTCGGCCCGAGGCAAACTCGCGCTCATATACGGCCAAAATGTGTTGTGCATTAAGCACCCTGAACATATTTTTCCGATACATTAAGGCCGTTTTCTGGGTTTGAGACCATGTGGAAATCACCCCGTCATAATCTGGGAGCCTTGCCCTGAGCGTATCCCAGGCCGCAGGGCTGCTCACTTCGCACATGCCCCACAAATCCATGTCCATACCTTTTATAACGGACGCCACATTTTTCATCTGGGTTACCTCGTTGAAAGGCCCGTTTTGCAAATCACCCAGCCATTCCGTATTCCAGCAGACAATATCAATGGTAGTGTCTGTTCCTGTTTTAGGAATATTCTGGGCATTCAGCCCTACCATAAAAAACCCGGCAAGGATAGAAAATAACCTTTTCAATTCCGTTTGTCAAAACCCCAGCTAAGTTTGTTTCTAAGGGTGTCCATAAAATGATCGCCATGAAGGCGCAATATCTTTATTTCATGATCGGCTTTGCGCACCGCCATGTGTGTTTCACCACTGATAGACTGGCTTCGGGCATCCAAGGATGTCAGGTAACTGCCGGCCCGGCCTTCTATTTCGAAACTGATAACCAAGGTATCGCTTACCACCACAGGCCTCACATTCAGGTTGTGCGGTGCAATGGGCGTTATCACAAAATTATCTGAGCCCGGGAAAATAATGGGTCCGCCACAACTCAGTGAATAGCCTGTAGAACCCGTGGGCGTTGAGATGATTAATCCATCGCTCCAGTAGTTGTTCATAAACTCGCCGTTCAGGTAAGTATGCACCACAATCATGCTTGATGTTTCTTTTTTGTGAATCACAAAATCGTTTAGTGCAAAAGCGTAATCAAATAATTTGGTGCTTGATTCCAACTGCAGCAGGGTTCTACCTTCTATGTTGTAATTGCCGCGCTCCACATCGGTAATGGCTTTGTCTATCCCTTCAAAGGAAATCCCCGCAAGGAAACCCATACGGCCTGTATTTAATCCCAGCACGGGTACATTGCTGTCGCGCACCAGCGAAATTGCGTCGAGCATGGTGCCATCACCGCCCACGCAGATAAGCAAATCAAGCAAAGGATCTTTAGCAGAAAGGTACTGAAACGTATTCAACTTAAACTCGATACCACCACGCATTTGCACGTAATCTACCAAAGACTGGGTAAACCATACTTCGTGCCCGCGGCGGTTCAGGGTTTCCAGCAACAGGTTAAATCCTGACTCATGCTTGTGGTCCCTGACGGATTTTGCGTATACCCCTATTTTCATGCTTAAAAAGCGTTTGTAAAAGAGACGTTAAACACCCCGTTTCCCCAATGGTTGCGGCTGAGCTCGAAACGCGCCATGGCTGTATACCAAAGTATCACGTCAATTCCAACGCCCGCACCTGTCATCCAGCGGGTATTCAGGTTGTTTTCAGGCAATATTACCGGTCTGATAACACGGCCTGCATCTGCAAAGATAGTGCACCAGACACTAATAGGCAGGGTTTGGTAATTTTTAAAGGATGCAATACCGGGAACTTTCTTGCCGGAATGCCTGTAAAGAGGCCTTCTCATGCCAGTTTTACCTAGTACAAAACCCATACCGTCGGCTACATAAGGTTCATAACCCCGCACATAGCGGCTTTCGTAGCCCAGCTGACGGGAAAATACATAGGGTAGAAAACCCACAATCAATGCATTCAAATCCGCATTGTATGAAGCCTGAAGGGCGTTGGTAAGTATCCAGCTGCCTATCGGTTTGAAATAATTTGCCTTCATGCAACCCTGAACGATGGATGGCGAATACAATAAGGGATTCGTCTTTGTGTAGGTAACGCCTGTTTTAAAATAATAACCACCCACGGGATAATGTCGTTGCTTGCAGTGCAAGCGAATGATTCCGACCTCTTAAGTTATTTAGAAATAATGTACCGCCATAAATGAGTCTAGCCGGATCTTTTTCCTGCCACCACACATTAAAATTGCGGTCGGCTCAGGTAATTTCGGGTAAAAACCAGTTGTATTTTTTTTCTTTAACAAAAATAAATATGGAATATTTTTGGGATTGAATATCCACGTGTGTAAACAGTCCAAGGTCGCTGATGCGTTGTATCCATAATATTTTCAGACTGTCACTAAAATATTTATTATCATCTTGATTTAAGCCAATTTCCCTAAAGACAACTTCCTTTTTTGTTAAATGATTTCCTTCAATCAAAATATTATTATTAATAATTTTCTGAGAAATAACAGATGTTGCTGTAAAGCTAAAAAACAATATTATGTAACTAAAAAGATGGTTAGGCATGTATCTTTTCCAAAATCACAAAATCATATGCGTATTTGTGTTTTTCATCCACCGGATGATGCTCCCTGAAAGTCTCTTTCCACGACGTTTTATCATACTCGGGGAAAAAAGTATCAGCACCCGGGAAATATCCGTCAACCTCGGTGATATAAAGTTTATCTAGTACCTCTAACGACTGCTTGTAAATTTCTCCTCCACCTACAATGAAAATCTCATCGTCACATTGCGATTTAGCGAAGTATAAAGCATTTTCAAGGCTATCCACTGCATAAAATCCCTCGGTCACACATTCCGGGTTTCGGGTAATCACAATATTCAGGCGGTTCTTCAGCGGTTTGCCCAGGCTTTGCATGGTTTTTCTGCCCATAATAACGGGTTTACCACGGGTATGTTGTGCAAACCAGGAAAAATCAACGGGCAGATGCCATAGCAAATCGTTGCCTGCGCCCAGTTCCAGGCCTTTTCCAATAGCCACAATGGCCGAAATACAATGAGATGACATGGTGCAAAGGTAAGCCCTGAAAATTAAGCCGTATCTTTGTACCTCATTATGAGTCGTTTGGTGGCCATTGTAGGAAGGCCCAATGTGGGTAAATCCACATTGTTCAACCGTTTAACGGGTGAGCGCAAAGCTATTGTAGATGATATAAGTGGCGTTACCCGCGACCGGCATTATGGCACTTCTGAATGGAACGGCATCGGGTTTTCAGTGGTGGACACCGGGGGCTTTGTGCCCTGCAGTGAAGATGTTTTTGAAACCGCCATCCGCGAACAGGTGCACATTGCTATAGAAGAAGCCTCGGTGCTGCTGTTTGTGGTGGATGTGATGAGTGATCTACACCCGCTGGACGAAGACTTTGCCCAGATACTGCGACGCTCCAAAAAGCCCGTGCTACTGGTGGTGAACAAGGTCGACAACGAACGGCTGAGCATGGATGCATCGGTGTTCTATACCCTGGGATTTGACCGCTATTTTGAAATTTCTTCTGCCAACGGACACGGCACAGGCGATTTGCTGGATGAAGTGGCCGCTCGGCTAAAGGAAGAAGCTGGGGATACCAGCATTGACGAAGAGCTGCCCCGCATCGCGATTGTGGGCCGCCCCAACGTGGGTAAAAGCAGTCTGGTGAACGCACTTACAGGTACCCAGCGCCACATTGTAACCAACATTGCCGGAACTACCCGCGACTCGCTGGACACCAGGTATAAAGCCTACGGCAAAGAATTTATCCTGGTAGACACTGCCGGTATACGCCGCAAGAGCAAGGTACACGAAAACATTGAATTTTACAGCGTAATGCGATCTTTACGCGCGCTGGAAAACAGCGATGTGGTAGTGCTGGTCATTGATGCGACACAAGGCCTCGAATCGCAGGATCTGAATCTTTTCTGGATGGCGCACCGACTAGGAAAAGGAATTGTTATATTGGTAAACAAATGGGATCTGGTGGAGAAAGACACCAACACCCACCTGGCTTATGCCGATGATATCAAATCCAAAATATCGCCTTTTGTGGATGTGCCGATTTTGTTTATCTCGGCTGTGACAAAACAGCGCATTTTTCAAGCACTGGAAACCATCCTGCAGGTATATGCCGGCCTGACCATGAAAATACCCACCCACAAACTGAATGATTATCTCCTGCCCATCATGGAAGCGTTTCCGCCACCCAGCCGCAAGAGCAAATTCGTAAAAATCAAGTTTGTTACCCAGCTATCCTCCAAAAGGCTGGCCTTTGCGCTGTTTTGCAACCTGCCGCAGTATGTGGCCGACAGTTATTCAAGGTTCATTGAAAATAAACTGCGCGAAGCATTTCCGCTGACCGGTGTGCCGGTGACACTGTTTTTTCGCAAAAAATGAGTACCACTCAGGATATTCGTTCCCTAAGCCTTCCGCAACTGGAACAGTACCTTAAAAATCTGGGAGAACCCGCTTTCCGTGGACGGCAGATTTATGAATGGCTGTGGAAGAAAGGCGCACGGGACTTTGCGACCATGACCAATTTATCGCTACAGCTGAGATACAAGCTGCAAAGCCATTTCGGCCTTTTACCGGCTAAGATACACACACAGCAAAAAAGCAAAGATGGTACCATCAAATGCAGTTTTAAACTGCACGACAGCAACCTGATTGAAGGCGTGCTCATACCCACCGAAACCCGTGTAACCGCGTGTGTGAGCAGCCAGGTGGGCTGTAGCCTGGATTGTAAATTCTGCGCCACTGGCTATCTGAAACGACAGCGCAACCTCGAAGCCGGGGAAATCTACGACCAGGTTTGGCTCCTAAACGAACTGGCCGAAAAGCACTACGGAAAAAGGCTTGACAATATCGTATATATGGGCATGGGCGAACCTTTGCTCAATTATGCGAATATGTGGCGAAGTGTGGAACTCATCACCGGTGAAAACGGACTGAACATGAGTCCGCAGCGCATTACCGTGAGTACGGCAGGTATTGTCAAAATGATTGTAAAAATGGCCGATGACGGCGCTAAATTCAACCTGGCGCTGAGCCTGCATGCTGCCAATGATGAAAAACGCAGCGCCATTATGCCCATCAATGCCAGCAACAACCTTGAAATGCTGGCCGAAGCACTGAAGCACTGGTATGATAAAACAGGCACACGCCCCACACTGGAATATACCCTTATGGAAGGTGTGAACGATGATGCAGAAGAAATGCGGGAACTGATTGCGTTTGCAAGGAAATTTCCATGCAAAATCAACCTGATTGAATACAACCCCATCGGAGAACTGGCACCTTATATGCCTACACAGGACAAGAGGCTGGAACGCTTTGCCAATGGACTTTCTGCCGCAAAACTGATAGTAAATTTAAGACACAGCCGTGGTAAAGACATTGATGCCGCCTGCGGTCAGTTGGCCAACAAGCTGGGCAATTAACGTTTCAGCAGCATAATAAAATCATTCATAAAATAACCATCACCGATATCAAAATCGGCCACCTGCTCTATCACAAAACCCATTTTAAAATAAAAATTAATGGCCTTGTAATTCTGCCTGTTTACCTGCAGGCGCAACTCCCGGCAATCCGAATAATTTTTCAGAATTTCATGAACAACATAAGATCCAACACCAGATCGCTGCAGGGAGGTCTTGATATAGCATTTGTTCAGAAAATATTTCCCCTGCTCTGTATTTTCTACCGAAGCAAAACCGATGGGTTTTTCATTTTCTAACACCAGAAAAAACTGCTGTCCGGATTGCATTTGATTTAGCATGGAATCGACGGCATACATGCGGTTCAGCATATAATCCACCTGCTCCTGTCCAATGATGGTGGGATAATGGTCGTTCCATATTTCGCGGGCCAGGGCCTGAATGGTGGAAATATCTTTTTCGGAGGTGGTTGATAAATGCAAATTCACAGTGCAAAAATGCGCAAATTTGTGGGGCAAAACCATGTTTAGGGCAGAATCTCTAGAAAGCGGCTATGTGCAAGGAAACAATTCCTGTGTTCTGCATGGCCCTATGGATTTTGAGATACAGTCTGGCAAACTGGTTTTGCTGGCAGGCAAAAATGGGGTGGGAAAAAGCACACTCATGCAGATTCTCGGAGGACTTGCGAGTCCTTTATTGGGTTGCGTCTCTATAAACAGTACCGATTTGCACAAAACAAGCGTTGAAACCCGCGCATCGCTGATTAGCCAGGTTTTTACACATCCGCCCGACATGCCATTAACAACCGCCAAAGAAGTAGTTTTCAGCAGCCGCCTTAGGTTTTTATCGGGCTGGAACGGCAATATGCAGGAGCATGAAAACGAATTGCTGAAAGCCCTTGAAATGTGCGGCATGGAGGCGTTTGCAGAAAGGCAGTTTAACACCCTCAGCGATGGAGAAAAACAAAAGGTGATGATTGCACGTGCACTGGCACAGGAAACCCCTGTGATTCTGATGGATGAGCCCCTCGCCTTTTTGGATTATCCGGGCAGAAGGGAAATGCTGACCCGCATGCAAACATGGTGTGCTGAATTGGGCAAAACAATCATTTTCAGCAGTCACGATCTGGAACTGGCTCTAAAAAGCGCAGACGCCATGTTGTTGTTGGAAGGAAACCAGAAATACCGCTGGGAATGGGATGCTGAATTACTTAAAAGCACAGATCCTGCGGGATTGTTCAGCGCATGAAAAAAAGAAGTCCTTTTCGTTTTAAGCAATTTGAAGTTACTCAGGAAGGCGGATGCATGCCGGTTACCACTGATGCCTGCATTTTCGGGGCATTGGCAGATATTGGAAATGCCAAAAGTGTATTGGACATTGGAACAGGTACAGGTTTATTGTCATTATTGCTGGCGCAACGTTTTCCTGAAGCCAATTTTACCGCTATTGATATTGATGAAGAAAGTATCCGGCAGGCAAAAATTAATTTTAATAATTCTCCATGGAATAATCGAATAACATCCGTTATAACGGATATTCGACACTGGAATTCAGAAATTAAATATGATGCTGTTGTTTGCAATCCCCCTTTTTTCGATAAACAATTGCCAAGTAAAAACGAAATAAAAAGGAGGTCGAGACACACGGTATCACTGAATTTTGCAGCCCTGCTAACTAAAATAAAAGAATTACTGCATCCGGAGGGCAAATGTTGCCTGTTAATTCCACGGTTACATTCTGATTATGTTATTGAAATACTAAATGAATTAAATCTATATGTTAAGGATAAAATACAACTGCGGTCTTTTGCCTTTTCTGAACCCCACGTGGTAATTATATGTTTATCGAGCATTAATTCAGCAGAAGCTATCAGCGATTTTATTATTTACAGAAAACCCGGCATTTACTCAGAAAAAATGACAGCATTAATGAAGAATTATTATCTGTAATAGAATTAATAAACAGTTGCTTTTTACAAAAATTCAAACCTCAAATCATCCTATAAAACCCAGTCCATCCTTTACCACCACTACTTCCAAAACACCCGCGGCATAAAGATCCCCGTCGGCCTGAAACGAATATTCTTCCACCAGTTCTATTTTACAGGAGGTAACCTGCTTAAAAACAACCGGCTTTAGGTTTAAATGTTTTCCAAAATTCACCAGAAAAACATACAACAAACGCTGAATGATAGAATGTTGTTTAATTATAACCAAATCCATTTTACCATCATCAAGAACCGCTTTGGGAAACATACGAAAACCTCCTCCGGAGCGGGTTCCATTACCTATGGTAACCAAAAATATTTTACCCTCATATTCAAAATCTCCGGCAGTTACTTTTGCCTGAATGGGTTTGTAAAAAAACATATAGCGGGCGATAGGCAAAATATATTTCAGCGCCGGCCAACTTATTTTACGTGCTTTTCCAGCCACAAAGGATTCAAATCCGATGCCGCATACATTGTGCGCATAAATACCATTGATATTTAAAACATCACAGTAAACAATAGAATCTGATACTATTTTTCGAGCCAATTTCGCAACAGATAAACGCTTGAAATTTGCTGTAAAATCATTGCCACTTCCCGCAGGTAAAATAGAATAGGTATGTTTAAGTCCTCCATGATTAATGGCCACATGCATTGTTCCGTCGCCACCTGCGGCAACAATGTGGGTAGGTGGTAAATTTCTTAATTCCACGGGATTGCTTATTGCGGCAATATCCAATCCGTTTTGGGCAAATTCTGACAGCCAGACTTCGATTTGCGCCGCATCAAAGAGCCCCGAATTCGGGTTGTAAAACAATACGGCATTGGCAGGCATGGTTCAAAGATGGGGGAAATCGTGGCATTTACTGGGAAAAGATTTAACAACTTTTTCTGCACAGGTTTGACAACTTTTAAAAAGTTGTCAAACCTTGAAGGGCCCTTCTGCCGTAACTTTGTACCATGCTTGCCCTTGTAGATTTTTCCTTTGAATTTGCCGGAAGATATTTGTATAAAAACACCAACTGGCACATCAAACCCGGTGAAAAAATCGGACTGGTGGGACTGAACGGAACCGGGAAATCTACCCTGCTGCGCCTCATCTCCGGCGATTATGAATTGCGCGAAGGCAGCATAAGCAAACCTTCCAACCTGAAAGTTGGTTTTCTGAATCAGGATTTGCTAAGCATAGGCTATCAGGACCCTTTGCTGGAAGTGGTTTTGCAAGGCAGAGCCGACCTTGCTGAACTGGACAAGGAAATAAACCGCCTGCTGGAAGAAATAGAACATACTGCCGATGTAAAAGCCATACAGCGGCTAACCGAGCTGCAGGATCAGTTTAGCAACCTGGGCGGCTATGACTGGTATGCAGAAGCCAAAAAAATGCTGGAAGGGCTGGGTTTTAAAACCGAAGAACTTCAAAAACCGCTGAACCTGTTTTCAGGAGGCTGGCGCATGCGGGCCATGCTGGCCAAACTCCTGCTAATGCAACCCGATTTGCTGCTGCTGGACGAACCCACCAACCACCTGGATCTTCCCACCATTGAATGGATTGAAAATTACCTGAAAACCTACAAAGGAACGTTTGTAATTGTGAGTCACGACCGCCTGTTTCTGGACAATACCGTAAACCGCATTGCCGAGGTGGCACACCAGCAATTGTATCACTACAAAGGCAATTTCAGCGATTACCTGGAACAGAAAGAAGAGCGTGATGAAATGCTGCAGCGCCGGTTTGATAACCAACAGGATTATATCCGACAGCAAATGGCATTCATACGCCGGTTTAAAGCCAAGGCCAGCAAAGCCACTGCGGTACAAAGCCGGGTAAAAATGCTGAAGAAGATGGAAAAAATTGAGCTGAAAGACGATGAGAAACGTGAAATGAATATCCGCTTCAACATTCGGACAACACCCGGTAAAACCATTTGCACACTTAGAGATGTAAGCAAAAGCTATGATGATGCCGTCATCATACGCTCAGCCAATGCTCAGGTATTAAGGGGTGATAAAATTGCACTGATTGGAGCCAACGGAAAAGGGAAAAGTACGCTATTGCGTATCATTTTTGGATCTGAACCGCATGGAGGTTTTGTAGAACCCGGCTGGAACGTAGAAACCTCGTTTTTTGCCCAGCATCAGCTGGAGGCGCTAAACCTGCAAAGGGATTTGCTAAATGAGCTCGGAACCGTAGATGCAGAATACACGGAAGCCGAACTGCGGACGCTTTTGGGATGTTTCCTGTTTACCGGCGATGAAGTTTTCAAGAAAATAAAAGTATTGTCAGGTGGTGAAAAAAGCCGAGTGGCACTAGCTAAAACCCTCCTTAGCCGGGCCAATTTGTTGCTGCTGGACGAACCCAACAACCACCTGGACATGTTCAGTACTTCTGTTCTTGCAGATGCCATCTCACAATATAAAGGCACCTGTGTGATTGTGAGCCACGACAGAACCTTTGTGAGCAACGTAGCCAATAAAATATGGTGGATTGAAAATGGTATCCTGCGCGAATATCCCGGTACTTATGACGAATGGAACGAGTGGATGCAGCGCCGCGGATCGGAAACCTACATTCAGGGAAATGAAACTCCCCAAGCAAAACCTGCAGTTACCAGAGACAGTTCAGACGAAACTTCCGAGCCTAAAAAACCGGGCAAAAACAGGTTGCAGCAACTGGAACAGGAAATGGCCGAACTGGAAAAACAAATCAAAACCGTACGCGCCGAAAAAGCCATGCACGAAAAACAGCTTACAGGCAAAGATGTTGCAGTAAATTTTGAAAAAATAAACATGCATACACAAGCCTACCAGAAGGCCGATACAAAACTTAAAAAATTACAGACAGCGTATGATACCGCCATGGATCAGTGGATTGCGGGTGCGGAATAATCCGATAATATTAATTCTGAAAAATAAAAAATTATTACAAGACGGAATTCTAAATATCTTTTAGTGCAAGATTTTTCGGTTTATTACAAACCTATAAAACCCCAAATAGGGGACTCCATCCGTTTTGACCCCATTTACTGCCGCGGTGTAAAAGTTTTTGTGTATCAGGCCCAAAAACCGGAATCGGACTGAGAACACAAATTTACGGGTCCGATTTCTGAAAAGCTTGCTGGTGAGGCAGTCGGAGATGTCTTCTGAACAGCCCTGAACATGATTAAATATGGATAAACTAACCTCTTGTGGTATCGGGCGGAATCGAACCGTCGACACAAGGATTTTCAGTCCTTTGCTCTACCAACTGAGCTACGATACCTTTTTCATGCGGCCAAATGACCTAAATAAAGGTTCAAAAATAACACCTTTATCCCAAGCTTGCAAAAAGGAATTGAAAATACTGACCCAAATCCGCTACTCGGCCCTGTTTATCACGGCACCGTCATAACCCTTTTCTACAAAATCCCGTCTACGGCAGTGCGGTACAGGGCTGCATCGCTAACATGTAAACTTCTCTTCAGCCCAACGTCAAGATTTTTTGAAAATTGGTAACGGTAAGTACTTCGGCCGGTACTCACATCAACGGAGTGATCGCCTTGGGGCGAAAGTCCCATCACACCGGCATCCTCGCGCAACAGGGATTTAAATGATCCGTTGCGGTAAAGCACCAGCCCGGAAGTTCCGCCAAGCAGCAAACCGTTGTCGGGCACCTCGCAAACTTCCATGGCCTGCAGGCTCGTTTGGGGAAAATCGATGTATTCCCAGGTGTTTTTATTGAGGTGGTAAATGACCAGTTTGCCCACAATATCGCCTATAG
>Ga0194116_10005364_pt1 | contig 14145 bp, 13 predicted proteins | sample TA2MahsurfametaG_4_FD_148617 | JGI IMG/M metagenome (GOLD analysis project Ga0194116, IMG submission 148617) | Freshwater microbial communities from Lake Tanganyika, Tanzania - TA2015008 Mahale S9 surface | ecosystem: Environmental > Aquatic > Freshwater > Lake | place: Tanzania: Lake... | reverse complement strand
GGTTCCGTACGAGTCAATTGAGGCTTTGCAACGCAAATACTCCGCAACCTAATTGACCACTGCTGAGGGCGTCTTTTTTCTACCCAGTGGAGCTCTCCAGAAAACCTCTCGTCTGGATAGGTCCATGTGTTAGCAATGCATCAATTATCGAGAGACCGGCAACAAACTTCGTGGTTCCGAGTTGACTGCGGCTCACCTCAGAGAAGTTCTGCCAAACCAAACTCACTGACGCTTCATCAAACTTTTTGGGCTCCAGATAGCCGGAGGAGCCACTCCCGCAGAGATACGAATCACCACCCACTCGCTTGACAAGCCCAATCAGTCGATCGGTGCCTTGCGAATCGACGGCGAACGAAGATGCCATCACGAGCTTTCGTGCATCGGAAAGTCCAAGGAGATCAAGAACTGCATGAATCGCACTGAGATTGAATTCAAGGAGGGAATTAGTTCGGTTCTCATACAATCCATCCAAAAAGTCACTCAGACCTTGGTAAAACGGAGCTCGCCGATAGGCGTCATGCAGACGTCCGCGGTGGCTCTTCCTCCACAGTCCATCTCCAAGGATTGTTGTCAGCCGAATCTGATGAGTTCCACTCGGGCGTTTGATTGGTATCGTAAGCCAGCACGCATTCCCCGACTCCAGAATCTGCGTTCGATTCACCCAACTGCTACGTGTTTTTTGAATCTGAACATCATCCAAGACAACAAATACTTCACTTTGAATCAACTTATGAAAGAAACCGAGCCAAGGTAAGAAGGTTGGTTGGTGAATAGCTACCAGCATGAACTTATAGAACTTCCACTTCTCATAGTGAGATCATGGCCAATCAAGCAGAGAGATGTATAACATTTGATCACACCCTTTCAATCTTGTTCGACAATCTTGACGATATGCGTAGCGATTCTTTGGCATTGATTCTTCAATGCTGTCCCAACTCCCTCGTTGGCAGATTGTGGCATCGTCAATAGGTTTCGGGCAGTCTGGATGTCGGCTCGATACGACATGCTCTCAGCAGAACCGGATCGATCTTCTCCACCGAGCACGTTCTCAAGTTCCACTACGAGTTCACCAAGTAGGGCGTGAAGGCGATCTGAGTTCCACAAGAAGTCTACATAATCGAATCTTTGATACGAGATTTGGAGCAACGCTTGAAGCTCCAATGGAATATCAGTTAGGTTCATCCGTCCGTGGGACCTCAGCGTTGCGTCATACTGCTGCATTGTGCTATCCGCACGCCCACGTACACATCTGAATATGCGAGCGCGCGGTGACATTGGCTCCGCCTGCCAATAACCAGGATGGGTAAGAACCTGGAGATGCTTATCTCTAGCCTCAGTGACGACATCGATCAATCGTCGATGTCGCCAATATCCGTTTGAGTCCGAGCAATAACCAACATTATTCGCGAATGTCTCTGAATAGCAGTTTACGATACCAGCGTATTGATCTCGTCGCCAGGACAAATGCTGCGCAGATGGATTATGAAAACTAAAGGCATCGACGGGACAGTCAAAGTACCTCTCAAGAATCTTGGCTTCGTCACTAATTCTTTCCTCGAGTTGAGTCTCACTACCAATTGAGTGATATGTCGCATCAAAGTGAAGTCCGATTCGGTGCCCGAGAGCAGTGATTTTTCTTACAATTTCGGTTTGACTCGGCTCAAAAATATTGTAAAAACTGGATTGAATATGGATGAAATAAGTTGCTATCGAAGTCAACTCCGATTCAATTGCGGCTAGCCGAAGTGCGCGATTAGGGGAAAAATCAATGTCGTGTCGCCAAAAAATACAGCGCTCTGCCCATGGAACATCTGAGAATCTTACGAATTTGTAGTTCAACTTTGCCTGTTGAATGAGAGACGCATAGACAGTTTCCGTGAAGTCCGAATATCCAGCACTGTCATTGTCTTCACTCATTCTGTTAGCACATGTTCCAATCGGATTGAGTTATTGAAGACTATATGTACCATCGTCAACAACTATTTCATCGCTTTGGTGACCCAGATTTCTCAGGTGAGTCTTGCACGAATATTCTTAATGTGCTCTCGCAGAGCCATTCCGTCCTCGAGTTGTGCCTCTTGGATTTCAACTGCACCTTCCTTACATGCAACTGTCACCGAATCTTTAGTTAGACCTATCACCTGACCCGGTACCGCCAAAAATGGAGTTTGGTCTTGTGCTATCGATGCAGTCAGCACAATCACGCGTCTGTTGTCAATCTCGCAGTAGGCGCCGGCATAGGGTGGTCCGCTCGCATTGACCAGACGCACAATCTCAATGGGCTTAAGGTTCCAGCTGATTCGTCCATCTTCGGGTCGACGTGGAAAACATCGAAGGGAATTCGTTGAGTCTCGTGACTGCCGCTCCAAGAAATACTCCGGATCGCTCTCCAGTGCCTTGACTGCTTCTAGAAAGCATGTAGGGAGGATTGAACTCATCCAGTCAAGGATTGCACCAACTTTAGTTGAATTGGTAATCTCTATTTTTTGTCGGACGATGATATCCCCACTGTCGACTTCGCCACCAACCATTCGATGTATACAGAGTGCGACATTTCGTTCTCCTTGCAGAATCGCCCACGCCTGACAGGCGTTTCCGCGATATCGAGGTAGGTCACCCCCATGAGAATTGAGGATGCCCAATCTGGGGATGTTGACAATGTCTGCTGGCAGTATCACTGGGTAGTTGGAGCTCACCCCCAAGTCAGGGCGGGTCTGGTTTAGAAGCACCTTGAGGCGCAGCAAATCGACTATCTCAAGGAACTCGCTACCCCAGTCATCTGCGGCAGATCTGTAGTCATCAACTGAGCAAGTGTCTTCAGCCGCAGGGCGACCAGTTGCAACCAACACAACCTGATAGCCCTCTTTTACAAGGATGTGAGCGGTTTCAAGCAAGCTTCGAGTACGTCCAAGGATTGCAATTTTCACTCTTGATGTCACTTCCTTGATAAATCTTCGATCATCTTGAGGAAAGCCACCAAAACTCCATTCATCGAGTCCTTGTTTTGGTTCAATCTAAGAAACCTCTCGTCGTCCATATTCTCCTTAACTCGCTGGTAGCGGTCCAGCGTCTCAGAATTCAACCATAGGTGAATTGGGTGGAGGTCAATAACTCGCATTCCGACAGTTTCCGTTACTTCGTGGGGAGTGCGACATCTTCCAGCAATCCAGGTATCGTCTTCCCAACAGTAAGGAACTCGCACTAACCCTTCAGAGTGTCGCCACGGGCTAAGTGCGGGAATTGGAGTGTAAGGAAGAAAGACATTGCAATCGACTGAAAAACCCGCGGCCTGCATCTGCTCAAGAAGGTGTGATGACTGTACTAATGCGTGACATCGAAATGCGGTTGCAGAAGGTGCAAGTTTGCGAGCATTTTCAACAATCTCATTGATTGTGAATCTCTTGTAGGAGTCTTGAAGTAGTGGTGCGAAATTTGGGTGGACTCCTATCTCATACTGGTCTCGACCGAACAATTGCAGGACTGCGTCGGACTTGTGCGTAATGAACCAGGTAGCCGGAATGCCAAGAGTCTCAATAATCTCATCAACTTCGCGAATAACGAAGTCGGGTGCCCAATCAACATCAAGTGTTACGAATACTTTTCCTTGCCATGAATCGTCTCTTGATAAGTCGATGTCACTTATCAAGCCAAACGGGTCACTCTTTGATTTTGGGTAGCGCTCTTTTCTCACAGATTCAAACTAGCGGTGCGATCCTGAACAAGATGACTCTCATTTCGCTCAATTCGCCACGCAAGAGTTGTACAGTTTGGAATAAAGGTGATCAGGTTGTTCTTATGACAGCACACTCTTACCACTACACTCACTGGCTAAAACTTTCTTGTCTCCTCGTGATTACTTGGTTGCTGTACCCGACAAATGCCGCAAATGGGATCGGTCCGTTTCCCACCAGTCGATTGGCATGCGCCTTCAATAGTGGGGCCGGCGAAGTGCATGCACATCGTCTCTCATTGGGACGATTGTTCGAAGTCTGCCCCATGACCCATCTGCATCCAATAAACTCATCCCTAATTCGCTGATTGTCCAGCCCGGTCGATACCAACTGGACCTTGATGGCCAGAGAATTTCAATTGAGGCAAAGCTAAGCGGTCTCTATCAGAATCTATGTTCCAGGTGGACCAACTCGACAGTTCATCGTTCGGAACCAACTTGACTCGCCTGAACAACTGTTGAGAGATATCGCGGGTCTGTACGCACATGGAACCCGAGATGACATGCTCGATATAAGTGCCCTTTTGGTAGCAGCTCAGACGCGAACATTGAGTCTCACATGCGGTGGAGCCGTTCGACTCACGCGCGAATTGCTTGTTTCTCATGGAATCAAATCCCGGGAAGTCTCTACTGTGACACACGAGCGACAAAACGGGGTTGATGACGGGCATATTCTGTTGGAGATTAAGGACCTATTGGGCTGGAAACTCTACGACCCCGACCTTAAAGTCAAGTTCACTAGTAGGAAGAAATCTCTTGATTCGATTGACGTAGCAAGGACACCCTCCACACAGATCGGTGGGGTCATCGTCCCGTACCCACCTGAATACTCAAATCGTCTTGACTATGGAAGTTTGGTGGACTATCGCGATTACGACTTCACATTCATTTCGATTCGAACACCATTCAATCAGACAACGATTCAGGCATGGTATCAGCGAATTCTTGGCTCGTTCGGTAGATGGACAGATGAAGGGCCAGTTTTCTGGGAACCGAACTCTGCAAAACGAAATCGAGTTCTACTTACTCATCCAACTGCACGATTCGTTTCCGCCACTGAGTTTCGTCGAGCTTAAGTGAGCCTTGAACTGAGATGTCGAAGTATCTCACTCTGGAAGAACGCCGTGCCCTGAGCCCCGATGCCCGTGACAATGAAATCATCAGACTCGAGCGGTGCAAGCTGAGCTGTAGCCATTTGGAACTGTTCAAAAGTTGAGATCTTTGGACTCGGGAATCCGCCCGCCAACGGTTCAGTAAAACTCTGTACCCTTCCACCTAACTCGACGAAACCCGATGATTGTAGGGCTCTTTCGGCCTCCACAATTGCAAACTCATCACTGATTGTTTCTGGTGCAAGCAGCTCTGACGTAAACCGACAATCGCCAGTTCGGCCTGAGAACGCCTGGTAATTTGTCACTCTAAAGACGGGGGATCTTTCAGAATATGCGTAGATGTAGCAGAGTTCTGATTTAGTCGGTCTCTCAGCGATGTGATGAATGATCCTGGACACGCATCGCTCAATCTTTGGCGGTGCACCTTCCTTTACGAGCGGGACTGTATGTAGTGGTCCAAGTGTGGAAATTAACCTATGGAATCCAATCTCCAACTTCTCATCACTACGTTCAAGTTTCAAGCGACGAGAAGCAAGGTCAATTGACCGAACACAACTCTTGATGCTTATCTCAACTTCTCGCTCAGCACACAATCTCTCAAAGCCCTCAACGAAACTTATAGAGCATCCATACTTCGGGTAAATCGATTTGCGATTGTGCTTGAACTCAGCAGGAAGGTGCAGTTGGTGGGGAAAAGCAACTCGCTGTCGAAAGGAACTAGATGACGCATGAGACAGCCAGGTCAATTCGTCCGCTACTCTGAGCCGAGTCAGATTGACAAGTTCGAGAGCAAATCCTGAAAGTAAACTCGTATCACCAAACCAGTTTCTCAAAATCGGCAGAATCATCGTATTGGTCGCCTCGTCTCCGAACCAATCCCTGGCAACTTCTTCAGCTGGTCGCAGCCGAATAGGCGTATGCGGGTCTGGTCTATCCGTATGGGGTTTGCCAACCACATGAGCAAGGACTCGCTTAGCAATCTCCGAATTAATGCACAGTAGATCGAGATACGAAGTGTCGACGAACAAGCGTTGATCGACAAGTGTTCCTACCCGATCACCGACTTCGGATGACATCCGCTGGAGAGAATTCTGATCAAGTGCTCGTTCAAACAGCTCATCAACAACGCCAATTCCAGTTTCCTGAGGGATGTGCGTCCCTAGATCAAAGCACTCGCCCATCGCCCGACTACCAGCCATTACTCCACCAAGCCGACCGGACGCTTCGATCACAAGTGTTCTTCCGTTGGGATACTTTCGTTGAGCGAGAAGTCCTGCAACTAGTCCACTGAGTCCACCACCAAATACCACTGTGTCAAAGTGTTCTGACATTTCGCTAGATGAGAATCAAGTCTCCGAAACTGAATTCACGATGGTTCTGATTCGTAGACGTTCTGGGGCCTTATTATCGTTGAGTCTTTATAGACCACAACAGTAAATTCATAGGGAAGCAAGTCATGTCGAATTATAAATCTTCGATGCCCTGACGCTACTAACCACTTCGCTACCAGCTCAATTGCAACGTGCTGCGCTCCATCTTGTTTGAAGTCAACAAATGGCGACAAGAAGTCACACGTCAGAACCTGATCAGTGACTGAGAGTAGTTGGCACAATCGTTCACGTACATACGTGTGTGACTCGTCTTCGTCCTCAGATGTTGCAAGGTTAAACACCCCAGAACAGACAACGAAATCGAAATGTTCTTTAATCGGAACATCAGGTTCAATCAACTTAAATCTTTCAGTTGATCCAAAACGGTGTTGACAAGACTCTATGAAACTAGCCGTCATATCCCATCCGGTGTACTCAACTTCGAGTTTTGCTTTTCGAATAGATTCATACAGCAGTCCGATACCACAGCCATAGTCGAGGAGCGATCCCGTAGTTCTATTTCTTAAGATCTCCATAATTGGCAGAAATCGAAGATCGTGTCGTCCTTTAGGGGTAAGCAAGGCAGCCGAAGTGTCACCATAACGTTTATGACTTTCCGCATACACACGTCGAATCTCTTCGAATTTTGTCATTAAACCTTCCGAACATACCAGTATCGGTAGTTGGCCCTTATCTCGTCAATAGTGAGCCTCTGCATTTTGGCATCGCACCAGTTGAAGTACCGATATGGACGATTCGTTGCCGAAAACCGGCTCTTGAATTGCAGGACCCCTGGTTGGTTTCGCCAAGTACCACCCCAATTCCAGTAAACCACACCGTCACGGAAATCTTGAAGCATAACAGTCGCGATGAGATGAGGAAGTACCTGTTGATGACGCCAACTGGATTCAACTACCGGAACAAAGTACTCGCTCGTCTTACCGTAACGGATGGTTAGAAGAGCTGTCACGATTTTCTCACCAACGTATCCACAATGTAGTCGAATCATCTCACCAAGAATTTGCCGAAGACGTCTGAATACTTCATCACTCTTTGGTACTCCACCCAACTCAATGATTGATCTCTGATGGCCTCTGATGAGAAACTCCCATTCGCTATCACTGCCTCCAAGCCGAACCTCTTGCTTGGACATTGCACCCTTCCTAATTGCATTTCGCATTTTTGAATGAAAGTGTGACATAAGTGATTCCAGTGAATCTGTTGACATTGAGTTTCGGTGAGTAATCTGTGAAATTCGATCATCAACTGGTGTAAGAAACTGTAAGCATTGGACCTCTTCATACGACATCGGCGACAGAGGATTTTCTACAACGGTAACGGAGTTCCAAAGCCCGCTTCTTATGCCATTTTCTACGTATCCCAGCAAGTCCGTAACCGAAGTCTCTGAACCCGACTTTACGATTGGGGCTCCATGAGAGCCAAAAAACGGCAGCGCATTCATAACCCTGCCGGTTGGTCCTTCAGTTATCATCATCGGAAGTAGTGCGGCTATCTCACGATCCGGGCCTGAGCTCAGATACTTGCTCTCTGCTCTTAGAACAGATTTTAAAAAACGGCCGTATTCAGCCGAATAGTAGACCAATCCGCCATCAATTCCCGAGGAGTCGTACCCGCGATCAAGCTCGAGTTCTCGAAAGTGGTTCATCGAACTCCGGTTTCACTGATTAACAGACACTCAAGACTTAGAAGTGACCAAACCAAAAGACGACGATTTACTTTTCCAGTCTGATGCTCATTGAGCAACGATTGTATTTCTTCAAAGTCTAGATAACCGTAAATGGATGCGCCTTCTCTGCCGAGACGTTGCTGCACAAAGTTGCTGCTGTCGCCACGAAACCACGACGAGTCGGGTGATGAGAAACCTTGTTTCTTTGCTTTGGCAACTATTTCAGGGATGTTACGTGACATTACTTCACGAAGAATGCTCTTTCCGTCTTGTGATTTTGCAAAATACACTTCACGCTTGTCTCCGGGAAGATTTTCATCCACACGAAGCACTGAATCTAGATTTCGTACCTTTAGGTTCACCGGACACTTCATAGCGAAGTCAACTAGATCGTTGTCGAGTAGGGGTACTCGAGTCTCAAGACCATGAGCCATGCTGAGTTTGTCTTCAACTACGAGTAAGCCATGCAAAAACGTACGAGCCTCAAAATACAAACAATGATTCACATAGTCTTCGCGGGTCTCCAACTGATTTTCATGCTGGAGAAAGACATCACGAAAGATGTCTCGAGTCCAAACATGTGACACACGCGACCAAATCGGAGCGAACATTCGACGGAGTTGCTGGTTGCCTACCAACCTGTGCCAATAGCTGTAGTACTCATCAATAAATGTTTCGAAGTTTGATGACGAATCTGCACGGTAGTAGCGCCATGGGTATCCTCCGAAGAGTTCATCGCCACCCGTGCCTGAGAGAACTACCTTGACGAACTTGCTAGCGAGGCGAGCCACAAGAAAGTTTGGATAGCTCTGCCCAACTCGTGGCTCTTCGATTTGTCGAACTACGGCGTCGAGGCAGCGCTCCATATCTGATGAGTTGAGAACAATCTCGTAGTGCTCCGTTTTGAATAGTGCCGACATCGCCTCTGCTGCAACTCGCTCGTCAAAACCCAACTCCCTACCTGAAGCCGAAGACAAATCAAATCCGCATGTAAATGTCTTGAGAAAAGGAAGTGACTTGGCGCTAATCGCAGTTATGGTTCCGGAGTCAATTCCTCCTGACAGATAGGAGCCGATCTCAACGTCTGACACAAGTTGACGCTCGACCGCCCGATGAAGAAGACGGTGAAGTTCTTCGCGGTACTCCAATTCATCAACTGGCTTGTCAGGCTCAGTGAAGTAATAATCCCAATACCGCCACGACGATGAACTGCCAGCCGAAGTGATTGACAACACAGTGCCAGCTGAAACCATTCGGATTCCCTTGGTGAGGGTGCGGTCAGTGAAGATGTTCTGAAAGGTGAAGTACTCGAGGAGGCCCTCCTTATCGATCTCGCCTCGCTCCCCCCGCTCTGCCAGAATGCCGCGCTGTTCAGACGCAAATGACAAGCGGTCGGCCAACTTGCGAATGTAGAGGGGCTTGATGCCATAGCGATCTCGCACAAGATGAAGAACTTGCTCTACTGAATCCCACACTGCAAAGGCAAACATGCCGTTGAATTTGTGGAGGCTGTCTCGGCCCCACTCCGCCCAGGAGTTCAGGAGGACTTCAGAGTCGGTGTTTGAGCGAAACTTGTAGCCAAGTTCTTCGAGTTCGCGCCGAATTTCTCTGAAGTTGTAGATCTCGCCGTTATAGATCAGTGCATACCTGCCATCTTCAGTGATCATTGGCTGCCGGCCGGCTTCCGATAAATCGATGATTGCTAGTCGACGATGCCCTAGGCCAACTCCTTTGTCGTGATACCACCCTTCACCGTCGGGCCCCCGATGTGCTATCGCATCGGTCATTCGCTTGAGTGCTCGAGGATCGACCGGTGAACCATCGAAGTTCAGTACTCCAGCGATGCCGCACATTTCAGATGCTCAGAAGTGTGCTGACGACATATTCGTAGTCAACAGCGGTCATGCGGTTGTGCAATGGAATGGCCATCGAATTGTCGTTGCTTGCGTGGGCACCCGGATAGTCAGATGGCCTAAATCCAAAGCGTTCGCTGTAGTAGTTCAGCATGTGTACAGCGTGTGTACCTGGGCGAGTAGCGATTCCCGCACTTTGCAGTCGCTCCATGATGACATTGCGGGGAGCTGGTGCTGAGGCGGGATCAACCATGGTGACGAATGACTGCCAGGCATGCTGACCATTCTCCGGGAATACTGGCATACGCAACCAGGACAGGGAGGAAAGCTTTTCTGCATAGAAGCATGCCCACTTCTCGCGCTCGGCGATGAATGTACGAAGCTTCGTCAACTGCACGAGCCCGACTGCACCCTGTAGATCGGTCATTCGATAGTTGAAACCGAGATGATTGAAGTCAGGGAGTAGGTACGGTTTTGGTCCACGATGCCGTATCTCTTCCGAGACTGAGGCTCCGTGGTTTCGGAGTTGGTCACATAACTCAGCAAGTGAAGAGTCGTTGGTGGTGACCATTCCACCTTCGCCTGTAGTTATCGACTTTCGAGGGTGGAACGAGAAGACTCCAGCGATACCGAGAGTGCCAGCTGATTTGCCGTTGTATGTCGCACCGGCGGCACACGCACAATCCTCGACAATGGGTATGTGCTGTGGAACTGCTTTGCGAATTGAGTCCATGTCTGCACACAGACCAAAGAGGTGTACGACAATCACCGCCTTGGTTCTCTCTGTAACCCGGTGAGCAATGTCATCGGACCGAACATTAAACGTCGTGGGGTCTATGTCAGCAAGCACTGGAGTAGCCCCGCAGTACAACACGACGTTGGCAGTCGAAACCCAGGTAAATGCAGGCACAATGACTTCGTCACCAGGACCAATTCCAAGAGCCGCCAATACAAGGTGCAGGCCAGTCGTACAACTCGTGGTGGCAAGTGCGTGTTTTGCATGGTGTATCTCAGCAAACTGGCGTTCAAACTCCGCCACTTTCGGACCTTGCGTCAGCCAACCTGACGTCAACGGCCCGCGCAGCGCATTCCACTCATCGTCGCCTGTGTTCGGTAGCGAAATCGCAATGTTCCGCTCAGCCACCTACTGCCGCCTTAAGTTCTGCCGACGCCATTCAATGAGATTGCTCAGGCCAGTCTCCAAATCGTCTTCATACATGAAACCAAGGTCTGATGATGCCTTTTCGGGTGAACCAATTCTGTTTTGCACGAGTCTTCGGGCATCTTCCGCACTGTACGGGTTGTACGTAACCGAAAGCTTCGAATCGCGAAGTTTGAGAATCAAGTCGCAGAGCTGTTTGATGCTTGTTTGTACACCGGTTCCAACGTTGTAAAACTCGTCGACGGCCTCGGCTCGGAGAGCCAGCACGTTGCATCGTGCAGCGTCGCGCGCCGTAATGAAGTCATACGCCTGGGTTCCGTCACCATTGATGACAGGTGTCTCATTTGCGTCAATCTTGTTGAGCATGATTGGTATGACACTGGTATACGCAGCCGTCTGATCTTGATGTGGTCCATAGACGTTCATATAGCGCAATCCGACATAACTCAGCCCGTACCGATCGTGAAAGGCTCGACACATGGCTTCACCTGCGATCTTTGTTGCACCGTAGAAGTTGCGGTTATTGAACGGGTGATTTTCGGTCATCGGCACATCAACTGCATCTCCGTAGACCGATGCCGAGGAGGAATAAACCAGGCGTTTGACTCCACTTTGTACACACGCTTCCAGCACATTAAATGTGCCTCCGATGTTGACATCAAACGCTGTTCGTGGGTAGTCCTTGCAGTGCAGTAGCCACATTGCAGCAAGGTGAATAACTCCGTCCATGCCGGCCATGGCTCTGCGCAAAACATCCGTATCGCGTACATCCCCACCATCTGGGAAGACTTGACAGCGTGAATCGGCAAGCGATTCGTTTATATTGGCAACTTTGCCACGCGTGAAGTTGTCGTAGATGGTCACACTTGCGACGTCTTCTGCAAGCAGCTCTTTGACCACATGGCTTCCGATGAAACCTGCGCCGCCTATCACTAGTATTTTTTTGTTTTCAAGTTTCATGGATTGCCTCTAGCGATAAGTTGACAACCTCAGGTCCCCGGAGCTTTAGGAAGCCGAGGGATAAGCACATTTACTCACCATAATTAGATTACTGTGTATCGATCGACAGCATTACGATGAGGGCTTATGCCTAAATCCATAGCGCTAATAGTTCCCGTGTTCAATGAGTCCGAACTTGTGGCCTCATTTGTTGAGAATCTCACCGCGCAGGGACTACACGAGGCTTTCACCGAAGTTGTCTTCGTGGATGACGGTAGTCAAGATTCGACTTGGGTACAGTTAGAATTAATCCTCGGAACTTCGAGAGTGTTCCGTATCGTACGTCACCACGTCAATCAGGGTCTCGGTGCAGCCATTACGACAGGGGTCATCACTGCGTCGGCCGAAGAGGTTTGTTGGGTTCCGATCGACCAAGAAATTGATTTGAAAGACATAGTTCGCGAGATTGCAAGAACGAATCGCCCAGAAGTCGTACTCTTCAAGAGGCTGCATCGCAATCAAATCGGGAGAGACATCCTTAGTTTCGCCGTCTTCTCGCTAAGTCGACTGTTATTCGGCTGCAATGTCCGACACCAAACAGGGCTTTTCATAATGCGACGCTCATTGTTCTTGGCGAACATACCGCTCACCAAGCGGGCAATTGCGAATCTTGAATTTCTTATTCGAATTCAAAGGGTGACTCAGGCAATTGAGAACGTAGATATTGCAGTTCATCCGCGTATCTCTGGCACATCCAAAACCTTCTCGGTTCGCTCAATTCTTCGTAGTTTGATTGAGCTCATTGGTCTCATCCTCGTCGACCCACACCTTCTCAAACGACGAAGAAATGAGAGTAAGTTCCCCGTACGTGATTAGTGATTCAACATCACGGTCTCAAGTTGGAGACGGCCCGGACACTCCAGAGCTCCGCGGAGCGCCCAACGATTTACATGTGGCGAAAATCTCAAGACCCTCGCACCACGAAACGTAACATTCATCTAATTGGGACTTTAGCGATAGAGATTGTCATCATTGATCCCCTTGGCCAAATCCAAGCCGTGGGCAGAAAACTTGAAGAGCGCACCACAACCCACGGGATCTGGCCAGGTGTGCCGACACCGTGACGACCACACTTGTTGAGGCAGATGCCTATGCTCAGTTATCTCCTGATCGACTCAATCACTTCGAGCACCATGACGGCTTCTGCGGTACTTGGCAATTGAGACCAGTCGCCCAGCTGGACTGCTGTTCCAAGTGCAAGATGCTCAGCGACAAGCGGCTCCACAGTTTTAACTCTGGATGTTTCACTCCTGAAATTTGCTGAACCAAGCATCTCTAATCCAGCGGGCCACCCGACCTCGGCATCTATCTGTTCAATAAATCTCACTTCTCCTGTCAACAGATCTAGTTGAGCTAGACCGTTCTCAAACAGCAATTCAATTGACCGCTCTTTGATTGGTGACAGCCATGACGCTTCAATCTGAACGAGTGTCCCTGAGGCCATTGAACCTGTCATCAACGCAAAGTCGTCATGCTTTGTCTTCACACCTGAAATCAACTGCGCTGCAATCGTGGCAACTCTGTCATCGGTGATCCACGTGACCAAGTCAAGGTCATGGGTGCACAAATCAAGGACCACTCCCACCCCCGTCTCGCGGCGCGGTGCCGGTCCAACTCTCCGTGTCGCAACTCGGAGTAACTTGCCGGCCAATCCCGAGGCGATGATTCGTTTCGCCTCTTGGGACGTGCCGTTGAATCGCTCTATCATTCCCACTGCCATGTTCGAGTTATTTGCAGCTTGGGCATGACAAATCCTCAGAGCTGACTCCACGCTGTAGCTCAGAGGCTTCTCTACAAGGATCGAATGCCCAGACTCGATTAGATCAAGACAGATTTGCTCGTGACTAATTGTGGGTGTTGCGACGACGCAGTAGTCGAGTTCTTGGTTTTTCATCTCGCGATAGTCATACATTGAAAGCCATGGCCCCGAAATCGCCTTACTTGCATCAGAGTCGCATACCGCGACGACATCGAATTCCTCTAGGCCAGCGAGCACACGAATATGACTCCGCCCCATTGATCCCGTGCCAATCACTCCAACACGGTGCTTTTTCATGCCTTCATCATCTCTAAGGAATTAATGACATTGACAATCTTTCGAAGATCTCGACCAGAAAGCTTGGGGTGCACCGGCAACGAGAGTACTTCTGCTGCTGCGGTTTCGGTAACCGGAAGTGAACATCTCGCACTTCGCAAGCTGTCCTTTGCCGCAAAATAGGGCAGCTTGTGAAT
>Ga0194116_10005363_pt1 | contig 14148 bp, 11 predicted proteins | sample TA2MahsurfametaG_4_FD_148617 | JGI IMG/M metagenome (GOLD analysis project Ga0194116, IMG submission 148617) | Freshwater microbial communities from Lake Tanganyika, Tanzania - TA2015008 Mahale S9 surface | ecosystem: Environmental > Aquatic > Freshwater > Lake | place: Tanzania: Lake... | reverse complement strand
TTGTAGAAGGGTTTGAAACTGTACCAGACTGAAAATCCGCTACGGCACCAGGACCATTTGGATCAATAGCAAAATTTGCATTTTGACAGATATTAACTGCATTACTACAGTCTGCAGCAGTTACTTGTCCAAAAGTATAATTTAAAGCTAATAATGAACCGATAAGTATAAATAACAATTTTGATTTCAACATATCATTTTTTACTAAAATAACGAAAAAACTCAATTTTAGTTGCTTCAAAATTATCCTTTTACTCCACCGTAACAGATTTGGCCAAATTTCTAGGTTGGTCAACGTTGCATCCGCGCATAACCGCAATGTGATAGGAAAGTAATTGGAATGGAATTGTCGCTAACAAAGGTACTAAAAACTCATCTGTTTCAGGGATTTCGATTATGTGATCCGCTAACTCCTTGACATGTTTATCTCCTTGAGTAACTATTGCAACTATTTTCCCTTTTCGAGCCTTTACTTCTTGAATATTCGATACTACTTTCTCATACGAATTGCCATGAGTGGCTATTACAAATACTGGCATGTTTTCATCGATTAACGCGATAGGACCATGTTTCATTTCAGCAGCTGGATAACCTTCCGCATGGATGTAGGAAATTTCTTTCAGCTTAAGAGCGCCTTCAAGTGCAACTGGGAAAGAACTGCCTCTCCCTAAATAAAGAGCGTTAGATGCATTCTTATATTCCTCTGCTATTTTCTCTATTGCTTTATTCGACTCCAAAACAGTCTTGACTTTATCTGGTATAGCTTCCAATTCAGCCAGTAATGTATGAAACTTGGAATCATTAATCATTCCTTTTTTATGTCCTAAAGACAAAGCCATGAGCGTTAGAATCGTAACCTGTGCTGTAAATGCTTTTGTTGAAGCCACGCCAATTTCCGGACCCGCGTGTGTGTAAGAACCTGCATCTGTAATCCGTGAAATAGAAGATCCAACCACATTACAAATCCCAAGAATTGTAGCGCCTTTTGACTTGGCTAATTCAAGAGCTGCCAATGTATCAGCTGTCTCTCCTGATTGTGATATAGCAATTACTATATCGTTTTCCGTTATAATCGGGTTTCGATATCTGAATTCACTTGCGTATTCAACTTCGACGTTTATTCTCGCCAAATCTTCAATTAAATACTCACCAACTAATCCAGCATGCCAAGATGTTCCACATGCCACGATAATCATGCGATTAGCGTTAATCATTTTTTGTTCGTATTCGCGAATTCCTCCAAGAGAAACCCAACCCTCTGTCGCATTTAATCGACCTCTAAAACAATCTTGAATCGATCTGGGTTGTTCATTGATTTCCTTAATCATGAAATGCTCATATCCTCCTTTTTCCAATGCTGCAAGCTCCAACTCCAATTGTTGTACATAAGGGGTTTTTTCTTGATCGCCAATATTGTATATCCGAAGGCCTTCAGCTAAGTCGATTACAGCAATTTCTTCATCTTCTAGGTAAACGACATTTTTTGTGTATTCAACTATTGGAGTGGCATCTGAAGCGAGGTAAAAATCACCTTCATTTCCTATGCCCACAACAAGTGGACTGCTCTTTCTTGCAGCTACCAGTTTATTCGGTTCATCTTTTGAAATAACTACAATCGCATATGCTCCAACAACGTGATGCAAAGCTCTTCTTAATGCCTCGCCAAACCAAACATTTTCATTTTTTCGGATATCATCAATCAAATGAACTAAAACTTCTGTATCCGTTTCACTTTTAAATGTATATCCTTTGGAAGTTAAATCTTTTTTCAGAATGTCATAATTCTCTATAATACCATTATGTATTAGTGCAAGCGTCCCATCATTCGAGAAATGTGGGTGAGCATTTACGTCATTCGGTGCACCATGCGTGGCCCAACGAGTATGTCCGATTCCAGCATTTCCTTCAACATCGCTTTTAAGCGCAAACCCCTCAAGATTCGATACTTTTCCTGAACGTTTGTAAATATTTAAGCTTCCATTATTCAAAAGAGCAACTCCAGCACTATCATATCCTCGGTACTCCAATCTTTTTAATCCTTTAAGAACAATTGGGAAAGCCTGTTTCTTCCCAATATAGGCGACAATTCCACACATAGGCTAGTATGTTGTATAGGTTAGAATAAATTTTGGTCGATTTTTATTTGTAGTATTTTTTCCATTAAAGACAATTCGTTCGGCTGTATTAATGAAAAATCTCGGAGAAACTAAAACTCCATTGTTTTCAATATTCTTATTAACGACGGCTTGAACATAATTCTTTAAGTTCAATTTAAAATATTTTTTCACATCGTTCAATTCACCAAGGATTCCAAGATTGGTATAGCTTTGATCGGTGCTTTTCAATTTGGTAGCGGCAGAAACGCTAAAACCTGGTCTATATCTGTATCCTGTTTGATATTGAATGGGTAAAGTTAAATCAGCACGATGAATAACTGCTTTCTCAGATAATTCATTTAATCCTGGAATTTTAATAAATGCACGATGTTTAAATGCTTGTGCATAAAACTCAGTCAATCCCTCCGTTGAATCGGATAAAACATTTTCAATTGGATAACCCGAATTTTCAATTTCTACATGATTAAAATCAGCACAACTTGTATTAATCAATAAATCAAAAGACTTACTAACCGTATCCTGCGTGAAATAAATTGTTGCTTTTGAGGCGGGATCGTTTAGATTAAAATAAAATATCCCTCCTTCTCCTTTTGCTTGATTTGAATTGTTTGTTTTTACCTTAATTCCTTTAAAAAAGTTTAAGAAATTTTCATTGCTAGTGAAGCCTATTCCAAATTTCGCCTCGTTGACTAAATACTTCGCAAAATTCGTATCTAATTGAATTCTCAATTGAGCGTCAACGGTATCTTCACCAACAATCGTTTTTTCGTTTGGATTTGGTACAATATTTCTCTTTCCAATTGGTATTAAGTTACCATTTTTAGTAGCTTTTTCGGAAAATGCGTAATAACTCGAATCGAGATATATTGATTCATCCATTTCCAATACTTCAAAAGACTGTGCGCCGAGATCACCGTAGTAACCGACGTACTTCAGAGCCAATACAAATGAATCAATTTTAATTGAATTGACATTTCCAAAATCCGGATTGATAGTTCCCAATCTGAGTTGTGTGTAAAAAGAAGCTCGCATTTTACCAAACTTTGGATCAATGTAACTTCCTAAAACTGAATTAGCGGGATTACTTGTAATAGTTGAATCTTCAGCTATGGTATAGGTAACGATATCAAACGTATCTGTAGTTATACCATTCAAAATTTCATTGGGATCAATTGCATCTTTCCCATTAACAAAATCTTTTTTTTTACATGCACTAAAAATTACTAACGCAGCAAAAAATAAAAATGCAAAAAACCAATACTTTTTCATGAAAACTAGGCCAAAACACTTTCATCCACAACCTTATCAAAAAAAACAGAGAATTCCTTTGCTTGATTTTCTTCCTGGACATAATCCAATTTGTGGCAATGCACTGCCGAGTCAAAAATGGCTCCAAGGTCTGGATTGATATTATCAACTGCAATTGAAAGTCCATCACAGTAATCGATAAATGATTTCGTTACATTTAAAAAAGATGTATCCTCAAATTTCTTTGCCACTTCATCTGGAAAGCCATCAAATTTCAATTTTTCCGCAAAACGTTTATCCAAAGAAATATCAAATGCATCGTTATATAACGAATAAACTACTTTCGTATCTTTAAAATGTGGGTCTTTGTTGTAAATATGTTTAATGTATAATGACATTATTCCAGTCATCCATCCATGGCAATGAATTACATCCGGCTGCCAACCTAGTTTCTTTACAGTTTCCAATACTCCTCTACAGAAAAACATGGCTCGCTCGTCATTGTCGGCATGATATATACCTCTTTCGTCCTGAAGCATTGTTTTTCTTTTAAAATATTCATCATTGTCGATGAAATACACTTGCATTCTTGCTGAGGAAACAGAAGCAACCTTTATAATCAACGGGTGATCATGGTCATCAATGCAAATATTTAAACCTGACAAACGAATCACTTCATGTAGTTGATGCCTACGCTCATTAATAGCTCCGAAACGAGGAGTGAAAACGCGAATCTCTTTTCCCGCCTCTTGCACAACTTGCGGCAACCTTCTGGCGGTTGAAGAAATGTCAGATTTAGGTGAAAATGGGAATATTTCCTGAGAAATAAATAGAACTTTTTTCTTTTCCATTCAAAATTGATAGGATGCAAAGTTACTAATTTTTCACGAACTTTCATAAAAAGCAATAGCTTTGCTCCTAATTCGTTAATGGAGATGATAGTAAAGACTGTTTTTGAATTGCAAAAAATGCTGGATGAAGCAAAAATCAATTCAAAAAGTATTGGGTTTGTTCCTACTATGGGGGCTTTACATGCTGGGCATTTGCAGCTAATTCAACGTGCATCTGAGGAAAACGACATTGTAGTTGTAAGCATTTTTGTGAACCCGACACAATTTAATAACAAAGAAGATTTAATTCATTATCCTAGAACAATTGAACAAGATTTGGCTTTATTGAACGAGAATTGTTCTAATTACCTTGTTTTCAATCCAGAAGTAGATGAAATTTATCCTCCAAATGATCAGTTTAAACCAATCGATTTAGGACATCTCGACAACGTTTTAGAAGGAAAGTTCCGTCCCGGTCACTTTCAAGGAGTGGTTCATGTGGTTCACAATTTATTTCAATTGGTTAAACCTGAAAAAGCGTATTTTGGTCAGAAAGATTTTCAGCAATTAGCAATCATTCGTCACATGGCGAAAGCATATGGATTTCCCATAGAAATTGTTGCATGCGATACACTTCGAGAACCAAGTGGTCTGGCGATGAGCAGTAGAAATATGCGTTTATCCGAAGAACAAAAAGTGGAAGCTCTAATCATTTGGAAGACTCTAAACTTTGTTAAAGCAAACAAGTTGACATTGAGCCCTTCTGAATTAAAAAACCGAGCAGTCGACTTTTTTGAAAAGGGCACTTTAAAACTGGAATATCTTGAAATTGTGAATTCGGAAAATCTTTTGGAAGCTGATGATTGGAAAAAACCAACTGTTTGTTGCATCGCTGCATTTTGCGGCCAAGTAAGGCTGATTGATAATTTATTGTTGTAATCCGTTTATTTGCTTTATTTTTGTCGCTCATTTTTTCAATTTTATGTTGATTCAAGTACTAAAATCAAAAATTCATCGAGTTCGGGTTACACAGGCCGAATTGAATTACATTGGAAGTATCACAATAGATCAAGACTTGATGGAAGCTGCCAATTTGCTTGAAGGGGAGCGCGTTCAAATTGTGAATATCAATAATGGTGAGCGCTTTGAAACATATGTAATTAAAGGTGATCGAAAATCAGGTATGATTTGTTTAAATGGTCCAGCTGCAAGACGCGTTTCCGTGGATGATATCATTATTATCATTGGATACGGATTCATGGATTTTGAAGAGGCGAAATCATTCAAACCTTCGCTTGTATTTCCAAACGAAAAAACCAATTTACTCGACTGATGTCCGCGCGACTGGAATACATAAAGTCGAAAATCGTTTCAACTGAAGAAGCAATACGTCTTGTTGCTATGTATCACTTAAAAAACGAAAAGGTCGTATTCACCAATGGGTGTTTTGATATTTTGCATTTGGGACACATCACCTATTTGGCAGAAGCCGCTTCACTTGGAAATCGATTGATTGTTGGCATTAACAGTGATCGATCAGTAAAAGCACTAAACAAAGCCCCAAATCGTCCTATAAACAATGAACTGGCAAGAATGAACGTTATTGCTTCACTTGGCTTTGTGGATTTGGTAGTAATTTTCAATGAAGAAACACCATTTGAACTCATTCGCCCCCTGGAACCTGATGTGCTGGTAAAAGGCGGCGATTACGACGCGAACGAACTGGATTCTAGCTCCAAAAAATACATTGTAGGATCTGATATCGTTCGAAAAAAAGGAGGTTCCGTAGTTACAATTAATTTGGTCGAGGGTTATTCAACGACGGCTCTAATTGAAAAGTCGAAGAGTTTATAGGTTATTCTACTCTTGGTTTTTAGGGAAATCAATATACTATTTAATTACCGTTACGTGGATGCATTTTGTCTCTGGGCAAAGAAGAATTTTTTTCTCGCTCTGCATTTTGCTAAGTGCTAATTTTAATGCTTTTTGAGCAGAAGAGCATTTGCCAAATGAAATTATTTCTGAAATATCAAATGAAACACCATAAGAATGAGTTGAAAATCCCTTTGTTGCTGCACGAGGATATAGTTTTCTAATATTTTCCTGTTGGGCTTCTGTTCGTGTCATTGAAGAAATAACAAAATAGTCCTTTTTGTTTTCTTCGTTTTCAATCAAAGATCGAAACAACAAACCAAGTTCTTTGAGCCTTTTTTCAGCCAAAGGTGTTAAGCATTGCTCACTATTTTTTGCATTAATCATGTAAAAACCATCTCCTTCAACTACGTTAACTAACTTTTTCAACTTTATCCTTTTCTTAAGTACTTTATGATCTAAGATTAAACCATTATTAGTAACTTTTATAGCCATCGGTCTATGAACTGTTTTGTAATCATTTTTAATTAAATCATTTTTTTTGCAATCGCAATCTTTAGATCTAACAACGACATGGTGTTTTATATTTCTAAATCTAGATTCTATTCTGGGTATGGTTTTATAAAAAAAAATGAACCCTAAAAGCAATTGTATAACCATATAAACACAAAATCGCCAAAAACTTATTTTTTTTCTAATTACTTGAATCAATAAAACAAATGATACAATGGAACAAATAAAAAAAGAAACTAAAAGCAATTTAATCATTAATAGACGTTTTTAGTTTGTCAAAATAATAATTTTTTTAAAGAAATGAATAATATAACAATTATCCCCCTCCGCCTTTTCCGACTTTAAAACCTTCCTCCCCCTCTTGATTTTGTTGGTCTTTCCAATTTTTAAGTGTCTTTTTCAGTTTGGAATCTTTTTTCTCCTTTTGAACTTCCTTGAACTCTTCCTTGGTTGCAGGTCCGAAATGGATTTTTAGTTCCTCTTTCGGTATATCCTGCGGTTTATATTCTTTAACTGTAGTATCGTTTTTAAATAAACCGAATTCCGATTTTAAAATAGATTTGGCATCTTTTTTTGCCTCCTCTCTATTCTGTTTGGCTTGTTCTTTGCGCGAAGTTTTATCCCATTCAATGATTGGATTTTCAAGCGTTCCGTGCATACGCATGAATATTTTAATTCCCGTTCCATCATCGATTACCTCACCAAATTCAGAATCTTTCTCTGATTTCATTAAATCACGCAAACGAAAAGCAAATCGGTAATCAATTTCATTATCAAATGAATGAACTCCGGAAACGTCCATATCCAAAGCAGAGGAACCAATATTCATTTTAGGAATATTGACAATCCCGTTTTTTATTACAATTGAATTTTCTAAGGTTTGAAACGAAATATCGCTTAGCTTTTCCTCCAATAAATCAATGTTTTTCTTACCCAAAACGAGTTTTCCAGAATTTGTCTTTAAACTTTCTGTTATGTCTTTGAATGATGGAACGTTTTTCAAATGACCGTCATAAACTTTTAAGTTCAACTTTGATTCAATTGCCTTTAAAACGATCCCTGAGCGCAAATCAAAAGGTGCAAAGAAATAGAGATCTGCCTCGGCTCTTCCTGAAATATTATTGGAGGTAATCACCTTTTGTTCAAAATTGTCCCATTCCATGAACATTGGTTTGAACTTTAAGTTTTTAGTCGCAACCTGAGTCGTAATCGTAAAAATTTCAGGTGTTCTTTCTTCGATTATTAATGCTCCGCTTATCAATGCTTCTGCATTAACCAAACTTATTTGCGGGAAATGTAAACGATGATTTTGGATATTCATCTTGCCGAGAATATTCTCAAATCGATGACTTTCATACTGTAAGGTCCCAACGGTCAAATTGATGGATCCTAAAATATCTTTTGGTAAGACAAAAATTCGATCGCCTTCTACTTTTTCTTTTTTAGTTGTGGTTCCTAAATCTTCTACTTTCAGATAGTTGCTTTCAATTTCAACCTCTGTTTCTAATGGTTTTTTTGCATTTAAATAATCAAAGATGTTTCTAAAAATCCCATCCAATCGTAAATCCGTCGAGCCAACTTTTAATGATGCATTGTCGATTCCGGCTTCATTTCCGCGAAGAAAAATGGATCCATTGATGTTTTCAAATGTTCGTTTATCACCTTTAAGTTTTAAACGTAAGTTTTTCATAAAAACATCTCCATCGCATTTATTGACTTCAATTGAACCTGTAGATTCATTTTGTTGTAAAGCAAAATCGGCATTAATCAAGGTTGATCCGTTAATTTTCTCCACTTCCGGAAAATGAAAAATGGCATGTGCGACTTTTAAATTAACCGCTCCTGTTGCTTTTCCTTTGATTTTTGGATTTTCAAAATTCACTAATCGAACATCCCCGCGAAAAGGCCCGCCAGCTGTTTTGAATTTCATGTTTTTTAATTCCAGAAATTCTTTTTCCGAACCGCCCTCATTGGAATATTTCCCTTCCAACCGAATGTCTTTGATTCGAAGATTTTGACTTGGTTCGGTTAACGCTCCTTTCGAAATCCCAAATTCACAATTAATTGCAAGCGCTTCCTCTGATGTTGTGGATCCTTCAATATCCAAATTGAAAGAAACATCTCCAGAACCATTGAATTTTTTAACATCATCCATTGCACCAACCGATAGCTTGTTCACTAAATCTTCTAGTCCAATATTTTTTGATTTCACATTGAATTTAACACTATCAGAGTTTACAAATCCATTGATTTCAAACGGTAATCCCGATAAATTCACGACGGCTTGATTAAGTGAAACTTTTCCTTGTTCTCCATTAACATCAATCCCAAAATTATAATCCAACGTTTTATTTCTAATGAAGGTAACTTGGCCACTCTTTGCTTTCTTAATGAGCAGGGCTCCGTCGGCAATCAATCGATAGTTAGACGCGGAAAAATCACCAGAAAATTCAGATTCAATAATAAAAGTAGAGTATTGTTCCCCGTTTGATTTATTGGAATAAGAAACATGAAAATCCTCAACATCTATCGATTTTAACTTCAGTTCAAATTCTTCATTTTTAGTGGTAGAATCTGTTTTTAAAATGTTGTAGTTCCCTTCATCTTCCGAATTGATTTTCACTTTCAAAGTACCCGGGTAAATTTGAACCGCTTTAACATGGTAATTCTTATTCCACAAATCCAATGGATTGAATTTCAAACGAATTCGCTCTGAATAAAGCAAGGTATCTGTCGGTTTTTGATTCGGAAAAGCGTCTTGAATATAAACTTCATTAAAGTCAACAGATAAGTTTGGAAAACTACCCCAAAAAGCCAAATCCACATTTTTAACCGCAACCGGAACATTGAGTGTTTTGTTGACTTCCGAGACAACTATTCCGATTATTTTGTCCTTAAACAGATATAAACAAGCGGTAATGAGAATGAAAATACCCAATAGTATTCCAATACTCCATTTCAATATTCGCAAAAAACGCTTATTCATCAGCAACGAATTTAATTTTTAAGCGAATGTACTTTACAACAAATGCCTTGAATTATCAACGCTGTTTTGTCAGTTGGTTAATCAATTTTAAAATATTTTAATTGAAGTGTTTTTTATAATATCTTCGATTTCGAAATTTCGAAAATTAATTTAGTCGAAACGAATCAGAATTAAATCCATGAGGCATTTCTGAATCAGCAATAACGGAACCTGTCGCAGCACTTATCGGTGCTAACATCCAATCGAGCATGGGAATAAACGAGACAAGATTATATGCTACTCCAAATCCCAGTAAAGTGAATTTATTTTGTCGCATATAACGGATACTTTTTGAAATATTCATTTTTTTTCTTTCCACGACATAATCAAAGAAATTGAATCCCATGAAATAACAATTGACGAGGAAAAGAGCGAGAATGATAAAAGGAGAAAGAAAAGGAATAAAAGAACTCAGAATGCTTCCAAATATTATTAACCCCGTTTCAATCAACATATTTCGAATTGTAATGCCAATTCCCCTGATTACATCTTTTAGAAACTGAATTAGCTTAAACGGATATGATTTTCCTGTAATTTTTTCTTCCGTCTTTTCCGATAAATAGGCAAATAAAGGCGAAAGGACAATTAGCACGAAATATTTCATATAACGACTTATCGCATACCACATCAAAATTTTCACAACAAGAATGACTCCCCATGAAATGCCAATTTTCAGAAATTTTTCGAATGAATCAGCGGCACTTTCATTCGATAATTTAAGTCCTGTTGAAGATTCGATTAGATCCAAAAAAAAAGGAATTAATATTCGGCCAACATGGAATGTCAGGAACCCAGCAAACAGAACCCACAAACAAATCGGAACTAAATACCAAATTCGAAAATGCTTGAACGAAAACCCTATGCCACGAAAAAACGCGGTAAAGCCATTACTAAATGCTTGCATACTCCAAAAGTATCAAAAAAGATATTGGCATATTGTTTGATTTCTTATTTTCATTCTAAATTTCAGATTATGAAAACAAAACTTTTTTTAGGGACTTCTTTCATTTTAAGTTTATTTCTTTTGTCAAGTTCAACACCACAAGATTTACCTTCGGTTGACAATGAGGCTTTTCAAGTGGGGGAAAAATTGCGCTATCGAATTACCTACGGTTTTATGGATGCTGGCGAAGCTATTTTGGACTTAAAAAATACGCCGAAAAAAGGTAATGGACGTGATTTGATTCATGCTGTTGGAATAGGCAGAACGCTTGGTGGATTCAATTCATTTTATAAAGTCGAGGATCGTTATGAAACATACATCGATAAAAAAGGAATTTTCCCGTGGTTTTTTGTGCGTCGTGTTGATGAAGGAGGATATAAAATCAATCAAGATTACACATTCAAACACGATAAAGCCAAAGTCGATAATGGGGCTGGTCAATTGTTTAAAGTGCCTGTTGGCGTTCAAGATATGATTTCCTCATTTTATTATGCGCGAACTCTAAAAATGAACGGGGTGAAAAAAGGAAAAATATTCGAATTCCCATGCTTCATGGATGACGAACTGTATAAACTGAAAATCAAATATGTCGGCGACGAAGAAATAAAAATTAGAAAAGGAAAATTCAAGTGCCACAAATTCGTTCCCGTGGTTCAAACAGGGCGCTATTTCAAAAGTGAGGAAGATGTGAATTTTTGGGTAACAAGCGATAAAAACAAAATTCCTGTTTTGGTTCGAGCTAAAATTCCAGTAGGAATTGTAAAAATGCACCTAGTCGAATGGAGCGGTTTGAAAAATGAGTTGACGAGCAAGGTTAAATAACTTGAAGTGATAAACAAAAAGAGGTGGAAAAATCCACCTCTTTTTGTTTTTTAAAGTTTGTATCAAATGTGATTACAAAATCAACATCGCATCTCCATAGGAGTAAAAACGATATTTTTCCTTAATTGCTTCTTGATAAGCCTTCATCATTAATTCATGACCTGCGAAGGCAGAAATCATCATCAACAAAGTTGAAAGCGGTGTGTGAAAGTTCGTAATTAAACAATCTGCAACACTAAATTCATAAGGAGGAAAAATAAACTTATTGGTCCATCCGTCAAACGGCTTAAGATTGCCTTCAGTTGAAACCGATGTTTCTACCGCGCGCATACAAGTCGTTCCAACTGCACATACGCGTCGCTTGTTTGCTTTTGCTTCGTTTACAATTTGAGCCGCTTTTTCCGGGATAATCACTTGCTCAGAGTCCATTTTATGTTTAGTCAAATCCTCAACCTCAACCGTTCTAAATGTACCCAAACCAACATGAAGTGTCAACTCCGCAAAGTTGATTCCTTTAATTTCCAATCTTTTTAAAAGTTCCCGAGAAAAATGCAATCCTGCAGTCGGAGCAGCTACAGCGCCTTCTACTTTAGCAAAAATCGTTTGGTAGCGATCTTCATCCTCAGGTTCAACTTCTCGTTTAATATATTTGGGTAATGGCGTTTCTCCTAATTCTGTTATTTTAGCCTTAAAATCTTCGTAAGGGCCATCAAACAAAAAACGAAGCGTTCGTCCTCTAGAAGTGGTATTATCAATTACCTCAGCAACTAACGAATCGTCTTCTCCAAAATATAATTTATTTCCAATACGGATTTTTCTTGCTGGATCAACCAATACATCCCAAAGCAAACTTTCACGGTTCAATTCTCTTAACAAAAACACTTCGATTTTCGCACCTGTTTTTTCCTTGTTTCCATACATTCGAGCAGGAAAAACACGCGTATTGTTCATAATCATCACATCGCCTTCGTCAAAGTAATTGATTACATCTTTAAATAACTTGTGTTCAGTTTTTCCAGTGGCACGGTGAACAACCATCAATCGAGCTTCATCTCGATTATCCGTTGGGTAATTTGCAATTAATTCTTCAGGGAGGTCGAAGCTAAACTCCGATAATTTCATTTTACTCATGAGGTGGATTTTAACCTTTTTTTAAAGAAAGGATTGCAAAGATACAATATCGATACCCCGTTTGTCAAGAAAATGATCATTTATTTACATTTTAATGCCTTTCATCAATCACTAAAAATATTTTTTTAAAAGTCTGTTATTTTTAATTGAGCAATGCGTTTATGTATTTGTCTTCACAAAATCAAACTAAAAAAATGTCTAGTCCTGTTTCAAAATCGAAAATTAAAAATCAAGAAAACACCCTCTTGGATGCGATCTCTAAAATTTACAAGGAATCGCAAAATTCAAGCTTGAATAAAAAAATGTTTCGTGAACTGACTCCAGAACTTAACATAGTAGCCAAGTACTTAAAATCTTCCAAAGATGAAGCTTTTATCTTCTCCAATTTTGCTACAATGAATCTGTTTGGTGAAACCATCGACATGATAGAGGTCTTTCGATTTTTCAACATTACACCATTTGAAATGGTACCTTATTTTCCGGCTTTGAATAAACTGGTAGAGAAAGGCCTTATATCAAAGAAAAAATCACGAAGAAGGTCTGAAGATGCTATGCGCAGATACAATTTTCATATACCAGCAGAAATTGTTGATGCATTAATGAATAAAAAACCTTTTCCAAAAAGAAAACAAGAAAAATTTGCCGACCAATTTGAGGTTATGGGTAAATTATCCGACATTATCAATGAGTGTGTGGATGAAACTACTGATTCTGATGAAATGTACTCGGAAATCACAGAAGTACTACAGGCAAATATTAAATATCCGTTCATAAATTGGTTGTATCACATGAATGCATCGCAACCAGACCGTGCGATCTTTATCCATGTGACATGGAAAACAATGAATGGAGGTGTTTACATCGATATTGATGATTTAATTGCCTCCTTCTTCGGTTCGGCTTCGGGTAAAGTAAAGTACTTACAAGGAATTTATTCAAAAGAGAATAAGTTGATTAAACAAGAATTGGTTGAATACAGCCAAGGAAGGTTTTACAATGATATGGAGTTAACAATTACGGATAAAACGGCTGAACTTTTAAAATTGAATGGTATAAAGATTCTCAAACCAGAGAGTAAGAAAAATACCATTAAACCTGAATCAATTGTATCCAAGAACTTGTTTTATGAGTTGGAAGAAAAAACTCAAATTGATAAGGTTCAAAATATGCTTGAAAATGAAACGCATCATGAGCTAATGAACCGTTTGTCAGGCAAAGGGCTTCCGCAAAACATGAATATTCTGTTGTTCGGAGCACCAGGAACAGGAAAGACAGAAACAGTTCTTCAGTTGGCAAAGACTTCTGGTCGAGAAATAATGAAAGTTGACATTAGTCAGAGCAAATCTATGTGGTTTGGAGAAAGTGAGAAGTTAATCAAGAAAATTTTCAAAGATTACGAACAATTGAAGAAAGAATGTAAACTTGACCCTATTTTGATGTTCAACGAAGCAGATGCAATTCTTGCGACCAGAAAGAATAATACTTCGAGTAGTGTTGCCCAAACAGAAAACGCAATACAAAATATTCTGTTAGAGGAATTGGAGAATTTCAAAGGGATTTTCATTGCTACAACCAACCTTGCTGAAAACTTGGACAAGGCATTTGATAGGCGCTTTTTGTTCAAAATAAAATTCCAAAAGCCAAGTA
>Ga0194116_10005362_pt1 | contig 14150 bp, 18 predicted proteins | sample TA2MahsurfametaG_4_FD_148617 | JGI IMG/M metagenome (GOLD analysis project Ga0194116, IMG submission 148617) | Freshwater microbial communities from Lake Tanganyika, Tanzania - TA2015008 Mahale S9 surface | ecosystem: Environmental > Aquatic > Freshwater > Lake | place: Tanzania: Lake... | reverse complement strand
CAACCCCCAATCCCCAATCCCCAATCCCCAATCCCCATTGGGCCCAATCCCCAATCCCCAATCCCCAATCCCCAATCCCCAATCCCCATTTAGAAAAAATTTGAAAAAATATGTAAAAATTAATTTTAAATCTCTAAAATTATTTAAAATACTTTTTAAATAATTTATCATCGTTAACCCATTTAATAAATTGCCATTTTTTTATTTAATTTTTTTTATTATATAAATTGCAAATATTATTGAATTTCAATTAAAAGAGTTAAATAATATTTTAAATTTAATAATTTTTAAAATTATAGATAGCATATTTATTTCTATAATAAATAACGTTATTTATGCAAATAATCTTAATCATAAAATTTCTTTTAAAAGTTTTTTTTAATGAAAAATAAATAGCAGTTCTTTGGTTACAAAAAAAAAATAATTGTAGAATTAAACTTATATTTTTAAAGGATTGTTGTATATTGTTTTTGGAAGAATTTCAAACATTTTAATAAAAATGATTTTTTAAATTTTCAACTTGATTGAAAAAAATACTTGTTTTAGCATTTAGTTTAATAGGTTACTTTAAAGAATAATTCAATTAACTAAACTGCTAATGATTTCAAATTTAAAATTGAAATATAAAAATTACCATTATATCATTACTTGATAGAGGTTTTGAGAAATTGGATACATCTGAAAAGATTTTCGTTTGATAATAGATTAAGAAAGTTGCTTTTTCTTTTGTTTTAGTCTAGTAAATAGATTTTTAGTAAAAATAAATTTTTTTCTTTTATGCAAATTATTTTAAATTATTTTCAAAAATGAGTCTTACAATTAATAAAAAATTTTAAAACAAAGAATATTTAAATAATAGGATAATTTTAAAATAATTTTAACAAATATAAGTTGGAAATTAATATTTTTCATATTAAGAAAATAATTAAAATTTAAAATAATATGATATTTTCTTATAAATTCTTTATTCAACAAGAAATATTAGAAAAACTAATAATATAAATAATATTCAAAATCAAAATTAATAAAAAATATTCAAATTAGGAATTAAAATAAATATTTTGATAATTTAACTATTTAAATTCAAAATTGTTTTAAGTATAATAAATTTGAAATGATTAAGGCCGCTCTAAATGAAAACAAAAGTGAAAACAATAGTAAGAAATTATCCCTTCTCGATTTAATAAAAGAATGCAATGATAAAATTGTGAAAGAAAAAGAGATTCTATATTCCTTTAATTTCTCTACTTGTGAGCCACTACTAATTGCAGATAAAAAGACTAATGAAAAATTTCTAAGTAGAAAACGGGAAGAAACAAAAGTTGAGAACGAAGCTTCATCTGAAAAACCAAGACACAAATTCAATTTAAATCAACATCATTCTAAGATTCTTAATATTATTCGAAGAAAAGAGGTTAAATTAATCCTAAAAAACCAAAATATATTTTAAGTTTTGGGTACTTTTCTTTTTATTTTCCTATATATATTTTAAAATTATCAACCTTTTTCTTTGCAATTTCTCAATGGAAAATTGTGAATCTAGAAGATATAATGAAACTAATTGCAATTGAGAAAATAGCAAGCCTATTTAAACCAAATTTCCTTTTGCATATTACAGTTTTTGAAAATTTTTTGAATTTTAAAAACATTTCTGTAAATAAAAGTTATTAATGTTTTATTATTAAAAATGTTAGATTATTATAGGAGAATTTAAAAATTATGATAATATTAAATAAAATCAAACTTTCTAAAATAATATTATTAAATGATTTTAAATTTTTCCTCTTTACTAAATATAAACAAATCAAATTTTTTTAAAAAATGAAAAAGCATATCTACTTTCTTAAGTAAGTAATGTACGCTTCATTTTCTAATTTATTTAATTATATTGTTTTTTATTCACATCATATTTCTTTTTAATAAAAAAAATTTATATTTGCTTTATTCAATAATTATTTTAGTAAAATTAAAATTCGCCATTGATTAAATTCTTTATAAATAAGTCTTTTTTAATTTTAAATTTTCAAAATTCAATAATTTTAATAATACTTACAAGTAAAATTTACAATTAACCATTAAAAATACATAATTATTCTTTTTACTCAAAAACTCCTTTCTTTTTCTAGATCTTCCGTCTCAATATCATTTCACAATTTGTATTATAATATCAATCTGAATAATTTAAAAAATTGGAATTGAAAGATGACTCTTCTGAAAAAAATGAGTTATCTGAATTCATCATTCTTTGAGCTTTTTCTTTTATACTATAGCTTTTGAATAACTCCAAATCATATGTGAATTCAATAATTTTACTATGATTATCATCAAAATTTTTTACATCTGAAAAATAAAAGCTTTTTGTTAAGAAAGAATTTCCAAAATAACTTAATTTATCGAATATTTTTTCTAAATTTTTGGAAAAAAAATTTTCTGATTTTATTGTTTTTTTGGAAAAAGAACTTTCTCTTCTCTTAAATTTTTTGAGAAATTTTGTTTTTTCATTACAATTCGTGTTCAACTTCTCAAATATAATTTCATTATCAATTTTATCTTCGAGTATTTTATCAATATTTTCACTTATCAAATGAAACCTTCAAAATATTAGTAATGTTCAAAGAAAATATTGATAAAATAAATTAATAACTTTGTAATTTAAATAATAAAAATTAATTTGTTTCTTCAATGAAAATAAAAATTGATTAAAAATTACATATAATATATATTTGAAAAAATTGAATTGTCATATAAAAATATATTCTCCAAAAATATTACAAAAATTTTATTGATTTTTATATTTTCTTTAAGTATTTTTTCATTTGAGAGGATATTTGCTTTTATCTCTATAATTTCTTCGTTGCTAAAGCCTAGAACATATTTAATAATTATAATTCCAAAAGACCATAATAATCCATTAATTTTTAAGTCTTTTTCGAAGGAAACATAATTTTTAATTTTAGTTTCTTTATTTATTGAGAATGGATGAACAAATTGCTCAATTTTATTCAAATTACATTTCTTATAAAATTCTGTTTTGGTTTGTTTTAACTTTTCAATTTCTACAAATAATTTATAAAAATTATTTTAAATTTTTAAAATTATTTTTTTTACTATTTTAAAATAATTACTTTTTAAAAAAAATTTTTCTATTTTATTATCCCATATTATATCTAAATCAGTTAAAAATGAAAATTCATTTCCGAGAAAAATATGATCTAGAAAAATATGATATAAAAACAAAAACAACTTTTTCTTCAATATTATATTATTAATAGACTCATTATCGAGTTCTTCTTTTTCTTGAGAAAGAATATCTTTTAATTTAATTAAATTATTTTCTTCTGTTTTATTTGGAAAATCTTTTAGGAATAAATCTATACAATTATAACTGAATTTTCTTTCTTTTTTCATTTATTTTTATATCATTTAAATTAATATTATTGAAATTATAATATTTTCCTTATAAATAATAATATAATATTATATTGATTATATTAATAATATAAAATCTTATTAAATGATTTTTTTAATATATCTAATTGAAAAAACCTGTTAAAATTATAATTTGTTAATTTTAAAAAATGTGCTTTTATAATAAATTTAAATATAATTAATAAAAAACTGAAGAATAAATTAATATTTATTTAAGAACTAATCAATTTAAAAAATAGCTTTGATAATTCTTAAAGAAAGGTTTTTTCATAAGATTCTATAATTCTTCTTGATCTTTCTATTTAAAATTATGTAAATCATTTCAATGAAACAATAAGAACTTAGGTGTTGTTAAACTCAAATTATAAAAATAATCATTTAATCTTCTAGATAAAAAATATCTTATTTATTTAATTACCTTTTCAAAGCTTTTTTAATGACTACCTGATATCTATTTTCAAATGTATTTTTATTAAAAATTTTTGAATTAATAAACCTCTCTTATATATATTTTGTTCTTAAGTGAATTATTTGAATCGGAATATATTAAACTTTATTTAGTATTGAAATATTTATATTTTCAAGTTTTTTATATTTAGTATGAATAATTTTATTTATTTTGAAAAAAAAGAAAAGGGATTTTAGTTAGATGTTTTATTAAATTTAGGCATTTGTTATATTAATTTGAACTTGTATTAAATTCAATTTTTCAATTTTGTAAAAATTTATTAATAAAAATTTGAGTAGATGATAAAAGAAAAAATTTTAATTTTACAATAAAAATTTGTAAAATTGATGATTATTTCTCAAGAATGTAATTTATTCATATTATTAATTTTTAATTTATTCTAATTTTTACATGCTAAATCCATTAATTCTAAAAGATCATCTTGTTCTTCATTATTTTTCAAATTGAAATCATCAAACATATTTTGAACTTTTTTAATATTTTGATTGTTATCCCTTTCAATTTCAATAATATCATAATCATCATCTTTCTCTCCTGCTTTAGATATAGGTTTATTATTTTTACTAGAAAATAAGTCGATTTTAAATAAAAGATTCGAGTTTTTTGAGGAGTCGTTATCATTTGAAGAGCGTATATTTAGAAAATCAGCTAAATCATTAAATTCTTTTTTAGTAGCTTCAATATTTCTTTTTCTGTAATCGTTATCATTTTGTTTTATAAAATTATGATTTATCATATTGTTTGCATTTATAATTATTTGAGTATTTGAATTAGAAGAATTAGATAAATTATTTGATGCTTTACTGATTAAAGTATTATTATTTGTTGATATTTCTTTATCTTTATCGACGAACATTTTTTCAAGCTCATTGTTTACGTAAATTTTATTTTCTTCATTTTTATTTGAATTAAGATTTTCTTTTACATTTTTATCATCTGATTTAACAGGCTTAAGAATAGATGCAATTTCATTATTTATTTTTAATGAATTAGGCTTTGATTGTGCAGTATCTATTAAATTATTAAATTAATCTCAAAGAGAGAATTTGTTTATTATTTTTAAAAATATTTACTTTATTTTATATTTTATTTGCCTAAATACCTTTACTCATAAAAGACTCAAAAACTTTCCTATCCCCAGAGTAAAAATTTCCACCTAAAGCGGTAGTAATACAATTTATTCGATCTTTCGAGTTCTAAAAAGAAATATAGTAAAAAAGAATTAAGAAAAAATTGTTACACTTATCATAAATTCATGACTCAAAGTCAATGATAATTTTTGAGTTTTAACAATTTCTCCAATGTTATTATATTCCACTATTTTTCCTGGAATATCTACATGAGGAGGGGCCATATCAATCATTGGAAGATAAATAACTCCAGTGTTAGATTGCAAACACTCTTGAATAAACAAAGAAACTTTAACATTTTTTCCTTGAAAAAATCTTAATAGAGTTTGCCTTAAAATAACGAAATCATAAGGAGTAAATTTAGTATAGACCTATTTATAAATGTTATTTAAAAAAAATTTATTAAATTTGTTTTTAATTTCATCATAAAATATATAAAACAATACTTTTTGGAAAATTTACTTTATTGATATAATCTATATTTTCTTTTAAACACATTTTAGGCTCTGTGTTTGGAATAGGATCAAATCCATTTAAAATTTCGTTCATAGCATTTAAATGATTAAGGGTTATTTGCAAAATTTCTTCTGGAAATTTTGTTCTCGAAATTTGCAATTTAATAGACATAAGCATTAAATCATAAAGCTTATTCATTGAAGTGCTATTCAATCTCATTATAGATGAGTGAGCAAGTTTATCAAATAAATGTCTTATCGATTGGTGTAAACTTAACTAATTTATGAAACTTAAATAATCTATTTTTTTACAATAATAAATTATTCAATAAAAAAAAATTTACTTACACATTGTTTTTTTCTAATTTCCGACATAAATTTACTATCAAACAAAGATATTACAACATCATTAATTACTGTGGCGCTCTTATCAAGAGGGATACTTTGAGCCTTTAATCTCGAACACAATACATATATCATTTCTACTCCCAAATTTGTGATTAATATTGGCATTGCCATTTGATATGCAACAGACATCTTAAGAAAAATTATGATTCAAAATTTAATTTAATAAAAAAGAAAATATAAAAGATGAATATAATCTCATATTCCATTTAATACTGAATAATCAAATTATAAGGTAATCTAAAACTTAAAATATTTTTTGTGATTATAATATCAATATTAAAATAAATTTAAAAGGATTGATTCCATAAAAAATTTTGTTTATCCTTTGATTATTTAATTACTTTATTTCAGCATTTGATTTTAAAAAGCAAATGAAACGACATAAAATTTATTATATTTTATCAAATAAAGTTAGTATTAAAATCTAGATCGGATTATAATTTCTTACATAAATTTATATTCAATAAATATAAATTCTTTTATTTAAATAAAGTGTAATTATTATTTAAATTTTTTATTTGATTTTAATATAATAATATAAAAATAAAAGAAGTTAACATGAGCAATAAAGAAAATTTAGAAAATACAAGAAAAATAGATCTCAAGGGAAAGTAAAATAATAATAATTTTTATATTAAAAGTCAATTTCCTTAAATTTTCAAAAATTGTCATTTTTCAAAGTTTTTTTAATCTTAATTTAGAAAATTTACAGATAGCAATAAAGTTTTCGAAAATTTTCTATCCTCAAAAGCAGAAGAAATTATTGAATTAAATTTAAGCTATAATAATCTAACTAGACTTCCTGATAACTTATCTCATTTTAAATGTCTACAAATAATAGATCTTACAAATAATCAGTTTGAAAATGTAAATTTTATTTAATCTACAAATAATTTTAAATATCCATCAAAGATTAAACAAAATAAATTAGTTTGAAAAAACAGCATTTTCATTATCAACATTACCTTCTTTGATTGATTTGAGTATAAATTTATCCAATCATAATGAGGCCTTAATTATTCTCGATACTTTACCTAATCTACTTTTTTTAAATGGAAAATCAACAAAAGAAGAAAATTATACGATTGATATTGATGATAAAGAAATCGAATCTATTTCTCTAAATGAGGAAATTTCCAATTTCAATATAATATTTTCTAAATTGTCAGAAAAATTCATTTTGATAAAAAAAGAGAAAAATCAATCAATTTTAGAAGAGTTTCAAAATATTCTTAAAACTCAAATTACAAAAATTAATAATACTGTTGATAATGGAGCTCCAAATTATATCTATGTAACAAATATAATTTCTACAAAGCTCAAAATCTTTAATTATTTTCAAAACAAATATTTGGAATTATTAGATTACACGGATAAAGATAAAGCTGAATCTCTAAGGGATATTGGAGATAGTATTCTCAAATCTAGTGAATTTTTAATAAGTATAAATTCCTTGAAATTCAAATATTTTTTTATAATTTATTTTGTATGAATTCTGTGTTTTAATTAAATAATATGAAATAATTTCTAGATATTGTTACTTCATTACATTCAAAGATTGAAGAACAAACAAACAATATAAAAAAAGAATTTAATAATGCTCTAAAAACAGCCAAATCAGCTGAATTAAAAATTTTTAATTATGAAGAAAAACTTAAATTATCAAATAAAGAAAAAGAATTTCTAATTGTGCAAAATACTGAAGAAAAAAGTATTTTATTGAAAAGAATCGATTCTCTAGAAAATGAAAATAAAATAATGACAGAAAAATTGATGAAGAACGCCAAAGAACTTATCAATACTTCACAAACCAAGAACAAATTAAGTAGTAATAATGTTCCTGAAAAAACAAAAGATGAAATAAATTTAAGAGAATCTAATATGAATATTTCTAATTTATCTGGAGTAAACGAAAGCATGATGAAGTCGAGGATTATTAATAATAATACTACTATGGTTATTAATCAAAATGGGACTAAAGTTTTGACAATAAAAATCATGAAAGATATTATAAATGAGATATATGTTAGTAAGGTCGAATTTGATAAAAAATGTTTGGAGAGCAAAATAGCAAAAGAAACAATGGAACAACATATGTATACTTATCTAAATCAAAAATATGGTTTAAAAAGCCTTATTGTAGAATGGGCAAGCAGCATTATAAATGGAATTAAAATGTATTCTTCAGAGGACAGTGAAGTCTGTTTGTTTGGAAAGGTTATTAGAAATTTATTAAAATTTCAATTAAAATTTAATTGATAAAATTGTAAAACATCACGGACTTTTTAATAGATCTTAAGAAACGAATTAGATGAGGAAACAATATTGATATTAAATAAATTAAAAACAACTTTAAATGATCTTTTGCTTTATACTCTTAAAGCTAAATTCCCCATGAAATCTAATAAAGATATAAAAGATCTATTTAATGAAAGAATCAATGGATTTATAATGGAGGAAGAGTGGAAAAAAATGATAATGCAGATATACGAAGATGAAGATGTTATTAATTTAGAAAATAAAATTCAGGAAACAATAAAAAAAAAAGGAGTTTTAATTAATAAAAATGGAAATTTTGAAAAGTAATGTTTAAATAAATTATGAAGTTGATAGTTTAACTAAGAATTATTATATAATTAAGTATATTATTTTATAAATTATGATGAATATCCCTAAATTGAAATAATTTCCAATTTAGGAAATTATCAAGAGAAGAAATAATGAATATTTCAAAAAATAAAGATGAAAATAAGATTTCTTTCAAAGATTTCCAAAAATGTATTTTGGATTATCAAATAAAATCAAGAGATAGATATCTTAAAAATTTTGTATCTTCGTTTAGGAAATCTGATAAGGATAATAATGGGGTTATAAATGAGGAAGAATTTTATGAATTATTAACAAATATTAAAATTTATGGAGAATTATTAGAAGAAAATGCAGTGAGATTATTAAACATCATAGATCCTAATAATAATAAGCAAATTATTTTTTCTGATTGTGTCTCTTTGTTTAAAATGGTATATAATCATTTTTTAAAAATAAATTTAAAAAATAGGAGATGCTTCAGATTGAGAATAACTATCCGATAAGTTTACTAGATAAAATAAGTTCTGATTTCAGTTAAAAAAACTAAAAATGAAAGTAAAAAATTATTTACAAAATCTTTTAGTGGAATTATCTAAGAATAAAAAAATTCATATTTTCATTAAAATGTTAATTAGAAATCTGATTTGAAAAGCAATTTATAAAAATACAAAATCATAAGTAATCATTTAAATCCTTAGTGTTTTTGATAATCTTAAATAAATTTTTAGTTTGCTATATTAATAATTTAAAAATAATTTATCATGATTCTGTAATTGATTATGATTATAATTAATTTTTATCATTCATAGATTTCAAATATTTTTAGTTAATATCTTAATATTAAAATCAAAATCTTATAAAGGAAAATTTCAATTTTTATTCTTTTAATTCAATTATTTAATAACTAAAAATTAAAGGAATTATCTTTTCTTTTCTTAGAAAAATTTCAAGTGAAAAATTTATATTATATAAGATTAAAATTTAAATAAATTATTATATAAAAAAATGAATATTGATGAAATTCTCACTCAAGTTTTATACGGAAAAACAACAAAATCTCTTTTAGAAAATGAAGAAAAATTAGATCTTATTGCAGAAAATAATTATGGGGATCTATTGTTAGTTTTAGCAAATTATCTTTCAAATGAAGCAGTTGATATGAATAAAAGAAAATTATCTGCTACAATTCTTAAAAACATGATTTCTAAATTCCCCAAACACAAAGAAAAATGGATAAAACTAAATAATGAAATCAAAGAAAGTATAAAATTAAATATACTATCTACATTAGCTTCTCAATCAAAAGAAATAGTATATTCTTCAAGCGATACAATAGCTGGTAATAATTAAATTATATAAGAATTGAAATTTAATTGCAAAAGTTGAAAAATATTTATATTAATTGATTTTAGGAATATGTAGTATCGAAACTCCAAGAAATGAGTGGATGGAAATTTATGATATTTTGTATAAAACAGCTCTAGTTGAAGATCCTAAAGTCAGACTCTCTTCTGTTTTAACAATTGGATATATATCAGAAGAAGTAGACCCGAATTCTTTAAGTGAACTCCATAAAAATAATTTACTTTACGCTATAATAACAAATATCAATCTCGAATATCTTGAATTAAATAACATCACACTGGATGCTTTTATTAAATTTATCCCTATGATAAAATCAAATATGGAAGTTGAAGTAAATAATATTTTTTAACATATATAAAAGTATAATTTAAACTCTGTTTAAATTTGGAATTTTAATTTATTTATTTCACTAGATAAATATATAATTTTAGACTCAGAGAAATATTATTATGCAAAAGGTTTTTGATATAATGAATTCTGAAAATTCTGAAGAAATAATAAAAAATAGAGGTATTGTCATCCTAGAACAAATTGCTAAATATTATTATGATTATATAAAAAATGACATTGATAGAATAATTGAAATCTCGGATAGAACAGTAAAAATTAATTATTAAAATTTCAAAATTTATTTTATTTGAAAAAATAAAAAGCATTTTATGCGATTATTAAATAAAAAATCTTGAAATTTTTTGGTGGATTTTTTTAATAATTGTTTGATGAGATTTAAAATATTATATTTATCAAATAAAGTTTTTTAGCAAACTTGATGAGGTTATATCAGGGACTTTTGAACTTTGGATAACAATCAGTAGTGAAGAAGCACTCAGACAAAATCGTAGAAGAGAATACTTTTTTTTTTCTAATAAAGCATTACCAAATTTAATAAAAGCATTGAAATACTATTTTCTTAATCGAAATAGACAGAAAGAAAAAGTTGATAAAGACAAATGGACAATGGCAAATTCTGCTGGAATCTTAATATCATACTTAAGCCAATGTACTGATGAAACAATAATAGACTTCGTTTTCGATTTAATCAGAGAATATATAGGTAATGATGATTCAAAAATAAGAGAATCAGTTATAATAGCTTTCGGTTCAATTTTACAAACTATTTACTCTCAAAGAATAAAAGATATTATAGCAGGAGCACTTCCAACATTACTTAATTTATTAACAGATAAAAACATTGATGTTCGTAGCACAGTGGCTTGGTGTCTGAGAAAAATAACACAATATCACACTGATTGCCTTATAAGTTTGGGAAATACAAAACCTGATGATTTAGATTTATTTATTCAAAATTTATTGAAAAATTTAAATTCAAATAAAAGAGTTGTTTTTCAGTTAGTTGATTGTTTTAATTATATAGTGGTAAAAACCAAAGAATTCTTTGAAGAGGCTCATCCAGGTGCTAATTTGACCACTTGCATTTTATCGAAATACTACTCTGAAATATTAAAATCATTAATTAGTATAGCATTTAATAAAGAATCTTATGATACAGAAAATAATATAGCTTTAGCTTCATTATTTACTTTCAATTCTCTTATAGATTTCTCACCTTTGGACTGTATTGATATCATCAAAGAATTTTTTAACTTAATTGTCAATGGATTGGATGAAACATTCAGCAAGGAGTTTTTCCAAGATGAAGTAGAAAAGAAATATAATTATCAAGAAAATTTATGTGCAATAATAAATTCCTATTTTATTGGAGATAAAATTCAATTAAATGCAGATCAATGTTTATATCTTTACAATGTATTAGATAGAATTTTTAATGAGAGGAAATCAGTTTTTCTCTCGGGATTGTTGCTGAGTTCCAAATTGGTAATATATTCCTATAATAATGCTCCAGATATTTTTAAAGAGATTTTTCCAAACTTTTGTCAATATTTATTTACTGCTTTATCTCAGATTGAAGAAGCAGCTATTTGTTCTATGGCTTTAGGAATTATAGCAGATTTTATAAGGCTTCTCTATGATCCTTTTGAAGAATATTTTAAGGAAATGTTTTCCTTTATTTATAAGATTGGAGTCGTAAATTTAAAATTTTATTTTTTCTATATTTCTTAATTTTTTTCAAATTTATTTTTATCAATCTATTTTATAATCTTAATTAGAATCCTGAATTAAATAGAAATTTAAAGATAAAAGTTCTAAATGTGTTTTGCGATCTATTTTTGACTTATTCACCAATAATTAATCAACATTTTTATCAAATTATGCAATTATTAAATGAGGCTTGCTCTGCATCAGTAATTTTTGTGAATAGAGTAATAATTCAAATAGTTTAATTTTTTATTAAATTTTTAATTATGATTTTTTAATATTTATAGGAAGAAGACGAAGAGTTTTTCATGTATATAGAAAACTTAAAATGCACAACATTAGAAACTTTATCTAGTTTTATTGTTACAAGTAAAGAAAAAGAAGGAAAAAAAAATTTAGTTAAGTTTAAAGATGGGATTATTAATTATCTCAATAAATTAGTTTTAGAAATTTCGCCTACAAACGAGGTAAATAGTATTTGATAATGATTATAGGAAATACTTTCATCTGCTTTGGGGATTTATACCGAAATATATGAACTTTTTCAAGATGAGTCAAATATAAATAAAGATACAATAGAAAGAATTATTTTATTTTTGAAAAGTAGTAGTCCTAATAAACACAATGATTTGATTGAATGGAGTAAATGGATTTTTATTAGTAAATAGATAAATTTAATTAGGGATTTTTTTGTAAAGAATGTTTTTAATTATAAAAAATAAATATTTTAATTTTTCTCTTTTGATATATATAAATCTTAAAAAAAAAACTAAATTTTTTTTCTATTCATGATTTATTTAAGATATTAATTATAATTATACTTTTATTATTTCAATAATATACAAAAAATTGAATGAGGGAAATCTTTTTTTGATGGAAATCTTTATTCAATTTAATATAAAAATTTAATTCAAATTATGTAATTCCTTAAAAATTAATTCTTGGACTGAAGATATTTGAAAAAAGGAAAATAAATTGATTATTTTATTAAATTCGATGCAACAATTAAAGGATTTAAAATTAAGATAAAAAATCTATTAAATATAATTTTTTTCTCTTTTGAAGATTTCATTCAATTAATTTAAAACATTTTTTGCAAGGTTTATTTTCATTTTTGCAAGTTACAAAACAAAAATAGCAATATTTATGTGAACATTTAGCAGTAACAACATTTGAAGCTGTATGTGAACAAAAAGAACATTTACTCGTATTACCTATTCTCTCTTCTAAATCTTCATTCAATTCTATGGCATCAAAGTTTATTAGCTTATTTATTGAACTTCTTAATGTGGATTTCCCAATTCCTTTTGAAAACAAAAATAATAGAATTTTTGATAATTCAAACCAGATGATTTTCTTTAGCAAATAATTAAAGCTAAGGTTTGAGCTTCTACTCTTGCTTATTTCAACCTAATTATAAATTATTAAGAAAATTTTAAATATTTTTTTTAAAAGATGTTAAATAAAAATACATAATCGAAATCAAATATTCTATTCACAAGATAAGGGAATTTATTCGTTGAAATGAAATTTATAAAATTAAAAAAATTTAGAATCGATATAACCAATTTTGAAAATTTTATTGCTTTTGAAATGTATATAAGTAGATTTCTATAAAATGGATTCCATATTTTAAGATCTTCCTTTTCAAAATCGCTTTCATATTCAGCATTGTATCTTGAAATATAGTTTTCTATTTTAGAAATTACGTAGGGAAGAATATATTTTACAATTGAAAAAGCAAATAATTTTATCAATTTTAATTTTTGAGAAAATTTTTCAAAATCATATTTTATATTAAAAATATTTTGTCCTTCTGTAAAACCATTTTTATATATCAATATAAAATTATAGAGTAATTTAGTAATGATTTTTATTTCTTCGATATATTTTTTTAAATTTATAAACAATGAGTTTTCTTCTATTTGATTTTTTAGAATCTCGAATAAAACGCTGATGATGTAATCATCATAAGACTCCGCTAGGTACTAAACTCTTTAATTAAATTAATGTAAAATATACTTGACTAATTCTTTTGCAAACATTCCTTTCAAATGTTTCAGATGCAATTTCATTCATTTTTTTAAATTTTTTAGAAAAATAATGTATGTTGATTTATTTAAAATGTTTAATCAATCAAATTAAATAATCTACCAAAACAATTATTATAAATTTCATTTTATAAAAATGAGAAAATACAATTTTTAACAAAATAATTAGAGAAAAAACTAATTTTTCCTACAACTA
>Ga0194116_10005359_pt1 | contig 14158 bp, 10 predicted proteins | sample TA2MahsurfametaG_4_FD_148617 | JGI IMG/M metagenome (GOLD analysis project Ga0194116, IMG submission 148617) | Freshwater microbial communities from Lake Tanganyika, Tanzania - TA2015008 Mahale S9 surface | ecosystem: Environmental > Aquatic > Freshwater > Lake | place: Tanzania: Lake... | reverse complement strand
TTATCTTTCTTTATTGCAGATGATTTGAATAAAGTTTTTAAACCAATATTTTAAAAAATTTGTTCGAATTCAAATTCTTTAAACAATCATTTAACTACTAGTAAATTGACATAAAGAAATTTTGAATTTTTAATAATTTTGATTTTTTTTAAGAATTTTCTATCATCTCATAATATAAAAAATAATTATTATGTAAAAATTTTAGGTAAATGATTTATTTGATGTGGGTTATCTTAAAAATATTTCAATTAAATAAATAATTTATAATTAAAAAATTATTAATTGCTTACGTCATAAATTTATTAGAAGAAATTAATATAAACATTTTTTGCAAAATAGATATTTTTTTTTAAGTAATATAATAATTATAATAAAATTAGATAAAAATAATATATATAAACAATAATAAATGACATTCAATAAAACCTTTTAAAGGATTTTTCAAAAAACTTAAATAGATTGATAATTTAAAAATTATAATAAGGATACCAGAGATTGAAAAATTCAATAAATTCTTGATGATTTTGTTGATTCATTTTTTTTTAATAAAGTGCTTGAAAGAAACATTTTTATAATTGATTTTTATTTTCTATATCCTAATTGTTTATGTTTATAAGCAAATTTTCTGATTTACTGTCAATATCATTTTCAATAATAATTTTTTTTTCATCAGAATCTTTTAATTGATCAGTGGTATTTTTATTTAAAGAAATTGGTTTTTGTTTTTTTATAATATCTTCTTGACGTTCTTCCTTTCTAGATTGGTTTATGTTTTCGTTAGATTTTCCAAATTGAATTTCAATCCTATTTGTACATTTATTGATTTCAGTTGTGTTTTTCTTGTTTAAAGTTTTTTTTTCAAATCCTTGATTTATTATGTTTATATTATTATTTGTAAAAATGTTTTTCATTTTTATATTTTCTACACTATATTTAGTCATAAAATTCAAACCAGGATTATTTTGAATATTATTAAAGTCAAAATTATTAGCCTCTGATAAGCCTCTAGTTTGAGTTTTAGGATTATTATTGACATTATCACTTTTATTTTCTTTATTTTTTTTATCTTCTTTGTAAGTAATTTCGTTATTAAGATTATCTGTCTGCATTTTTACAAAATCTAAAAGATTCTCTACTTTATCATTATTGTAATTTCCATTATTAAATATTTGGATAATATTAGATGTATTGTTATTGTTGCTATTTGTATTAGTGACATTATTTTCTATGCTATGTGTATTTCGAATTCCTTTTTTTTTAGATTTATTTTCCTCATTATGATTCTCCTCTACAGTAATTTTATTATCAGTGATTTTAATTTCTTCGGATTCATTTTTTTCATTAAAGTTTCCTTCAATTAATGTATTAGTGTTAATTTTAATAGATTGTTTTAAATTGATTTCATTAAATTTTTGAGCTTTTTTATTATTAAGATTATTATCATCAAAGTCTTTTAGAGAAATAAGTGTTGTATTTAATAATCCATTCATCAAATCACAAAATTCTGAGAAAGAAATAAAACCGTCTTTATTTTTGTCTATATTATTCAAAAGTAGATTTATATATTGATTTTCTTGTGTTCCTAATACCTTTTTTACTTCTTCTCTTGATAATTTTCCATCTCTGTCAATATCAAAGCGATCAAATGCTAATTTTAAGTTTTTCTCTTCTAAAAGTTTTTTTCTGTTAATCGCTACTCTAAGAAATTCTTCATAACTAATGTATCCATCATTATCTCCATCTACTTCTTCTATTACTTTATTCATTTCAATATCACTCAAATATCTTCCAAAGACGCGATCAAATCCTGATCTCAATTCTCCATAAGTTAATCTTCCATCACCATTTTTATCTAAAAATTTAAACACTTTTTTCAATCCTTCGATCTCTTGAGAATTATATATAAAATGAACAATATATGCTATAGTTGCCTGTTGTAATTTTTCTTTTGCATTAAAGTTTTTGATATTCTTTAAAACAGAAGAAAAATATTCATTATCAATATTTGTTATTTGTTTTTGCTTTATATTAACTATCCATGGATGTTCAACCGCCTCTTGGGCAGAGATTCTTTTACTTAGTTCAAACTCCATCATTTTTCTCAATAAATTTTTAGCCGGTTCTGAAACATTTTCCCAGCAACTACTTTTCATTGAAAATTTTCCTTTTCCAACATTTTCTAATAATTCAGAAGTTGTCGTTCCAGAAAATGGAGGATATCCAACAAGCATAATATAAAGAATTACTCCACAAGACCAGATATCACACTTTTCATTATATTTTCGTTTTAAAACTTCAGGTGCTATATAATATGGAGAACCAACTCGAAGAGTGAGGGCTTTATTTCCATCATAATAATTACAAGTTCCAAAATCAATTAATTTTATGTTTATAAGTTCAACATTTTTATCATTTTTAGATTTGCCTTCAACAAGCATATTTTCTGGTTTAATGTCTCTATGTACAATTTTCAAAGAATGTAAATAATTAACTGCAGATAATATTTGCATTAAAATATAAGCTGCTTTTTCCTCATCAAAATGATCCCAGCTAGATATAGTATCATATAATTCACCTCCACTAAGAAATTCAGTAATTAAATAATAATGAGATTCATCGCAATAATATTCATAAATTTTAATAATATTCGGATGTTCAGTTCCAATAAGAATTTCAATTTCTTTTAAAAATTTTTGATCATCATCTTGATAATTAAGCGATTCTTTTTTTATTACCTTCATAGCTCGAATTAATCCACTCTCAATATGTAAAACTTTAAAAACACTTCCGAAGGATCCTTTTCCCAATTGATTTAATATTTTATAATTATCTTCAACTCTAGTCTCTGTTTTTGATATAAGATTTTTTATTTTAATATTTTCCCCTGTCGCAATTTTTTTAAAATCAACATGTTCATTCTTATTATTACTACTATTTTTACTATTTAAGGATACTTTATCCTTTATTTCATCATTAGGAATTTTATTATTGCTAACAATTATTTTTTTTGTTTGAACACAACCCATATTTGGTAAAAAATTTTTATATTATTTTATATCCCTCTCAATATAGATCTGTGATATTAATATTTTTCTTTACAAATTAAATTTTTAATTATTGTTTATATTTCTTTGATATTTTAATTTTTTTCTTTAAGAAGTTTTAATTTAAAAAATATTATACTACATTAGAAATATAAATTAGTATTTGATGAAAATAAAATAAATAAATAAACAAAAATAGAGCCTGATTCTTAAAATTGTTTTTTAAATATTTACTTTTTATAATTTCAAAGATTTTATAAATAAAAATTTTAGTTCAATTTAACTATCTATTTTTTAGAACATGTATTCTATTGATATTCAATAATTTTTTATTATTTTAGAAAATACAATTTCAAAAGCAGTTTTTATATGTCTAAAATTAATAAATACCCGATTGAGAAAATTTTCTTATTAGAAAAGAATATTGGTCTTTATAATTAAATAAGATAAATTTCCAATTTTTAAAATTTTTTATAAACTTAAAATATTCATAAGAATTAAATTTTAAAAAAATAATTAACAAAAAAATTTTCTTAAATAATTCTTTGTAAGTCAACTATTCCATATAACATCAGCAAATCTTATCATTTCTGATTGTAATTCTTTAGATTTGCAGATTTATTAATAATTTCATCATTCGAATTGATAAAGTTAATTGAATAAGATTTATTTATACTATTATTATTACAGCCTGTTAATTTTGAATTCAAAAATTTAACATTTTCTTTAAAAATTTGATTTATTAAAGGGCTTTTTGTTTTCAACTTACATTGCTGCATGATTTTATTTTTTGAATAAGAATCAGAGGACATTTGTCCTTTTTCTGTTTGTTCTTTTTTTATAAATTTATTACTTAATGAAGAATTTTTATTATCAAAGTCTTTAATGATATTATTTTTGGAAAAATTTTCCTCTATTTTTTCAGAATTAAACTTATTTTCATTGTTATTATAAAATAATTTATTTTCATGAATTTGGTCTTTAACATCTAAATTTTTTAGTTTTTCTGATTCAGGTCTTTGGTATTCTAATTTTTATATATATTTTTATTTTATATATAGAGAATTTAAAATTGTATTTATTATTTACCTTTTTTTAAGTTAGATTTGTCCTGTGAAGTATTTGAAGATTTAAAATTGTTTTTATTGCAAAAATTATTTTGAGCTGAATTATTTTTCATAATATTTTTTAAAGGAATTTTGATTAATTTACTATTTGATGAAGAAGAGTCATTTTTATTTTTAAATTTTTCAGATGAAAAATCAATCCCTAATTTCAAACTATTATTGCCTTTTAAATCTAAAATAACATTTCTTGTAAATTTGTTATTGAAATCCTTTTCTCCTGAATTATATTTTTCAATACTTCCAATCTTACTTTCATTTTTACTATCTAGAAGGTTGATTGATTTTAAAATAATTGATCTATCTCTCTCTATTATATTTCCCAAAGAATTATTTGTATTGATACTTCCTCCAAATGAATTAGGATTAAGATATTTTGTAAATTTTTTGACATTTTTATTATAAGAATTTTTAATATTGAATGCAAGATCATTATTAGTTTTTATGATTGAACTCTGATTTAAATTGATATTCTTAATATTCTTAGCATTACTTTCATTATTATGATTATTATAATTATTAAATTTATCTTTATTAGTTAATTTTTTATTCTGATTAAGTTTTTGATTTACGGAATTTAGGTTATTTAAATTTCTTTGGATTGTATATTGAGAATCAACCATATGATCTTTCGTCTTAAATTGATTGCCAATTTTATTCTCATTACAATTTTCATTTTTATTAGTTTTCAAATCTTCTTCAGTTTTAATATTTTCTTTAAAATCCATATCAAGTTTAATATTTAAATTCAAATTCATATTTATAAAGGTATTATTTGTTTGATTCATCAATTTAGATTTGCTTTTTGATGTAATACTGTCATTATTGTAAATTTTGTTGGAAAAATTAGAATGATTTATTTTTGTATTATAAATATTTATTTTATTAAAACCTTGACTGTTGCCCTTTATTACATTTTTCTTTGGATTTTTAGTTTGTATATCATTTTTCTCTCTTAATATAGAATTTGAGTTTTCATAATTAGTTTTATGTAAGGCTAATTTGGAATTATCAATATATTTACAATTACTTATGTTGGTAAGATTGATATTTCCAGTATTGTGATTATTTATTTGTGTTAGAATCTGACTTTTTTGATAAGAAGAGGTATTTTTATTGCTGGAAAAATTGGAATTAAAATTTTTACTTTTACTTTGAGAAAACATTTCATTATTTTTTTTTAAATTTCTACTTTTGGAAATATTATTATTGAAATTAAAACTACATAGAATATTATTCAATAAGCTATTTGGATTAGTAATAAGATTGATATTCTTTTCAATATCTATTGTGGAGTCTTCGTTTTTATTATTTAATATATTTTCTTTGGATTCAGAAATGATATTTTTCATTCTTAAATTATTTTCAGAACAGTTATTAATTTCTATATTTTCTAATATATTATTTCCATTATCATTTAAATTTTCGTGATTATCTATTTTTTTGTCTTTCGGGTTTTTCTGAAATGAGTTCTTAAACGAAACATCATTTACAAATGTCTTATAATTATTATTAATTTTATCAAAAATTTTATTATTTTTGAAATCACTTTCATTCAATTTCCTAATTTTCTCATTTATATTAATTTTGTATTTATCGTTATTTTTTGAAGTATTATGCAAATTTTCTATAATTTTACCTTCAGATAATTTATATTCATTGTTTTGTAAATTATATTGTGTCTCAAAAAATAAATAATTTTCATCTTGATCTGAGTCTGCAAGATTATTTATATTTTGTTTTCTTCCAATTATAGATTTATTGTCATTTATAATATTTTTGCTCTTAGTTAAAAATAAGGAATTTTCCTCAATTTTATTTTTTTCTTTCTTTAAATCATAATTATTTTTACATTTTTTAACATCATTTTCACAGGAATTGTTATGATTAAAAATATTTTGATTGGTATTTGGAGATAGAGATGAGTTTTTGTAATTGATAATAGTTTTATTATTATTTGAATTTAATCCATTTTTTTCAAATTCTCCTTTGAGTGTATGATAATTATTATTATATAAATTTTTAATTGAAGGTTCTTTTTTATTTTCCATCAAAATTTGTTCAAATTTTTTATCATGTTTTTGATCTACATAAATTTTTTCTGATAAATTTTCATAAATGTTTTTTTTTGTAATCTAATTAAATATAAAAAATTTAAATTTAAAAATTACATTTTCAACTATGGCTGAATTTTTATCAACAGTTCCTTCTAATTTTGGTTGTTTTTTATTTATATTGGAGTCTAAATTATTTATTTTTTTTCTTAATTTTTGCAAGAAGTCTTTCTCTTTGTTTGTTTTTATATGAATATTTGAGGAAAAATTAATCTGACTTGTAGCTCTATTATCATTATTAAATTTTATTTCTCCAATTTTAATATTTTTAGAGTTACATTTTTCTTTTTGATTCTCTCCTTTTATATTTTTACCATTATTTTGGAATAGTGTTTTCTTCTTCTCTTCATTTCTTTTTGAAATTTTTAATTAAGATAAAAAAATATAAGATTTTTAAATGTTATTTATTGAATTGTAGTTTAAAATAAAACATTCAATAGGAATATAATTTACTCGATATCTGATTTATTTGAATTGTATTCCATAGAATTTTTAATGTTAATTGCTGAATTCTTATTTTCCTTTTCATTGGACTTTTGATTGTTTTTATTTAAGGTTTCTGAAAATGTTTTAAAATCCAAATTTTTTGAAAAAGGTTTTTTATGAATGTTTTCATTCAGATAAATCTTTGTATCATTTTTATTCTGTAATGCAAACTTTACTTTATCTAAAGATTGATTATCAATTCGACCAAGATTTGCATTTATTTTATTATTATTATTTAAATTAACTTTAATAGCCTTTCCGGTAATATTATTATTGTAAGTGTTGAAAATACTAGGAATATGAGTATTTTTAATTGTTTTATTAATATTTAAAGTATTCTGTTTATTTTGAAAATCATATAACTCTTTAAAGGCAGTTTTATTTGTTATTAACTCTTCATTTTTTATGTTAACATTATTTGGTAATTTTCCCCTCATGTTTCTCGATTTTATAGGATTATTATTCAAATTTGCGCATAAAACAATATTTTCTAGGAAAGATTATTGTGTTTTTGAAAAAAAATTTGACATATAAAGAAACAAAATTAAAAAAAATTAATTTTTACTATTATTAAGATTTATATCTTGAATGTCTTGGAGCTTTTGATTAACATTAGAATATTTGTTTATTACGTAGGTTGGTTTCTTACTATTACTTGTGTTTTTAGTATTTTTTTGAATTTTATTCAATGTACAAATTTTTGAAGATTCATGAAATTTTAAAGCATTTGAGTTTGAAATTTTTTCCTTTTTTACTTTATATATTAAATATCTTACCTTGAAGATTAATTTGAGATTCTATTAATCCATCATCAATCTCTTCCTGATTTATAATTTTTTCAATTTCTTTTTGTAGTTTTTCTAATTTATTGTACATCTCTTTATAAGAAAAATGTGCACCACATTCATATAAATTTTCTTCTTGTTCGTCATTATTATAAAAGATTCCTTTAAAATTTTCTAAATCATTTTGGTTAATATCATATGCCTCACTATCGGAATCTATGTTATTTTCCATTTTTAATTATTTAGACAATATAAATAATAAATTGTTTCGAATTAAAAAAATTATAAGAATCGTTAAAACTGAACAAAGTGTTATATTAAAGAAATATATTTTAATAAATTATAGATAAAAATTTCTTTAACAATATTTAATAATAAATTAATCCTATCCATAAAATAATAAAATTTAAATTAAATTTTCCAATAATTTGTGATTTATAATATAATTTATTTGTTTTATAAATCAATTGAATCGAAAAGCTCATCAATTAAATTTTCAGAATTATCTTCTTTTTCTTCATGATAAGTATATGAGTTTATTTCTCTCGCTTCCAATTTATCCCAATTATATTTTTTCATAATTTTTTCTGCTTCAAACTAATAATTTTTTTAAATTTATATTTACATAATATGAGTCTATATCTATATCAGTGTGATTTATATGAGTAATTAGAAAGTTTTCATCCATAAATTTAGATGAATCATCAGCTTTTTTATTATCTATAATATCAATAGAAGTTAAATAAAAAGATTTTGTTCTGTTAAATTTATTAAATATTAAAATTTTGTATTTTATACCCTCTTCTCCAAAAAACAATTGTACTGTATTGAAATTGAATATTATTTTAGATTCCAATAAAGGGAATTCTTTATCAGGATCAAATAATTCCTTTTCACTTATTACTAATTCTTTATTATCTAGATTATCAATTTTTGATTCATCCATTTCTGCTTTTGATATAGATTCTTTTTCTATTCTTTCGGATGTTTCTTCAGGGTTCTCATTATTATTAACTTGCATTATTTGTTCATTTATGATTTCGTTTTCATTTACTTGTTTTAATTGTATTTCTTAATAATTATCTATAATTTACCTTTTGGTTTATAATTTTTAATTTGAACCGTTCTTTCTTCATCAATTTGATTGTTTATAAAATTTAAATATTTTTCAATAAATCCATTGGATAAATTCGTCAATTTCTCAAGTAAGGATTTTTTAATGAATCTTTTATTATTTTTTCCAATATTTTTTAAATTAAAATCTATATTTGAAATTTCAACACATAAATATTCTTTATTATCTTGTTTTTCTGATTCTAAAATAAATTAATCATCAAATTTGATATACCTATTATTGTGCTATTATCATTTAATTTTAAATTTATGAATATCTCAACTAATGATCTGTTTCTCGGAGCAGAATTTGTTGATTTAAAGAATTCGAAAGCAATAAACCCATAATTGTCCTCATTATCAAGATCGAGTTCTTTGTTTAAAATAATCTCATTTTTTGGAATTTTATAAATTACAGGGCCTTCCTAAAAAAATATAATATGATAATTTAAACTAAGTTATCATACTTTCAAATTTCTGTATTTATAATCATTTTGAACTACAAAAACATTGCTATATTTTAATAAAAATTTATCTTCTTCATCTATTTTTTCTGCTGAATTGAATTTACTATCTAATATCTGCATTGAAAGCTTGGGGGAGTTTAAATCATGATCATTCAATTCAACAGCATCAGAATTTATCAGAGATTCATTTATAATAATGAAATCAGTAAGAATAGTAAATTTCTCTTTTATTTCTAAAAAAAAGAATAAATTTAATAAATTTTACTTAAATCTTCTATTATGACAACAAATTTTTTCTCGTTTTTATCAACAATATGATCAATATTTTTTTTTATATAAAATTTCAAATTTTCATTCACAATAAAAATAGTTCCAAAGACACATGAAACTCTTGAAAGAGCTTGTGAGAATTCGCTACTACCATAAAGTGAATAAATTAAAGGAGAGTCATCATATACTTGTAATGAAATTAAGTATTTATATATTCTCTCTATAAGATAATTTAAATCATAATCAGTATCATCATTAGAATTTAAATTTGCTAAAATAATTTTGATTAATTTTTGTAATTTTTCTGAATAAAACTTTTCTAAGAATTTCTTATAAGAAGAATTTAGATTGTTTTTCATTTCTTCAAATAAATTATTCTCAATTTCTTGATTTTTTTTTATATCAATTGTTGAATTTACATCTGCTTTATCATTTTTTAACTTCATAACACTTAATATGAAATTTAACAATTTTTGCTTTTCTAAAAGATCCAAATCTTCTGAAATGAAAATTTCGGATTTTGAACAAGGAGTGGATAAAAATTTATTATTATCTAATAGATAAATTTTTTTTACAGAAATAAATTCTAAATATTTAGAAGCATTTGATTCCGATAATTCCGAAGTTGATTTACTTTGAGAATATAAAAATTTTGGATTTAAATCAAAATTATAATCCCTAAAATTTTCATTTTTTAAAAATTTAGATAATCCTTCAAAATTATAACTTAATGAATTATCATATTTTATATTATTTGTCGAATTATCAGTAATTTTTATTTTATTTTCTTTTCGAGAATAAAAAGAATCTTTGAAATTCTCTTCTGCATTTAGACTTATAAGATAATTTCCTTTTAAATAATAATCCTTATAATTATTTTCTAAGTCTTCGGTATTAATTTCATTTAGAATTTCTTTGTTAATATCATTTGATTCGTTTACTTTTAAATCCTTTTTTTGAAAAGTCTTGCTTAAATCTTTATTTAAAAAATTCATACACATAAAAATTAAAATTTCATGACTCAAAAATATTTATTAATTACATTCTTCTAAATCTCTTAAATTGAAATTTTTACAGTCTGCACCATAGAATTTAGAGAGGTCAAATTGTATTAGTTTTTTTCCACACTTTGATAAATGGCTGGATATTATGGTTTCAGAAATTCCAGTACCAATTATTACTTGATCATATTTTTCTCCATCAAGCTCCTTATACATTTATTTATAATTTATCAACTTAAATAATCTGAAATAAATAAAATCAACAAAGGTAATAAATAGAATAAATAGTTAGTAATTATGAAAAACATGATTGATTATTTTGAAACACCAATTTTATTTAAGATTTCTACTAAAAAGGATTTTAAAATTTAAATTTTTCTGAAAAGAATCAATTATCTTATATTATTTTGAGAAAATAAATCTCAATCCAAAAAATATAAAAAAATATAAAGGAATATTTATATTCAAATTCAGATATCTTAGATCTTGCCAATAAATATGGACTTTTTTTTTATATTCTCTTAGAATATATCGAATTCTGCAAGGAATATAAAATGAAAAAATTTTCGAATATTTTAGTTTTAAATTCTTTTTAGAATTTTAAAATCAATATTTCAATATTTGTATGAGTTTAAGTCATTTTTATTAAAATATTTAAAAGCCTATTCTCATAAAATATTGGATATTCTCTAAAGTTTTCTTTATATTAATGAAAGTTTTTTGTTGTTTTATTTCAAAAAAGTTTTAATTAAGTAAATTTACTGGATAAACCCAAAATTAGAAAAAAATAATAACACATTCCTTAAGTCATTCACATCTTTTAATTGAGTTATTTTAATAAAAAAGAAATTTTATTGTTGAATTGTTCTTTAATAATATTTATTCAAGAGATTTTATAAATAAAATCAAAAAAGTTATCGGGGCCTTCCGAGGATCGAACTCGGGACCACTTCCACCCTAAGGAAGTATCATACCACTAGACTAAAGGCCCTTAATTTAAAATCAATCAAAAAACATTTTATATAAAATATAAAATTTATATTTGTGATTTTAAAGACAAAGATAAATAGAAAAACCAGAAATCTTAAACAAAATGTGGTTAAAATTATTGAAACAAAAAAACGAATTTTACATTTATTAATTCTTCTTTTTTACAAAAAATTTTATATTAAAAGAAAAGAAATAAATTTTTATTTAAATAATGCATGATCTTTTAAAATTTTATTTTATAAGTTTTTATTTTATTATTTTCAAAAAATGATCAATTTAATGAAATATCTTCAGTTCATCAGTGTTGCTGGAGTTTTTATTTTAGTAAAATGAAATAAGAATATAATAATTTAGACTCTATTAGGCTTTTTATCTAGTAAAAATTATGAATCTCTGAAACTAAAAGAAAATAAGTACTTTTAAAATAAAAATTTTAATCATTTTAAGAGATCAATCAACAGTCATTTTATATGAAGCAGCAGCATTTTATTTGTTATTATTTATCGGATCTACAATCTATATAAATAAAAATGATGTTCCAACTAAACCTAAAACTTTAGAAGATAGACTAAAAATTTATGATATTGACAGCAGAAATGATAGAAGTAAATAAAAAAAATTAATTTTTTTAGAAGCGGATAAATTGCTGAGAACATTCAATTAAGAGTTTATCAAATAATTTGAAGGTTTAAAATGAAGAATAGTTTAATTTTTTTAAAATATTAAGATATATAAATTCATAAATATATATTGATATCAATAAATAAATTAATAAGAAAATTGGGTTTGAACAATTTCAAAACACAGGATGAAGATTTAATTTTTGGCCTAAAATTGCGAAGTTTATTTACGTATTACACTTTTTTTATTTATTGAATGTTTATTAATATGTCAATTTTTGCAATTTTTTAAAACAATTATATAATATCAAAATTGTATAAATTTATATAAATACAAATAAATATATAAATTAATAAAGTTTTTTATCCTCAATTGAAAATTCTTCAATTTCAATTCCAGGGTCTAGTAAATTGATCTTTTTTTCATTCTCATCTTGCTTTTTGATTATTCTCAAAATATCTTTTACTATCAAATTTATAGATATTGCTGATAAAATTAAAAATACCACCAGCCAAAAATATTTAACATAATCAGGGAAAGCTTCATGAAAAAATCCATCAGAGAATTTGTATATCATTATCCATTCAATAAATAAAATTAAATGAGCTATCCAAACATATGGACCTAATCTTTTACATGATTTATTTGAAATATATTCATAATATTCTCTTGTTGACATCATAGCTAAAAAGGCCCAAATATTTACTCTCACGAATAAAAGATAATGAGTTGCTGGAATCCATAATACGAATTTCCCAAAGAAATTTGAAAGATCAACCAAATTCATAAAAATAATAAACCAAATAAAAGAATAAAATCTTTTAAAAGAAGAGAAAATTTTCCAATCATGTCTTACAAAATAATTTGGGGTGAAATATTTGAAAATATTCAGAGATCTTTTAAAATGAGACTTTTTATTAGCATTTTCATCCAAGTCAGAATAATAACTATTTTTCCTTTCTTTTATATTATCATTGTCATTTATAATAGAAGCAGGTGTATTTTTAATCCATCCATAAGTTTTCATCTCAAAATATTTACATGTTAAATCTCCTAACCAAATTCCCAGTGCATTACAACCTAAAATATCTAATAAAATATGATCCCACCAACATTCCCAAAAATTAGGTAACCAATGTCTGAATGTTATTTCCAAAATTTCAAAAAAAATGCTCAAAAACCAACATAGTTTTGCATTTCTTACTATAAGCATCTTTACATACCATCCTATAAGATGAGCTGTTAGATAATTATCTATTGCATCATAAAAATTCGTCAGATCCAAATAAGGATATTTATTAGTAAATATTTGGCAATTTTCAGCATAATTCTTTTCAGGTAATGGTCTTCCCAATTTTTCATCAAAAAATGTCAATAATTTCCTTGCATCATCTCTGTTCTGAAAAAGCAAAAAAGTCATGAATAATAAATAAAGAATAGCAAAAGACATTATTAACCGCCAAAAAATTGGATGAGGTCTTCTTAATAATGAATCTGGTAGATATAAACCTCCAAAAACACATATACAAATTACACAACCGAAAATACCCATTTTGGTATTTCCTTGAAAATAATTTAATAAAAAATTTTTTTCTTGAAAAGCCAAAGCATAAATAATAGAACAAATAACTACTAAAGCAGTTACATTATGAGGGATTGCAAAAAGCTTAGGATATTCTTCAGTTTCTAAATTATGTTGAATAGCAACTGATGGTGGGACATATTCCTTTGTTTGCATTATGGTTTGTAAGCCAACATTTCGAAATTGTTTTTTCTTATTAAAACTTGAATCAATGGAATTACTACCAATATTGTTTATTTGTGCGAGATTTTGAGATTTATCTCTATTTTTAGTTATGTTTTTTGGAATATAATCCATTTATAATTTTTGAATATTTTTAACAAATAAATTTTAATTTTTTTAATATAAATTTTTTTAAAAATTGATGATGTTTAAATTTACCATAATCAATCAAAATTTATTTTCAATTTACAATAATGATTTGGAATTAAAAAATATTAAATTTTTAAAATGTTTTTTTAATGTGTTTGATTGAAAATTATTAAAATCAAAGTTGTAAAATAAATTGATAAATTTAAATCGCTGGTTAAATTTTCTTAATTTGGGGATTGGGGATTGGGG
>Ga0194116_10005355_pt1 | contig 14167 bp, 15 predicted proteins | sample TA2MahsurfametaG_4_FD_148617 | JGI IMG/M metagenome (GOLD analysis project Ga0194116, IMG submission 148617) | Freshwater microbial communities from Lake Tanganyika, Tanzania - TA2015008 Mahale S9 surface | ecosystem: Environmental > Aquatic > Freshwater > Lake | place: Tanzania: Lake... | reverse complement strand
TATATAATTTGGAAAAAATAATATTTTAATTAAGAATGTTTTAAAATAAAATTTTATTTTATTTTTTAAATTTGAAATTTAATTTTTATAAGTTCATAAATAAAATAAAATTCTATTATTTGTTATCAAATAATGATTAAAATAAACCTTTATCCTGTGTATTTTATTGAAAATTATTATAAAAGTTATAAAAAATAAAAAATTTAGTAGAAAAATAAAATAAGAAGAAAATTTAATTCTTATATATTTATTATTTTAATTAAGTTGTAGAAATAATCAACCAAATTAAATGTGTTATAATTCTCTTTTATTATTGAATCATGAATAAACATCATATTCAAAACTATCCTTAAAAGAATTATTTAAAAAATATTTTCTCAAAAAGATGAAAATTGCTTTTTAATTTAATGATTGCTATTGGACATGAAAAATTTATTATCTACTATTGCTTTTCTAGATAAATTTTTTTCTCCCCAAAACGCTCTTGCAGTATATAAAATTTTATCACAAATAAAGGTTAAGAAGATGGATATAGCACAAGAGTTTAATGTAAGCATCCACATCTGATATACGAAAATATCCCAAATATACCATTCCCATTCAATTCCAGATATCAAAACCTCATCAAAATTAATATTCGGATCTATAATTTTATTTTAAATCGTAAGAATTAATGAGAGGAAAATATTACCTTTAAATAAAACAATATCATCAGTAGTATCTCCGACCAATTCAATTGGGGGATAATTTAAAAATCTTTGTAATTTTGTTTTTTCTTTAACATATCTTAATGGCTGATTCGAAATTTTTTGAATTTTTTCCTTTAATTTATTGTTCATATAAGATTTTAATTTATAAATCATATCAATTTGTAGAGTTTTAGGTAAAGCACGAAGAAAATTAGTTATTCTAAATAATAAAAATTTTTGAATTAAAAAAATATAAGAAGAAATTTTAAACTTTTAATAATTAATTCTAATCCTAAATAAAATGATGATTTTTCTTGTAAATCAAGCTTCCTTTGATATATTCAATAATAATAAAATACCTAGATTGATTTTGCATTTTATCATTATTTTGTGCACTTAGAATCATATTTTCACTCTGCATCCCATATATTCCATCATAAACAGTTCGCATTTTATAAGATACAAATAATTCATAAGTTTGCAAATTATCATCATCTTTTTCAATCAAACCTCTTCCTTTAACTTTTCCTGTTCCTTCTTCTTCAAGCGCAAATAGTAATTCATCTAAATTAGAATCTGCTTTTCCTGCAGGGCTTACTCCATGAATATAATATCCATGTAATGATTGATCCAAAATAAATACAGAAATATTCGAAACAGAACACAAATCAATAAACTCCTTTTTATTAAGAGGAATACATAGCTGAAAAAATTGATTATACATTAAATGTCCGATTCCACAACAAATAAGTATAAATGTTCCTATGAAATGTCTTAAAACATAATTTTCGGGGCTATATTTTGATCTAGTAAGAGTTCCTGGAAGAGATTGAGTTACTAATCCCCAATCTAAATACCACCAAGCAAAAACTACCCAAAAAAAGCAAAAAGCAAAGCTTATATACCGTTTTTTTTGCAGCTCATTGAATTGATTTGCTACATAAACAAGACGCCAAGCTCCTCTATATTTTTCAGGTCGTAGTTCAGTTGCATTTTTTATTAGAATCTCTTTCTCATGTTCCCAATCTATAAAAAAAATATCAATGTTAACTTGCCGATAAACACGGTAGCACATATGAAATGTAAAAGCTGAGCAGGCAATTCCAAATATAATCTTAAATTTAGATTTATTAATTCAAAAAATAGAATTTTTTTATTCAATAAATTTTTAAGAATTATTTCAAATCGAGAATTAAATAAATTTTGATCAATAAAAAGAAAAAATTTCCATTTAATAAATGTTTGTTTATTTTTCTTATAATTTTCTTAATTTACATCAAAGGAAGCATAATTTTCTTGCCAATTATTGTATTGTGGTAAAAGTATAAAAACTTTATATTGAAATTTAAAGAAAATAAACCAATATGCTGAGATGCCAAAACAATACCAAAACATTATTAAACCCCAATCACGAAATAATTTTATTATTGCTATTGCCATAAACCAAACAAAATAGTTATCCTAAAAAATAAATATAAACCTAAATATTTTTTAATTAAAAATTCTTTTTTAAGATGATTATAAAAATTCATTAAAATCGTGATACTAGATTGAATTGACAAAATCAAATTATAAAAATAAATTTTTTAAATAAAATATCAAAAAATTTTTAAAATTGAATTAAATGAAAAAAATTATTACTGGACTAAGTGTTGGAGGATTCAGTTTATACCAAATGTACATTTTTATGGCTACCATTATTCCAATCAAAACATTTAAAACTATAAATATTATGAGCATTATATTTTTAAATCCTTTTATATCCATTTTATATTCAGAAATAAAATTAACATAAGTAACGGGATAATTTTCAATCATGCTTTTAATTTTAGATTTATAAAATATTTCTAAGTAAGGAACCATTATTTTTGGAAGTAGGGTATTCTGCAAAAGAACTATTAATTTAATTAATTTTGGAAATCTCAAAGCTATAGGAATATCAGATTTCAATTTAAAACTATTTAATGTTTGTAAAGCAGATAAATTATCTATTAAAAAAAATCTTCTAGTTAGAATCCATGACTCAGGATTGGTTGAATTATTCATTCTATTTTTATCAAAAGCTAAAGGGTTCGGGATATTGTCTATCATAATCGGAATATCAATAAAAGTATTTGTTGTTGGATCTAATAGAAAAATTTCATAAAAATACATAGTATAATTTCTGCCCATAAAATTGGATAAATCCAATGCACAATTTTGAACTAATACAGAGCCAAAACTACGATAGCGATAACCATCCTCATAATTCTTGGAACATAAAGTTATTTGATTTGATAAAGGCTCCATTCCATAGTATTTTCCATAAATATCATATCTAAAATGATTTAACATATTAAGCTTAATTTTTATTTTGCTTTTTTCAAATTTTCATCTTAAATAAAATTCTTTTTAGGAAAATATTAATAAAAATATTTTTACAATTTAAATAAAAATAAATAAAAAAAGACAATTATTATTAAATTTTTCCAAGCACTCACTTTGCAATATAAAATTTGAGCTCATTTATACTATCCTCACTTGCAGGATCAAAGCTAACAGTAAATGCAATACGTTCTGTATTGTTAATAACATTATTTGCTGAATTTTGATAATACAACCATGGCATTCCTAGCTTCTTTCCAGGGCTTAAGTTAAAATATTTAAAAAATATTAATTTTAATAAATTTTAAAAATTCGAATTAAATCCTAATTTTAGATTTAATTTTTAGAAAAATAATTCAATCTAATTAATATAATTTTTACTCTTCTCCATTTCCAACACTATTTTTTAGACCATTTATATAATTATAAAGTGCACATGCGCTGTTTTCTTTATCATACATTTGCAAAACACAAAGATTTGCAAGAGAATTACAGCTTTCTATATCGCTTTCCTTCAAACACTTATAGCCAGATTTAAGGTAAAGATACTCAATTGTATCGGAAGAAGCAACAGAAATAACACTATCTTGTAAAGGATCATTTGTTTCTGCAGAAGTAAAAGTAAGACTTTTTGCTGTATTTATAGGAAAAGTTGTTGTTATTAATAGAGATTCTGATATTGGTATACAAATATCTCCAGCAGTAACAAATGCTGTTAAATCACAATTACAAACCCAAGGATTAAAGTTTTTATCATAAGATTTTCCAAATCCACAAGGCTGACAAGAATATACAGGTCCATTTGGTCCTGGAAATGTTCCATTTGGACATAAGTTGCAAATTTTTTGATCTAATATATTTCCTGTTAAAAAATCACGCTCTTGAATTGCATATCCGTCTGGACAAACACATTCACCATTTGCAATTTGACCTGGACATTTTTGGCACTTGGTTCTATCTTGAGAAGAAACTTGACTCTATTAATAATTAAAAATTTCTTTACTTTTATATAAAAATTGAATTATTTAAAAAGTAAAATATTTGTATGATTTCTTTTTTAATTATAATAAAAAAGAAAATATAAAATTATAATTAGAATGAGCAGATTTTAAATTAAAACATGTTAAATAAAATTATGATTCTTAAAATGTTTACCTCTGGACATTGAGCGCATATCGTAAAATTCATAGAAGAAGAACCTGCTTGAGATTGCATCAGAGTCAAATTATTATATGTATAATAAGATGTAGAATTACAAACACATCCTAATCCTAAATTGGAATTTTAAAGTATTATATTTAAAAAATATCGTTTTAAGTTTTTATTCTATTTTGAATTTTTATTTAAATTTTACCATCGATTCGAGGAACCATATTAAGTGGACAATAGAGACAATCATAAATATTTGCATCATAATATTGATTATTTGCACAATTAGTTGCTATTTGTACAGAATATGTCTCATCAATAAAAGTAATAATTAATTGAAGAAATAAACATAATAAAGTTCCTTTTTTAAAATAACAATCCATTTTATATGTTTTTTTAAATTTTTATTTAAAAATTTAATCCTAAAAAAGTTATATTTTTAAATCTAAGACTTATTAAAAAGAATTTGAAGTTTACCAAAAATGTTTCAAATTAAAAAGGATTTGAATTCAATATTAAGTTGCTTTCAAATAATCTAAATATAAAAGCTTTTTTTAAATATAAAAGATTTTTATTAATTAAAAATATTTAAATCAAAACTCTCAAACATTGTTTATCCTCAATTTTCTTAATTTTATTAAAAATTAAAAAGATTACATTTAAACTTTATTTATATTTTAAACATTTTCAAGAATAAAAAATGAAATTTGATATTATTACTAACAAAAATAAAGATCAAAATATATCAAATCTAATTGTAAATATGTTTCAGTATATGAGTCAAATTTATTCCCCGAAAGAAGAAGAATATCTAAAAACAAAAAATAAAGCAAAACTGGAAGAAATGCTTAAAAATATTTGTAAATATGTTGAATCTGGATTAATAGAAAAATTAAGTTTTAATTACGCTGTTCTAATTTCAGAAAACCCTTTTTACGCTTTGAAATATGATAACAAATATTTAATGATTATAAAATATAATAACTATGAAATTGTTATTTTAAGATCACCTTATATATGTGTATCTGGAAAATTTCTTAAAAAAAATTTTGATTTAGGAGAAAAAGAAGATATTGATAAACATTTTGAAGAAATGTAATTATAATATATTTTCAAATTTTAAATATTCTGTAAATTTTTTTTATTTCTAAAATGAAATTATAGAAAAGAAAAATCATTGAAAAATCATTTGAAATTAGTCAAATTTAATAAAGCAGTGTTTAAGTCGAATTTTAATAATCATTTAATAGATAAAGCTAGACATAATAAAATAAATGATGTATTTCTGAATGAAATTATTTTGAGAAACTTCTGTGAAATAAAAAAAATGTCTGAATCAGAAAAAAATTTTAATTTATCTAACTTCATTTTAGGAATTCAAAAAGATATTTCTGTTTTTGATGATAATTACCAGTATAAATTTTAAATTTTTCAAAAGTATTTATTTTACTAATTTTCAAAATTAGTTGGAATGTTATTGGATCAAAGAACACACAAATTTATTCTGATGATTTTCCTAACCGATGTGTTGTTTTTTATCATCTTAAAATAAATGATGAAAAAAAGGAAATTTTTGATAACAAATTGAAAGACTTTGATTTATTGATTTTTAAAAAAGTTCCTGTTTTTGAAAGTGTTCTAAAAAACATTTTAAGGTAAAAATTTTTTTTATAAATAGTTTTATATGATTCGAATTAATTTTATAGTGGACGTCTCTATGAAATTGAATTTAAACATTTAGTGATATTTTTTTCTGTAATTCTATTTTTTGTTGTAATGGGATTATGCCAATCAGATTATGAATTAGTTGATAAAAATTCTTTAGGAATGTTTGAGAAAAATGTTTGTTTAAATAAAAAAGGTATTTTAGGAGGAATAGGAGTGATGTTTATTGTTTCAGTTATATCAGGCATGATATCAAAAAAAATTAAAAATAAAAAAAAGCTATAAATTGATTGATTTAATAAACTTTTTGATTTAAAATTGCTTGATCATTTAAAGTTAAAATTTAATTTCTAAAATAATAAATTAAAAAAGATAATTTTTTCAATCAAAACATAAAATAAGATTTTATTTATTATTTGAAATTTTATTATTCATATTTTCAATCTTTGATTTTAAATAAAAAACTTCGTCAACAATATTTTCAATTTTATCTGAATCTTCAATTATTTTGTCATCATAAAAATAAAATGCTTTTTTCCACACTCCTAAATTATTCTTGGTAGCAACAAGAATAAAAAATATTAATAAGCTTTTTATAATTATAATATAATCATGAATTGAGCAGTAGTCTTCATATCTACTTAGTTGGAAATATTTGAATTTAAAATATTTCAAATAGGCATCAAAGGTAATAAGCAAAAAATATGATATCTCAAAAATTAAAACCTTAAAAATATTATTAAAAATAATATTTTTTTCTTTAATTTCTTTTTGTATATTGAATATGACTTTTTCTTTATGTTGATCTTCACAATCATCAATTATCCTTTCTTCATTTTCAGATTGATTATGATAATTTTCATTTTTAGGAAATTCTGATTTATTTTTAAATAATTGAAAAAAAAGGAAAATTGCTATTATTGAGAAAAGAATAAATGATTCTATTTTATAAGGAAAGATTTGTAACGAATAATATAAATCGCTATTCTCTAAACAAGCTCCTAAAAAACAAAATTTTAAATCAATTTTGAATAAATATGTGACACATATGAGTGAAAAAATAAATAAATAGATTATTATGCTCATAATAGTAGATATTTTAGTATTTAAATTTTCTATTTCAGTTTTTTTCAAATTTTCCTTTTGGACTATGAAATAAATAAAAATCACTGATATAAAATAAAAAATATTCGCTATTGAGCTGTAATAATCCAAAAGTAATTTAAATAAAAAGCATATTTTTCTAAAAGATAAGCTGCTTTCAGTTTTTTGTAAAATAAATACTATTATTAGATTGAAGAAATTTGTTGAGTAAATTGTAGTTGTTAAAGTTGAGGGAAATTTCTTATCTTTTCTGGAAAGTTTTGATGTCAAATATGATAGTAGATACAAAACTGAAGAAAAAACTAAAAAACTAAATATATATTCAATTCTTAAAAGAAATATAAATTTAATATATATATATAATTATTTAATTTGTGATTCATAAAATTATTTTAATCAAATTTAAAATTTTTGAGAAAAATTTAAAATTTTAATTACGATTGAAATTCAATTTTTTTGCTTCTCTCATCGATATTAATAAACATTTCGTCAAGTATAGTTAGATCATTATAATGAATTTTAAAATCTTTATTTTTAGCTTTAGAATTGGAAGGTTTAGAATTTATAGAAATATTTTTATTCACATTATTCAAATTTATTAGGTCTATTTTTCTTTTTGGAGTCTCATTCGTTATATTATTTGTTCTATTATATTGAATTATGTTTTGGATTTCAGTTCTTATTAATAATTTATTTATTTTCATAATCTTATTTAACTTCTTTTCGACTGTTTTTTCCTTATCTATAATCTAAAAATATAATAATTTAAAAATTAAATGATTAGATTGAAAATAAAAAAAAAACTCACACTTCTATTATTGAAAAATGGATCTGAGTTGACAATTTTAAGTAAAGCTTTAGAATCATGTAATTTTTCATGAATTTTATTTATCTTTTCAGAAGCCTTATTTAATTTATTTATATGATCGTTTTTGAGGTTTATTTTTTTATTTTTTCCTTTGTCTTTTGAAAATAGAGGAAATAATTTATCTACATTATTGGAAATGGCTTCATTGCTAATATTTTTATTTATAATATAATTGGTTGTGATATTTTCGAAATTTGTCAAATTTTCATTAAGATCAATTTCCTTTTCTTTCTCTATTAAAAAATGGTCGTTAATTAATTTATTATTTTTATCGAATATATCAGTGAGGTTATTTATAAATTCAATTTTTTCTATAATTTTTGTAAGCGAATCAATCTTTTTATCAATTTTTATTTTTTTTGTCTCTTTCAGATAAGATTCATCAATAAATGTTGAATTTTTCATTTTTTGACAATTATGATTATCAGAAATTTGCTTAAGTTTATTATTGATTTTTTCAAAATTTTTAGGAAAATGATTATTTTTTTTCTCTTTAATTTCATTCTTAAATAGCGAAAAATTTTTCTTCGAATTATTTAGAAAAATTTTTTGTGATCCTTGAAGGCTTAATCCTAAGTCATTCTTTTTAAAATTTTCAATTTTTATAGAAATTTTGGAATTAATAAATCTTGAGTAAAAGATCATATATGAAATGAATAAGATCAAATATAAATTGCCCTTTGCTTTCTCCAAACAAATCTTCATTAATTCTTTTTAATTCATTCTGAATTTACATAAATAAATTTAATTATAAATTAATTTTTATAAATTAGTTTTAAAACTCAATTTATATAAAAACATTTTGAAATTTAAATAATTTATTATTCATAATTAGGCTAATATTGTTAAAATTGAAGATTATTATTAATAAATTTTTTTTGTATATTCGTTTTCAAACCAATGTCAAAGCCTTTTAAAGTTATTTCAAATTAATTTATTAATTTGAACATTACTTTTTTTTACATTATTCAATCCAAAAAATAATTTATTTTTATAATTAAAAGAAAATATGCTAATTGCTTTAATTAATTATAATATAAATAAAAAATTAAATGGATTATAATGAAACTTTTTCGAGTGCTCAAGATATAAGGGCTATTGAAAACAGAGACAATATACTATACATTGCAAGTGCAAAGAAAAAAGATCAGAATTGCAATAATTTATTTCTTTATACTAATAATTCCATAAAATCATATCATTGGGATAATACTGAAAGCACTAAGTATAATTTTGAAGATAAAATTTTTTCATCAAGAAATTTTCCTAATTTAAAACAACCTCAAATAAAAAAAAATTATGAGAGTAAACATAATTTCATGAATATTTCTAAATACAAAAATGATTTCAGGAATAAAAATTCATTAGATAATGGATTAATTAATTCCTCTCTTGAATTTAAATATGATAATAAAAAAAAAAAACTAATTCAGTTATTAAAAGATAAAAATAATAACATCATTTTAACTCCAAGCAAAGATCATTCATTTAATAGAATTGAGAATAATCATAATAAAATTGAAAATATAGTTGAAAATGATAATCATGATCAAGAGAATGCAGATTTATATAAATATTCAAATTTTGTTAATCAAATTGATTTAAATTCTCAAGTAAAACAAAAATTGAAGAATTCTCAAAATCAAAATAAATTGTCAAATAATTATCTAAATAAAAAATCTGGTTTTGACAAAACCAAATATTCTGCATTTATAGATAATAAATCAAATGGGAATAAAGATAATGATTTTGGATCTATATATCCTGCGATTAAATTAAACAATTATAATAAGGGTGGTTTGAGTAATTCGATGAATCTCACTAATAGAAACTTTAATAAAACTAATACAAACTTCAATAATAATTTTTTGATAGAATCTCATAAAAGAAATGCTTCTTCGAATAATGTTTTGAAAAAATCAGATTTTAAAGTCTTAGGTCGAATTGATAAACTTTATCTCGATTTAAAAGAAAAAGAAAAAAAAATAGAAAATATAGTGGAGCCTTTCCTCTCAAGAAATAAAATTAAAAATAAAAAAGAAAATTCTCATTTTGAACAGATGAAAAATTTAAAAAATTCTGTTCGTAAACAAAATAAAGAAATTAAAAATGATGATCCAAGCTTTCTTAAAATTAATGTTTATAATAGTAATGAGATTAAAAATTTTGGAAATATAAATGAAATATTCAACAACAAAGTCATTTTAAATAATATAAATGTAAATAATATTAAAAGAAATCAAAAAGTAATTCTTTTACCGAATAAGAAATATAATGCTGCAAATAAAAGAAATCCTAATAATGGAAAATATTTAAATAAAAATCAACATAAATTATTGAATTTTCAATCAAAAGATGAAGAAGGAAAGAATAATAATATTAGTTTAAAAGCAAGTAATATAAACAATATTTTGACTAACAATAATTTAAATGAAAAAGGTTTTAATTTGAATACTGAGGATTTATATTTAGAGCAAAGTAAAAATCAAATCTTAGAAAAGAATGAAGATGAAAATACTAGCATTAAATTACCTAATGTTAAATTAGTCGAGTTAGCTCCTATTGATTTAAATCATAAAAGAAATTTTTCTGCTATTCCATTAAAAACAAAAAGCTCTCATTTTGAAAATTTATTCAATGAAGATGAAGAAGATATTTACATAAATAAAATGGATTTTAATGATACAGATAAATCTGAAAATAATAATGAAAAACAAGATGGACATAATATTACCAATGATATTAATTTTCTTTCAAAATCAAAAACAAGGACTATTTTTATTTCAGTAAAAGATAAAATTGATTATTCTCAAAAAGGTGCGAAACTAAAGAATAGTACAAATTTTGAATCGAAAGATAATCCTAAAAATCATAAAAATAGTATTAATTTACCTAAGGATTCTTATTTTGAAGAGATTGATAAATTACAAAAGTTTAAAAATAATTATTATAGTATAGATAAAGAGGTGAACACAAATTTTAATCTAAAGGATTTTTATTCAGATGCGAAAAAAACTTCAAATTTTTCTTCATGTATAAATTGGCGTAGTAAGTCTAAAAATTATAATTTTGTGTTTGATAAATTAAATCAGAATATAGATAAAATTTATGACATTCAAATAAAAGTAAATAATGAAAATATGTCAGAAAATAAAGTTGCAATAATAAATGAAGAATTAAAAGAAGAAAAATATTTTGATAATCTAAAATTTAATTATATGATTAAAAATTTTCAAAGATTTAAAGAATATATTCAAAAACCTGTTGTATTAATAAAACCATCAAGAAATACTCCTGTCCATCAGTTAAATTTAAATAATGAGACAAAATTAGGCATTTTGAAAAAATTACAAAATGCTATGTTGAAAAATGAAATACAAAAAAAAAATTTACTTTAAATACAAAAATTGAAGATATGAAAATTATTGTTATTCATTAAATTTTATTAAATTATAATTTCAATTTGTTGTTATAGACATACAAATGTTGTTTAAATCATTTATAATACTTGGTATTTGAATGAATTAAATTATAAATAATTTATTGAGTAAATTTATTAATTAATAGAATCTGGAGAAAAATTATTCATATAAGTATTCAATAAATTGTGATGAATTCAATAAAAAAAATTATAATCATATTTTACTTTCAAAAAAGTTGCCTTTTATCTAAAATTAAATCTTAATTTTATAATAATATAATTTATATTTAAAAAAATTGCTATTATAAAATAACTTTAATCCTAATTTTAATATTAAAAAGCTTTGGATTTTAATTTTTTATAGTTAATATTTTATTATTTATAGTAATTTATAATTTAATAATCATAATAATTGTAAAAAATACAAATAATTTAATTTATTCTAAATATTATTATTATAATTTAAAGTTTAAAATTTCTAATTACTTTACATAAAGAGTTTATTCAACATCATCCATTTTTGTTGAAGAAGAGCTTCCAGCTGCTTGATTTCCCATATCAGAAGTTGGACCAGATTGTCCAGCTCCAGTTTGTTGATAAACTCTCATCATTATAGGATTGAAAATTGCTTCGATTTCTTTAATTTTTGAATCATATTCATCTTTTGATGCTGCTGGATGATCATTACTCCATTTAAGTGCATCATCAGTAGCTTTATTTATCTTTTTTTTTTCATCTTCTGTAAATATATTTTTCAATTTTTCTTCTTGGAGGGTTTGGCGATATTGATAACACATTTGCTCAAGTTGATTTTTTGCTTCTACTTTTGCTTTAATCATTTCGTCTTCTTGCTTGTATTTATCTGCTTCTTTAATTAAGCGATCAATATCATCTTTGCTGAGCCTTCCTTTATCATTTGTGATTGCGATTTTATTATTTTTTCCAGTTGATTTTTCAATTGCAGAGACATTCAATATTCCATTTACATCTAAATCTAAAGTTACTTCTATTTGGGGGACTCCACGAGGCATAGGAGGAATACCATCTAATGTGAATTTTCCTAAACAGTGATTATCTTTTGTCATTTGTCTTTCTCCTTCAAATATTTGAACTAAAACCCCTGGTTGATTATCAGCATAAGTTGTAAAAATTTGAGTTTTTTTACATGGAATAGTTTGATTTCTAGGAATTAAAACAGTCATTATACCACCAGCAGTTTCTATTCCTAAACTTAATGGAGTAACATCAAGAAGAACAATATTCTTAATTTCTTCATCTTGAACATTACTAACTACTGCAGCTTGTACAGCAGCACCATAAGCAACTGCTTCATCAGGATTAATGGACCTATTTGGCTCTTTTCCATTGAAATAATCAGTGACCATTTGAATTATTTTAGGAATTCTGGTTGAGCCACCAACTAAAACTATATCGTGAATATCAGATTTTGAAAATTTAGAGTCTTTAAGCACATTATCCAAAGGAGGAATGCATTTTTTAAATAAATCCATACAGAGTTCTTCAAATTTAGCTCTTGTTATTATACAGTTAAAATCTTTTCCATCAATAAGAGCATCAATATCAATAGTTGCTTGTGTTGAGCTACTAAGAGTCCTTTTTGCTTTTTCACATTGAGCACGTACTCTTCTGAGGGCTTTTGGATTATTTTTAATATCAATATTAGTTTTTCTTCTAAATTCTCCAGCACAATATTCCACAAGACGATTATCGAAATCTTCTCCCCCTAAATGAGTATGACCATTAGTAGCTCTAACTTCAAACAAACCTTCTTCTAATGATAAAACAGAAACATCAAAAGTTCCTCCACCTAAATCAAATATTAGCACATTTCTCTCATTTTTAAATTTTTTATCAAGTCCATATGCTATAGCAGCTGCAGTTGGTTCGTTGATAATTCTCAAAACATTGATCCCTGCTATTTTACCAGCATCTTTTGTTGCTTGTCTTTGAGAATCATTAAAGTAAGCAGGAACTGTAATAATAGCATCATCAATTTTATGACCAACATAATCTTCTGCAATTTTACGCATTTTTTGTAAAACCATTGCAGATATTTCTTCAGCATAAAATTTTTTAAATTGTTTTTGATAAGTGACTACTACTTGAGGTCTATCCCCATTTTCTTCTTTTAAAACTTTAAATGGCCAGAGTTTTATATCCTCTTGCACTGTAGGATCATCATATTTTCTACCAATCAAACGCTTTGCATCAAAAATTGTATTATTAGGATTTTTAGTAATCTGATGTTTAGCTGCATCTCCAACTAATCTTTCTTCATCAGTAAAGGCAACATAAGATGGAGTTGTACGTTCTCCCATATCATTTGGGATTATCTCGACTTTTCCATTTAGCCAACAACCAACACAAGAATATGTTGTACCAAGATCAATTCCAATTGAGATTTTAGATGTCATAATTCTTTTATTTTTCTCTTTTTATTTGTTTACATTTTCATTCAAAAGCTTTTATAGTTTGAGAAATTTCTAGAATTTTTAATAGAAATTTCAAAGTTTTTTCTTATTGTAAATTTGTTTGTAGAATTTTTGGGAAAAGAAATTATTGTAAACTTATAATAAATGAATTTTTCAAGTCTATTGATTTTTTTTTCAAAATTTTAATTATATATAATGGTCTATAGTTAATTCCAAATATTTTTGTAATATTGATATAAAAATAATAAAATTTTTCAGGAGTTAAATTAAAATTAAAATTTTCTAGGTATAAAATGAAAATCTTAAGCCAAATACTTTATTTATCTTTTTAAATGTTTAAAAAATAAGATTGGGGATTGGGGATTGGGGATTGGGGATTGGGGATTGGGGATTGGGGATTGGGCCCAATCCCCAATCCCCAACCCCCCATCCCCCATCCCCCATTCCCCACTAC
>Ga0194116_10005353_pt1 | contig 14173 bp, 9 predicted proteins | sample TA2MahsurfametaG_4_FD_148617 | JGI IMG/M metagenome (GOLD analysis project Ga0194116, IMG submission 148617) | Freshwater microbial communities from Lake Tanganyika, Tanzania - TA2015008 Mahale S9 surface | ecosystem: Environmental > Aquatic > Freshwater > Lake | place: Tanzania: Lake Tanganyika... | reverse complement strand
GGGTGAGCGCAATCGCGTGCATCTGGCCAAGGTGTTGAAGTCGGGCGGTAACGTATTGCTGCTCGACGAACCGACCAACGACCTCGACGTCGAAACCCTGCGAGCGCTCGAAGAAGGCCTGCTCGCCTACCCCGGCTGCGCCGTCGTGATCTCACACGATCGCTGGTTTCTCGATCGCATCGCGACCCACATCCTCGCCTTCGAGGGCAATTCGGAGGTCGTGTGGTTCGAAGGGAACTATCAGGAGTACGTCGAGGACTACCGGAAGCGCCGTGGTGAAGACGCCAACCAGCCGCATCGTATTCGGTACAAGCCGCTGACGCGCTGAGACCTAGAGCCTCGTTCCTTCGCGCTCGCCAATCGAGCGCACAATTCACCGGCACAAAAAAGATCGGCCCCTTTCGGGGCCGATCTTTTTTCACTTGCGTGAAACGACTCGGTCAGAACTTCTGCGTGTACTTCACGTAGCCAAAGCGGCCAATATCGAAACCACCGTAGTACGACACGTTGGAGCTAGGCTGCGAGTACATCACCGGGCCAACGCGGTCGAACACGTTGTTAGCACCGACGGCGAGCGTACCGTTCCACGGCGTGTTCCATCGGACCTGCACGTCGTTGAACGTGTTACCGCCCACGTAGTTGCGGCGGGTCAACTGGCTCGTCGTGCCCGTCACGAGACCGGTCGGACGATTCTGAATGTTGTTGCACTCCAGGTTCGGCGTAGTCGATCCGGGGATGAAGTACGTGCAGGCCTCAAACATCTCCGAGTAGTAGCGGGCATTCCAGCTGACACCGAAATCACCGTGCTGCCAGTTGAGGCTGAGGTTCGAGCGGATCTTGAAGATGCCCGGAGCACCCACCGCCGAGATCGGCACGCGCGGGTCGTTGGTCGCGACCGACACGTCCTTGTCGGTATAGGTGGTGGTCGAGCTGATCGAGAAATTTCCGAAGCGCTCCGTGGTGAAGCGATAGCCAAGCTCAAGATCGTAGCCCTCGACTTCACGGAAACCGGCGTTACGACCGCCGAACGACAGGAAGTTCACGTTACCCCGTACCGGGTCACGGGTGAAGAGCGCCGACGAGCAACGGCTCGCGATCGAAGCGACGTAGCAGTCCGCGAGGATCAGCGACGGCGAGTCGGCAACGATCGTGTTGTCGATGCGGATCGTCCACCAATCGAGCGCGACGTTGAGGCCCGTCACGAAGCTCGGGCTCCAAACGATACCAGCGGTCTTCGACTCCGAGATCTCCGGCTGCAGGGTCGGGTTCGAGCCTGAAATGAAGGCTACCGGGGTTTGTGCGTTCGGCGCGGTCGCAGGGATGAAGCCCTGCGCCAGCTGACGGAAGCTGTTTGCGAGCGCACCCATCGCCGTGACGCAATTCGCACGGGTCGTCGGGTTCGTCGCCGAGCTGCCGAAGTTGGTGTCGCAGGGATCGGTGAAGAACGAGAAGGTCTGCGAACCACCCCCGAAGAGATCGGCGATCGTCGGCGCGCGGAAGCCCTCCGCCCACGTGCCGCGCACGAGCAGCCCGTCCATCGGACGCCATTCGAGACCGGCCTTGCTGTTGGTCGTGTCACCGAACGTGTCGTAGTCCGACATGCGCGATGAGAGGCTGATGTTCAGCGCCTTAATGAGCGGCAAGTCGGCAAGAACCGGAATGCTCAATTCACCGTAGTACTCGTCCACGGTGTAACGACCCTTGGTCGGGCCAGCGGCAAGGTTAGTCGACGCTCCCGTGACCGCGAGCGGATCTGGCGTGAAGGCACCGGCTTCCTTGCGGCTTTCCACGCCAATCGCAAAGCCGAGCGGGCCCGCAGGCAGCTCGAACAGATCGCCCGTCAGGTTGGCCGAGAACACGGTCGTCGTGGTCTGACCCGTCGCATGCTCCTCTTGGAAAAGGAAGTCCTGCACGGCCTTGCTGGCAAGGCTGCCCTGACCCGACTGCCCGAACGGCAGGAACGGATTCATCGGAACGCACGACGCCAAAGAAATCGGCGCAGTCGGCGTACCGCACTGCACGACGCCCTGCGCGTTGAGGAACGACGACCCTGTCGCTTGAACGGTGCGGGGAACGTTCCAGTTACCGTAGCTTGCTTGCAGCGAGTCGTTGTTCGCGTGCAAATAGCTCACATCCCAACTGAACTCGCGATTGGCGAGCTCGAAGTCGCCGAGCAGCGTTCCAGCGAATTGGAAGGTGGTCAGATCGCTTCCGGAGACGCGGGGCACTTCCCAGCTGCGCCGCCACCAGGTGCTGATGGCACGTCCCGTCGGATTGAAGTAGCTGTCGGCGGCCATCGATATGGTGTAGGAAACCGCCTGCATTGGGAAACCGGCAACCTGACGTTCCGCCTCACGCGCGCTGTAGAGCGCGTTGATACGCAGAGCAACGGCATCGTTGATCTCGTAGAGTCCATCGATGTTGACCGAGCGACGCTTCAACGGCGTACGCAGGTCGGTCTGCAAGTTGGTGTTGCTTTTGTCGGCGATGGAACCGGCCGTACAGCCGGTCGCTTCCGTGGCGCCCGCGCAAGTACTGCTGTTAATGTTTTGCGCGCGGTAGCTCGAGGGCAGACGCGGATCGGCGCCCGGAATCAGCACGACGCGAGTGCCAGTTGCCACGCCCGGAATGGGGGTCGTTGCGGTGGTCTGGAAGCCACCGAACTGACCAACTATCGTCCAACCATCGGTCGGGTGCAGCGAGCTGCGCGGGGTCGATGAGTACGGACGATCAGCGGCGCTGACGCGCTGCTCTTCCGTCCACTCCGCCGCGACGGCGATCGAGCCCTTCTCGCCGGCTATTCCGGTGATGAAATCGACGCGCTTCGTGAGGCCATCGCCTTCGCCGTATTCACCGAAATACACGTTGGCAGTCGTGCCGGTGAACTTGCTTCGGGTGATCAGGTTGATCACGCCGCCGATAGCGTCGGAACCATAGATCGACGAGGCGCCATCCTTAAGGATATCGAGGCGCTCGACGGCGACCGAGGGGAGCAGAGAGATGTCGGCGAGGCCACTCGTCGAGATCGGCATGCGACGACCGTTGACAAGTACCAGCGTGCGCGACGCGCCGAGGTTACGAAGGCTGATGTAGTTACCGCCCGCGTTTTCACCCGAACTAAGCGGTGAAGCGCGGCTGAGCGGCGGTGTGCCGGTCACTGTGGTGTTCTGCAGGATATCTGCAACGGATGTGAAGCCCTGATTCTCGATGTCTTCGCGACTGATGACCGCAACAGGTTGTGCCGTCTCGGCTTCAGCGCGGCGAATGCGCGAGCCGGTAACCACAACCGTCTCAAGCTCATCTACCGAACTTCCGGTGCTCGCATCCTGTTGGGCATGCCCCGCCGAAACCGCAAACGTCAGTCCGGCGATTAAGATGGAACGCACGGTAGCGTCGATTAATTTGTTCCGCATGTGACTTTTTCCCTTCGTATGTCCAAGAAGACGGCGCTTTAAAGAACAACGCCCTCAGTTATTCTACACCGCCATTAGCGGTATCGGATCGATCTCCACCACTCCTCATAACCAACAAACTATTGTTGTTTTTTTGACACAGACAGAGCGAGCGAATTAGGCGACAGGCTCTGGAGAACCAAAGCGATCTGCTCAACGTCGGCGTCGAACGCGAGGTCGACTGGCCGGACTGCGCAACCAACGCAAGCGAACCGAGTGGGAGTGGCATGATGCTGACCGAATCTCCTAGCTTCATTGAGACTCGCACGCCCAACGGGACCTGCGCCCACTCCTGTCGACGTGCTTGAGGTCGACGTGCTTGAGTACCGCTAAGCACAACCCGCTAAACCCGCGAAAGTCATGCTGGCGACCAAAACGGAATGCACGGCGGCGTTCAGAGACTTTTTACACATAATAACCTCGAGACGAACAGGCTAGAAACGATGCCTAGGCGAAACTCCAATGCGAAGCGAAGCTAAAGAACCAAGAGGTTCACAACAAACCCGAAAATTTTGCAAGTCCTGACCATTCCTTTTTTGTAACACGCCATTAGATTGAAGGGGTCGGCACAATTGCGGAAAAACGGTCCCGCGCCTCAATGATGGCGGCGATGGCCTCGCGCTCAGCTGCGGATAGCAACGGGCTCCAGACGTCACAGATCATGATTACGCGCAGCTCGTCGCTGTTATTCCAGGCCTCGTGCTCGATGGTGTCGTCGAAGACCCACGCCTCGCCGAACCTCCATTCACGCGTCTCACCACCGACCCGAAACCCGCATCCGGGTGGAATCACGAGCGGCAGGTGCACCAGCAATCGAAAATTCGCGACACCGGTATGTGGAGGTATTCGTGTTTTCGGCGTTAACGTAGAAAACAGCGCAGAGGGCGACCGCCGAACGACCTTCGGCTGTGGAAGCCGGGAGACGGCGTCGGCCGTAACCGGCGCGATCTTGAAGTGATCCTCAATGGGCTCGCCTTTGTCGAAGAAGTGCCACGCGGCCCACTTTGGCGAGCGATTGAGCTCGCGCCACTGGTCGAGCGGGATTTGATCCGGGTAATTGATGTAGGGCGCGAACCCTTCACCGCCACCGCCGAGAATGGCCATAAGCTCACGACGAATCTCCGCGCTCTGCGCCTCGAGCGCTGACAGCCACGGGAAATGGACCCGGTCGTAAAACTCGATGGAAGGCAGCCCCGGGTAGCAAAACTCCATTGGTTGCTGGGTGTAACTCTTGCGGATGCCAAGGGTCACGTCGACAAAGGTGTCGACCTTTTTCCGCTCAGCATCCGCGCAGTCTTGACGAGCGTCACCAATCGCCGCGTGAATGAAATCGCGAAGCTCGCGGTGGTGTCGCTCGACGAGTGCGCGTCCGTGCTCCAGCGCCGAAATTGCCGACGGGTCGATCTGCCAAGTCGGGGGCGCTTGCGCGATAGCGACGGAGTAATGATGGACCGCAAGTTTGATATCGCCCGTGGACTCGCGCACCGTCGCCATCATCAGCAGCGCGGGGAAACATCGCGGGTCGAGCTTTAGGGCATTTTCGAGGGCCTCAATCGCCTCGGGCAGGTCCCCCGCCCTTCGCGCTACCCCTGCCAAGCGCAACCAAGCTCCAATATCTTGGGGGTCGCGTGCGACCCACCGTCGAATAATCGCCCGAGCCGTCTCGAGGTCCCCCGCCTTCAGGGCCCTTAAACTGGACGCTTCGTCCGCCGCGGCTTGAGCATTGCTTGGGATCACTCGTTTCCAGATTATCATGCAAGGGAGAATCGGGGAGACCTCGGAATTGAAGAGCGCCCAAGCAGAAAACCTTTTTTCCACAGCGGTCTCGTACTTCAATAAACGAGAGTTCGCCCAAGCGATATCCATCCTTCAGCAGCTGGCGGACCGAAACGAAAAACCTGCGGACGTCCACCATCTCCTCGCCCTGACCGCACGACAACAAGGTCGTTTGCTCGATGCTGTGTCGCTGTTCGGGAAAAGCCTCTCTTGTGCAGCCAATCAACCTATTGTTCTTTCGAACTTCGGCAATCTGCTTCGAGATCTGCAGCGCCACGCGGAGGCCGAAGATTGCTATCGATCTGCCTTGAAGCTGATGCCCTCGCTGGTCGACTGCTGGTATCATCGAGGATCGCTTGCCATCCAACGATATCAATACGACTTGGCTGAGCAGTGCTTCTCGGAAGCTCTAAAGTTGGCGCCGCAACCCAGATCATTTCTTGGACTCGGCCGAATCCAACTTGAGAAGCAACCCTTGTCGGAAGGCGATATCGGCGTTGCGCGCGATACTGCGCACCGGATGCAACAACAATTTCCCAAAGATGCTCAAGGCTACGCCCTTGAGGCTCGCGCGCTTTTTCTGTCCGGAAAAACAAATGAAGCCGAGACGCTACTGCGGAATGCTCTCGGAATTGTCGATGATCGATCGATTATTTTTTTCGAGCTTGGAGCGATTGCTATCGACGCCAATCGAGTCGAGCAAGCCATAGAAGACCTGAACTCTGCCGTGACCGAAAAGCCGGATTTGATTGAGGCTCACCGCCTACTGAATGAAATTCTTTGGGAGCACGAGCGAGACGACTTTCTTGGCTCCTACCATCGCGCGCTACAGAAAAACCCTGACTACCCACCGCTTTATCACAACCTCGCTGCTTCATACATTTCAAGCGGCTCTGAAAAAGAGGCCACGCGAACCTTGGATTTCGCAGTCGAGCGCCTTGGACGAGATCCGTTTCTCCTGCATGGGCTGGGAGTACAGGCAGCCAAACGCGGCAACGTGGATATTGCCTCGGGGTTTTACGAGGAAGCCCTGCGCGACGCGCCTGACAATATTCAGTTTCTTCTTGACCGGGTGGCCTTGTCGGTCGTCCAGGGTGACTACGCCGACGCAAATCGGCGTCTGCGGCACTCCCTGAACATATCCCCAGATAATCAGCTCGCCTGGGCTTACCAAGGCCTCATCTGGCGTTTGACGGACGACGCCCGCTACGAGTGGCTCTTCGATTACGACAGATTGTTACGGGAAATCGAGCTGCCCACGCCCGCGGGTTTTGCGAGTACAAAATCCTTCATGGCTGACTTAGGAACGTATCTCAACTCTCTGCACCGAGCCCGCCGACAGCCGCTCGATCAGAGCGTACGCTCAGGAACGCAGACGACTGGCGTTCTGCTGAACGACTCCAACGAACTCGTCCAAGCTTTGCGTACGGCGATCTCATCCGCCGTTGAAGAATTCCTGAGCCCGCTCACAGCGGATGACAAGCACCCTTTCTTTCGACGATTACGGCTACCGAAAAAAGCGTGGCGTTTCTCGGGTAGTTGGTCGGTGCGTCTCGCCGCGCAAGGGTATCATGCCAATCACGTTCACCCTAATGGCTGGCTATCGTGCTGCACGTATGTCGCCTTGCCGCTGACGGAGGTATCCAACTCCGATCGTAAAAACGGCTGGATCAAATTCGGGGAGACCGCTCTGAAGCTTGGCGATCGGGAGCAAGTGGCCCGGGCCATTCAACCCAAGATTGGACACTGCGTGTTCTTTCCGGGCTATTTCTGGCACGGAACGATCCCGTTTTTATCTATAGAGAAACGCCTGACTGTACCCTGCGACATCGATCCTATTTAGATCGCGGGCTAGGTCAGTCAAAGAAACCGCCCGGCACAGCGCCTGAAAATCTCTTCCATCGCTGGATGGAGTTTTTGTTCATGGGCGATCGAACCTGCACAACACTGGCGGTCCTGACGGGTCGCTGCGACTTGTAAAACTGCAGGCACGACTCATCCCAAGAAAGACCAAACCCAACGAGTAGTGGCTCCAAGATCGCTTTCGGATTAGCGACCAGCTCTTCGTAGTTGACTATGGTCATATCGCCCCGAAACAGCTGCGCCCAGTGCTTGATGAGATGATCCTGCATCTGTAACTGATGTCGAATGTCATCGATATCGGTCGCGTACGGAAAACGCAGCCCGAGTCGAGTTGCGAAGATCGAGATCGCGGTGTCCCGCCAATCACGAAGTGTGATTAGAATTTTCGCTTTCGGAAACATCGCCTTGATCAAACCGAGATAAAAAATATTGTCGGGTCGCTTATCCGTAAAAAAAGAACCTTTCGGTATCTTGACATGAAGATCGCTTCGATAAGCGCTCGCCCACGTCGCGAGACGTGAAGATTTAACCGCTTCGAGATCCCGTGGGTAGTTTGGAAAATTCCGGTCGACCAAACGAGGAAAAAACTCCTGCTCGCCACCGGGCACGAAGGCAGGATGAGCCGCGAGAATTTGCTCGAGCAGGGTTGATCCCGAACGGAACGAACCACAAATAAACACCGGCGCGAAAACTTGGGAAGTCGCGCTCGCCGCGAGCCACCGCTCACTACAAGTGCCAATAATGGCGTCGATGAACGCCTCGACGCGGTCACGACTGTAATTAGGCTGGGCGGCGCGATCGAGAGCATTGGCCGACGTGTAATGCTCCCAAGCTTCAGCATAGTGCCCCTGCTGCTCGGCAGCGCGGCCCAACGCCACATACAAATCCGGATCCTTGGTCGTATCCGAAACGGCCATGAGCTGACTCTTCAAGTTTCGAGACTGCTCGTCATCCACAGAAAAGTCCGACGAGTCGGCAAGTCTCGCCAACGCTGTCGAGTTTGTGGGATCAATTTCCAGACAGCGCAAAAACGCCGTTCGAGATTGATCCATCTGCCCCATTTGCTCGTGCAGATTTCCAAGATTCAGCCAGGCGGGGACATAGATGGGGTTGAGCCCAATCGCAGTCTCCAATTCTTTCAATGCAGCCGCGGAGTCGAGCAGCATCTCGCTGAGTACATTGGCCCGGTTCAGATGAACTTCTTCAGGCTGCTGAATTCCCGCAGCGAGCGCTCGCGCGTATTGATCCAACGCCAGGTGAGGCTTGCCGGCCTGCTTCGCAAACCAGGCGTAGTTGAAACTCAGCCCCGCTACAGAACCGCGTCCCGAGGCGATCGCTTGTCGATAACTACTCAAGACATCGTCGGGACGATGATGCTGCAGACAAAACTGCCCGAGTGTCAGCAACGCCGCAGCCGGGTCCGCAGCAGTTCGCGCCCTGCGTTGTAACTCGTCGATCGTCTGGTTGATCTGGTCGGTGTCCATAAAAAAAGGCGGGCTTTTGGCCCGCCTTTCGAGTGTTGACACTCTTTGGTCTTAGAACCGGGCCGTGACCTCAGCGAACAGGTAGCGACCGAGGCTGTCATAGAAGCCTGAGATCGTGTTCGCGTTGGTCGACAAACCGTCACCCACCATCGGCGGCTCCTTATCCGTGAAGTTGCTGATGCCCACTGAAGCATCCCAACCATCCATGAAGCGGAAGGACGCGTTGAGGTCAAGATAAGTCTGCGCCTTATCCATATTGGCCTTTGCGATCTTGTCAGCCGTGCCGATGTATTCGACGCCGCTGAAGTACCGGACGCGGGCGCCGACTGACCACCACTCGTTCGAGTCGTAGTTGACGCCAATGGTCGCGCGATTCTTCGGAGCCGCAAAGCACTTCTCGGAGATCGTGCCGACGCAGTCGTACTTGAGCGTGTCGTTACCCGGAACCGGGTTGACTTCACGCTTCAGCATGTGAGTGCCAAGCAAGTTGAACGCGAACGTTCCGCCAAGCGCCTCGAGGCGATAGGCAGCGGCCAAGTCGACACCGGACCACGTGGCTTCACCGAAGTTCTGTGTTGTGGTCAACACGTACTCGTTATTGCTACGCCACAAGCTTCCCGTGACACCGCGCTTGATGAGACTGCAGAATTGATTCTGCAGGGCGCACTGCTCGAGGATCAGGATCGGACCCAGACCCGAAATCGTGTCCGAGATGTCGATGTTCCAGTAATCGACCGAGGCCGTCAGATTTTCGATCGGATCAGCAACGATACCGAAGGTCAGCGTATCTGCAGTCTCCGGTTGGAGGGTCAACGAGCCGCCACCAATTTGGTTGTACTGGCTCGCCGGGCTCGCAGCCACACGACCGTACTGGGCTGCCGTGACGCCCGTGTTGGCGCACTGCGCAGCCGTGAAGCGCGGCGTCGTTCCCGCACAGGGATCCGTGCCACCCCACAGTCCGATGATGTTCGGCGAGTACAGGTCGCCGATATTCGGGGCACGAACAGCGCGGTTGAAACCGGTACGAACTCGCAGTTGGTCGATCGGTTTGAAATCAACACCGAATCGATAGGTGTTGGTTTGGCCAGCCGTACTGTAGTCCGAATAACGGTAGGCGAGATCTGCCGTCAGATTTTCGAGGACGGGGATACTGAACTCCGTGAAGAGTTCCGCAACGTTGTATCCACCCTTCAGACTGCGGAACGGAGAACCCTGACCCGCCAACTCGCCGTCGTTGTACAGCTTGTCGGTCACACGGTCGTAAATGTTCGCCCGATACTCCGCACCGACTACCGCTTGCACGGATCCGGCACCGAACGGGTTGATGCCAAGGTCGCCACTGACGAAGCCATTGAGGACTTCGACCGAGGTCTCAGCTCTTGCGATGGCGGTGCCACCGAGCCTGGCCGCCTGAGCCGCCGTCACGCCTTTGTAGGTGAACACCTGGTAACAACCATCGACCGTCTTCTCACAACCTGCGCTGAGAGCCTTGGTGATTGAGTCGAAAACGACGTCATTGATATAGGTTGAGGACGAGGCCGTGGAGCCAAGCTGGTAGGACACGTCGTACGACCAATTCTCCGTGATATTGCCGCGGGCACCCGCGACCATTCGGAAACTGTTGTATTCCGTGAGCTCCGCTCGAGGTCCACCTTCAGTGTTGCGCTTTCCGATGTAGATCTGGTAACCGTCATAATCACCCGGATAGAACGCCGCCAGCGAGGCTTTGACGGCCGCCGGCAACAGCGGCGAGTTCTTGTCGAATATAAAATCTTTAAAGAACGTACCCGACTCGGCAATCTGCGCCTTTGAGCTTGAACTGGTGTAGTTGATCTCGAGGTACGGCGTAAATTTTTCGTTGACTGTGTAGTCCACGAACGCGCCGAGCGAGTAGCGCTCATCCGGACGCATGAAGTGGTTTGGCGGACCGAAGTTGTACAAGTTGTCGCCCGCGGCGTAATTCCACGCGACCATTTTCCCGTCCGGCGCAAGCTTGTAGCCGTCGCCGCTTACCGGATTGCCCGGAGCATTGTAATCAGGAACGCCGCCTTTAGTCGGATAGATATAGAAGTTCGGAATTTCAGCGGTGCCCGAGCCGCCGCAGCCTGTACCGGCGACATTTAGGGTGCAGCTCGCGTAGTCACGTGCCGCCCAACGCAGTTCTTTGCCCTCTCGCCAGGTCGCATAGCCCGTGGCATTACCACGCCCGTCAGCGAAGTCGGAGCCCACCAAGAGATCGAGCGTGCGGGACTGACCGTCGATACCCGAGTCGCCATCGGGGTACTTGAATCCGCGTCGATCCATGAGCGTGCGGAGGAACTGGTTGTCGTTATCGTGCTGATAACCCGACGCGCTGAGGCTCAGTTCGACGCCGTTGATTTTGCGGGTGACGAAGTTGACAACACCCGACACGGCGTCAGCGCCGTACGTGGCCGAGGCGCCACCCGTGAGGACGTCGATGCGCTCGATGATTCCAGCAGGAACTTGGTTGATGTCAGGCGTTTCCGTGTTAACCCCACCCGGCTGCATCCGACGACCGTTAAACAACACGAGCGTTCGGCTGGCGCCGAGGCCTCTGAGATCGACCGACGCCGTGCCGGTGGAACCGTTCGACACGAAGGAGTTCTGCGACACTTCGACCGAGGGCAGCGAGTTGAGGACGTCCTCAAGTCTCGTCAAGCCGGTGGCCTTGATGTCTTCGGCGGAGACCACCGCCACCGGCGAGGCTTGACCGAAGCCATCTACCGTTTTGATACGAGTTCCGGTGACGACCACCTCTTGCAGTTCTTGAGCAGGAGAGACGTTCGAGAAACTCACGCCCGTCACACCGATTGCAGTAGAGACTGCAATAGCAATTGGCGACTTCTTCATAAGCGTATTTCGACCTCCCGGTTAATACTTTTTTGAACCCAACTGCCCCAATTGTACGTTCAATGTTGTCTAAAGAACACTACACCTTCGGAACTGAATCTGCTGTCCATCGTTAAAGACAGACGTTTGCTGTTGTTTTCGAGCAACATTCTAAGTTGGAGTTCATTTCACCCTCTCAACCCCGATTCCCCGGTTCGTGTCGCCTATCGTCAGCACGTAAAACCCCAAGAAGTTTTTTGAAATGACCACCGCAGGATTCGGCGGACCCGAGTATCGATACTTTCCGGGGAGACGCTGATGCCAGACTTGGCCGTTATCGAGCATGAACACGGTTTGACCGGACCAGCCAGAAAAATCGCCCAATATCCGAGCGTCGATTCGTTCGATTTTTTGTGCCGCGTCCTTTTCAGGGAGAACAGATGGGTCCTCTGCTCGCCCCGCCGCGTAACGGGTAATCCAAGCCTCCAGCACTGCTCGCTCTGAATCGGATAGCTTCGTCACACCAGAGCGCGCGAACTCTTCTGGCGTCATGGCCGAGGAAAGCTGGACCGGGGCACTCTCCGACTCCGCGGCGCGCGCCGAGCCGAGGAGCGCGAGTAACGCAATCGTGATAACCGGGGCTTGAACACCGCGAGAGGACATGGCGGTCAACTGCCCGATGTACCGCAGTTCTCTCCGCAGATCCGGCCTTTTTCGGCGCCCTCGCGCGCGGCGTCACTCCCCATCCGTCTGATTTCTTCCCATTGTGCAGCAGTTTTGCAGGTCTTTTTGGGGATACGAGTACCGATTGGCGGGGTTTGACGACAAATCATTTTTGGAGGTTCAGCCTCAGCGGCTGACGACGAGCCACTCGCCGCAGACGAGCCTTGCGGAGCAACGACGGCGGAGGCCCTCGAGTCTTGCTGGCTCGCCAGCACCGACGCCGGCGTGAGTAACAGCACCAACAAAGCTAGGCCCACTGCAGGATCGAATGTGGCGTGTAGACGCATCGGCCGACTCCTTAAAAAACTTTTTTGCCCAGGTTTAGCGATACCGAATTATGCCTCAAGGAACCGTTCGGACACGAACGCCATCCTCGAGCTGAGCGAAGGGGAAAATGACCACCTCGTCACCCACGGTCAACCCCTGCTCCACGACGCCATAGCCGGTGTCCTGTACGCCGACCGTGACCATGACTTTTTCGACTCGGCCGCGCGCGAGACGATAGACCGTCCAGTTATTGCCAAGACGCATCAGTGCGCCAAGCGGAACGCGAATCGCATCTCGCTGCTCGGCGAGCACAACCCGGGTATCGACCCGGTAGTCGTGAGCACGAAGCGGCTCAGGTGCTGTGCCGACAAACCGCAATACCACCCGAGTCCGCTGCTCCTCGATGCCGAGCGCCGAAACTTTGGTTCGGGCGACAGGTTCGATGCGTTCGACGATCGCCGCTACGGCGTCGCCACCCCAATTTTCGATGAGCGCACGATCACCGGGCTTCATACGCACCACATCTTGCGAGAGAAACTCGGCCACTACGTCGACTCGTGATGGATCGCCGAGGGTGACGATCGGTGTTCCCGCCGTCACGACAGACTCGCTTTTCTGGGGCACGGACAACACCGCACCCGATACAGGTGCGCTTAAAGAAATAGCGTTCGATACACCATCGAGCCCGGCAGCCAGCAGCGCACTGCGGGCCCGGCGTCGGTCTGCCGAGGCGGCCGCCTCGGCCGCGAGCGCCGCGCGTGGACTGCGGCTGTACCCTCACCGTATGTCTTGCGCAGCCCCCGAAGTTCGAACACGGATTGACGCGAGGCGGTCATCCCACCCAGGCTCGCGCGTTTCTGAAGAGGCGCATCCAGCCCGAATGCTCGGTGTTGCCCGGCGGCCGCCAGGACATCTGCACCGTCCGAAACACGCGCTCAGGGTGAGGCATGGCGAGCGTCACGCGTCCGTCGAGATTGCAAAGCGCGGCAAGACCGTTGGGCGAGCCGTTCGGATTGGCAGGATAGCGCGTGGCGATTTCGCCGGCGCGCACGACGTATCGGAGCCCGATCGTGCCCGAGACTTCGCAGGCCGTCGCTTGCGCGGCATCGACGAACTCGGCGCGACCCTCGCCGTGCGACACGGCGATCGGCAGTACGGAGCCCGTCATACCCGTGAAGAAAATGGAGGGGGTCGACATCACTTCGACAAGCGTGGCACGCCCCTCGAATTGTTCAACGCGGTTGCGCACAAAGCGCGGCCAATGCGCCGCTCCCGGGACGATGGGGGCGAGCTGCGCCATCATCTGACAGCCATTGCAGATGCCGAGTGCGAAGGTCTCGCGACGGGCAAGGAATTGAGCGAAAGACTCGCGCATTCTGGGATTGAACAGAATGGATTTGGCCCAGCCCTCGCCTGCGCCGAGTACGTCGCCATACGAGAACCCACCACAGGCGACGAGACCACGAAACTCCGCGAGATCGCGGCGACCGGCGATGAGATCGGTCATGTGGATGTCGTGCGCTTCGAAGCCTGCGCGATCGAACACCGCCGCCATCTCCGATTGACTGTTGACGCCCTGCTCGCGCAGCACCGCAATCTTGGGACGCGCACCGCGATGGGCAAAGGGCGCAGCGATGTCCTCATCGGCATCGAAACTGAGCACCGACTGCAACGGTAACGCGGCGAGCGAAGTCGACGCCTCGAATTCCTCTTGCGCGCAATCGGGGTCGTCACGCAACGCGCGCATGCGCTGGCTCG
>Ga0194116_10005351_pt1 | contig 14174 bp, 17 predicted proteins | sample TA2MahsurfametaG_4_FD_148617 | JGI IMG/M metagenome (GOLD analysis project Ga0194116, IMG submission 148617) | Freshwater microbial communities from Lake Tanganyika, Tanzania - TA2015008 Mahale S9 surface | ecosystem: Environmental > Aquatic > Freshwater > Lake | place: Tanzania: Lake... | reverse complement strand
CAATCCCCAATCCACAATCCCCAATCCCCAATCCCCATATTTTCTTATTAGGTCATTAATCAATATCAATTTATTTCGACACAAATATTTATAAAATCGAATTTTTTTCGAAAAGCATTTGTTAGAATCTTATAATATATAAATAATTTTATAAATTATTTGAATAATATCGGTTGAAGAATAAAAATTCATAATTTGAATAATTAATAACGAAATTTTACTATAAAATAAAAAAATTTAAGACAATATGAAAGATGGAAAAAATAATTTATCAATAAATTTTAATTCGTTGACTCAAAAAACTTCTTTTGAAAAATTCGAGGAAAATTTAAAGCATTCAATCTTTGGTGTTTTGTTTGTTTTATTAAAAAACCAAGATTTCAATATGTGGACTGAGATTATATTAATTATTTTCCAACTTTTGCAATTTATGAGTTTTGCTTTTAGTAAAGTGGTATGGCTAATTTTAATTTTAAAAAAATTATAAATTTTTAGTTTCTTTCAGTTTGGAAGCAAGAAAAGACATTTACTCAAATTTCAAATTTTCTGCAATATTTTAAATTTGTTGTATTTTTTCAAGATAATGAAGAAATGTATTTGATTATTTTTTATTTTTGTATATGCCTGATAATACTTGTTATCATTAATTTTGTTTATTTGGCTATTTCGTTTTCGAGAAACAAATTCAATGTAGTATGGCCTTTAAGAGTTTTAAGGTCATTAATTTCTTTTTTGGTGACAGTTTTATTTCTACCAATTTTCGGTAAGATTTTTTAAAATTATTGATTTTTCGTATAAGAGAATAATTAAACCTTATTTATTTTTTACAATCCTGCAACTATTTAATGAGTTATTTTTTATTATTTTAACTCTTTAATTAATTACAACATTTTATATTATTTAGATGTTTTTGTATCAATCTTCAATTGCAAAAATTCAGATAATTTCAACACTTTAAATAACGCGACTAATTCAACTTCGAGAATTCTTCAAATAAACAATTCTTCTAATAATACAAATATAACTTCAAATAATGTTAATAATCAAGCAGCAACAACAATAATAAAACTTAATGCTTTTGCTAGTTCAATGGAATGTTGGGCTGGAGCTTATTATATACATGCGATTTTTTCTATTATAGTTTCCGTTTGTTTTATAATTATTTGCATTATCGTTCAAATGACTTACTTTGAGACCAAAACTTCAACCCATAATCATTCTGCTAAATCAAACTCAAATTCTGATGTTTTTGTTCTTTTAGCTAAAATAATAATTCTTTTAGTTTTTGGTTTCTTCCAAGCCGTTGAGAATCAATGGATTTTAATTGTTGTACTATTTTTTTTATCAGCCTTCATGTTTTTTTCTTATTATGAAGATAGGCCTTTTTACAATATTAAAATGATGAAGGTGAAATAAAAATTTTTTATATTAATTTCTTAATAATTTGACTAAATATAACATAATTCAAAGAATATTTTTTATTATTTGAAAGATATATCTTATTATAACTGGCATTTTTCTGTGGAATACAACCTGCCTTTTGATCGGAAAAATTTTAGAAAATAGTATATTTGACGGCTGTTTACCAATGTTTTTTATAGGAATTCCAATTATTATAATAATAATAGCTTTGTCAGAAGATAGAGGATTATCTTTACTAATGACAAATATCAATAAATTTGAAAAAGGAGAAATAGTCCAGAAACAAATTCGACAATATTTAGAACATGTAGATCTAAAAGATATTGATAGAGATTCAAGGACTATTTTAAAAGGTTATATTTTTCTATATGAAGAAAATTGTACTTTATCAGATTGTGCCTTAAAAAAATATATTTATAACTATAATACCAATAATATTGAAACTATTTCATTTTTAATTCAACACGCTGAAGCTCTATATCAAAATGGGATTTCCAAATTTCCTAATTGCACCTCTTTAAGAATTTCTTATGCTTTTTTTTTATTAGAAAGGCTTAATAAAAAACAGCAAGCAAGTATAGAATTGATCAATGCTGAAAAATATTCACCAAAATTCGATGAACAATTCATTATTTATCGATACAAAAAGCTCATTGAGGAACAATCAGTTGAAGTAGGAGAATCAGAAGAAAATTTAGATGTTGTTTCGAATATTGCATATAAAAACCATTTCAATTTATGTATATTATATTTATTAATTTAGTATATTTTATTGTGAATTTTTTTCTTATATTTTATTTTTAATTTAAAGTCAAAAATTGCATTTCAAAAGTTGCCACTCTATATATGGATTTTTGGAGTCTCTTATTAAACCCAAATCAAGATAATCAAGAAGATTTAGCTAAATTAAATGACTACGGTTCAAAAATAAATAATTTGGTTGAGGAAATAAACAATCATTTTGATAAAATGCAAAAACTAAAACATAATGATCAAGAAGTTATTAGATATTATGCTGATTTTTTATCTGATATTTTAAATGACAAAGAAAAAGCAAATAATTACAAGTCAAGACTAAATGAAATTGAAGGTGCAAAGCAAAATTATGATGACATGAATTTATTAAACATTGATGTAAATGCACTTTCTTCTTCGGATGAATATCAATACATAATTATTTCGGCACAACCTGATAAAATAGGGGTTATTACCAATATATCGCTTGGTGTTTGCACTTTATTTGGGTATACAAGAAATGAAATTATTGGAAAAAATATTGAATTCATAATGCCTGAAATTTATCATAAGCATCATAAAAACATTCTGCTAAATAAAATTAATGACTACCGGAAAAACAATTTCATTGGAGCCCAAATTTCTAAAAATTATAAACCAGTTTTCAAAGACATTTATTCTTTTGGAAAAAATAAATCCAGATACTTAATTCCAGTTAATTTCAAAGTTGCATATTTACCCAATGATGAACAAAATGATAGTGTATTTGTTGCTAAAATCGCAACAGAAACTTTTAATATGGGAGTAAATCAGCAAACCCAAACTTGCTATGTATTGGCCAACCCCTATTTTGTAATTCAAAATTTCACTGCTAATTCCGTTTCAACGTTGGGTTTGAATTCTAATGCTATTAATAATGGCACTATGGAAATTTTAAAATTTATAAAAGAATTTGGAGAAGAATTTATTAAATTAGATCTGGAAGACAAAACACCTGAACAAATACTTGCATATAAAAAATTTATTGTTAACAATAAATTTAAAAATACGATGCCAATTACTTGGAAAATGTTCGAAAATTCAAAGGGAAAAAGCAGTATGTTGCCAAGCGAATTAAATAATTGTAAAATACAAAAAAGCAATTTATATTTATTTTAAAAATTTTTTTATTTATTAATTAACCCATTAAAATTTTCTAATAGATAAATCGGAAAACAATAGCATGGACCGAACTACTATGAATGGTTCACGCAATAATACTAAATTATTTGGGAAATCATTTTTAGAAATTCATCTAAATTTGAGCGTTACAGAATTGTTTATTTCAGGAAGGAACGAAGGATTTATTTTTCGTTTTGACTTTATGAATCAAGAAGCTATCAATAATTATTTAATTTCAAATAAAACTTCAGATAGTGCTTTAGTTCATGGAGTTTTAAGAAAGAATTTTAGCAACACATTGATCAATACTGCAAATGAACAAGCAGAAGTAAATCTTAAAATAGATAAAACTTTCATCCCTGAGACTTCAAATCATTTTATGCTTGATACCAAAAAAATGTCTTATGTTATGAATCCAAAAAATGTTGATGAGATTAAAGTTTTTATAAAAGACGAAGCGATTAAGAAAATAAAAAAAGATCCAACAATCAAAGAATCAGAAGAAGAATCTTCTGATTCCCAGAGTTATTCAGAATATTCATATTCTCAAAGCCAATCTATTGGAAATTCTGAGGGTGATAAAGAATTAGGAGGAAATAATCCTAAGAAAAAAATTGATGATTATTATATGGTCAACATGGCTCCCATAAAGTTTCTGATTTATGATTTCAAAAAAGAAACATTAGTTGAAATAATTGGGAACAATAAAATTAGCCAAGTAGAATTAAAGAGAAATGAAGATTATAAAAAAAAGGAAATAGATGAAAATTTAAAAGATAAAGACAAGAAAGTCGAAGGAGGAAATGGAGAAAAAAATGGTCATTTGGAAACACAAGAAGAAAATGATTTAGATGTATTTGGAAAAGAGGGTATATTAATTAAGCAAATTGATTATGCTCTTAGCAAAGAAGAAAATCAACCAACCATAACTCGTATGAAATGGATAAGTGTTATTATATTTATCATTTTTATTGCACTTGCATCTGTATTTTTGGGTATGTTTTTATCAACTCTTGGAAATATTCAAGAAAATATTAAGTTAATTTATAACTCATATACTCTCATAACAAATACAGTTTACTCTCTATTCCATACGAGAGAATTAGTCTTATTAAACAACCCGAAATATGTTAATATCTATCAAGATAGATCCAAATACATATTAAACAATACAAATACTCTTCTCGATTTATTTGCGGTATCTCATGAACTGTTAACAAATATCATTACAACCAGCCTTCCTATATCGACTGATAACGATAATATTTTAAATAATTCGACCATAACAACATTTATTCTTGAAGATGACTTGAATATAAAAGGAATTCAGCTAACTTTGACATCAAGTTTCATTGAAACAAATACAGCTTTGTATCATATAGCCCATCAACAGATTAGTGATATTTTTGCTACATCAAAAGATGTTTATTTTTTTATGTATAATTCTATTAATTCCATTTATTTATCATTGTTCATTCATGCTGGAGTTTTCCTTAGTGAATTAGGAATTAATATAAACTCTTATCAATTTCTTTTTTTGTATATTTTTGTTAGTGCTGTCGGATTTGCATTTATTTCATATTTTTTTTTGTCTTTTGCCTACTTGGCTGTTGGAAAAAGAAAAGAATCTTATTTAGAGGTTTTCTTTGAAATTGGGGATAATGTTATTCAAAATTCCTTGGAAAAATGCGAAAATTTTCAAAAAAAATTTCAAAGTGAAAATGCGTCAGAAGAAGTATCGAACTTAGATGAGGCTGAAATGATAAATGATCAAATACTTATGCCAATTCAAAATACAAAAGCAACTAGATCTTCAGGAAGTAAGAAAAGAAAAAATAATAATAGCAGAGAAGATAAAATAGTAAAAATAAAACTTATAATCGGACTCTTCATAATAAGTCTATTTTATTTCATTATGTATTTTATCTATCAAAATTACATGGGAAATCTAGGAATTTACTTAAATATTTATGATAATATTTGTAAAGAACAAGCTTATTTTTTGATTATATTCAATGTACTAAGAGAATATTTTTTTGATTATACAACTGATGTATTTGAATTAAATGTAGAAAAATACATGGCGACTGCAATAGATGATATATATAAATTTAGGCTAAATAGAAATAATGTATTTAAATAAATTTTATTCTTTATTTTATTTCCAATTTCTTTGAAATAAATAAAAATTAGTTTACATATTTTTACCAAGATTATTTTCCAAGTGATTATAAAGTTTTATATGATCAAATTATGAATACTAATATATGCGGATATGCAGGAGATATCTTTACAACATACTTAGGAAAATTTGGCATAAATTGTAATTCTTTTGTGTCAAATTCTTCTTCATATGTAATTGATTTAAAATTTTTTATCCATTTATTAAAATAATGATTTTATTTAATACTTTTCCATTTTTAGGGTCTTAATATTCTGTTGACTAATTATTTTGAAGAAATACGTATTGCAAAATATAAATATGATTTATTAATGAAAGAAATAAAAACTAATAGTAATAACACATTTAACAATACGCTTTTTAATTCTCCTTTTGATAAGATGTTGATAGATTATAAAATGAATAATACAGGAAACTCAACTTTAAATTCTAATGCATTTGATATTTTAGATCCTTTTTCAATCTTCAATGAAAATTCAATTAGAAATATTGGTTTAGTAAATAGATTCTTACTAAGGCCAGCTTATGAGGCTTTAAAAACGCAATTAGAATTAAAAATTAATAATAGCATAAACACTTTTCAGACTATTTATATTACAATATTAAGTATTATTTTGGCAATTATACTCATATTTTATTTGTTTGTTTGGATGCCATTTGAAAATGCACTTAATACTACAGTAAAAACATTTTAAATATATTTTTCTTCTCAAAATTTTTTAGAAATTTTTAATTATAAAAATTAGATTTTTAAGACGAAAAACATGCTCTCTATTATACCTAAAGAAGTCTTAGCGGGACTGAGCAACATTCATAAACTCCTTGATATTGGGCAAAATCTTACTAAAAATAAGAAAATGAATTCGAATAATAGCAAATAAATTTTGAAAAAATTATGCTAACAAGAAAATAAAGACCTTTTTAATTAATTTTTTTTATATTTATCCAATAAAATTATTATTTTTAAACATCAATAAGATAGTTTATTGTTATGATAAATAGGATATTGATATTATATCATATGATATGTAATTTAGTTAATAATTAAAAATTATGATTGATTTTTTTGAGAAAACAACTATCACTTGCTTATATATATAAAAATATAAATTAAGAAAAAAATTAATAAATATTTGCTTTAAAGTTTTTGTATCCATTCGCAATTTGGAAATTCTTGTTTTAGTTCTTTCAACATTTTTTGATATTCTTTTCCCTTTGGCATATTTACTTCATTACTGAAATTATTAATACTTTTATTCTCCAGCACAAAACTAACTTTATCTTTTGGTAATTTCTCAAAAGAATTCTCATTTATTTTTATATTTTCAAAAACTTCTTTAAGGGTTTCTTTATCTATATCTTCAAAATAAGAATCTCCATAGCTATCAAATTGCTTGGAAAAAATAAATTGAGAATCCTGACTACATGATGTTAAATAGAAAGGGGATTTCGTCATTAATTTTTTGTATTTAATTGAATCATGAACCCATTTAGGCTTGAAAATATCAATATCATTTTTTTTCAAAATATTCATTGCCCTAAAATCAAGTTTTGAAGCCACTACATGAGTTGTTGTAGAAAGAAAATTTTGCACTTTAGTTCCTCCATTTTCAACGACTGATGATTCGAGAATTCTTTTTTGTTCGAGATTGTTGGTTATATTTTCATCCAAATTCAAAAAAAGAAATTCACATCCTTTAAATAAATTTGATGATTTCGTAAGCTAAAATTATTAAAATAAAATTTATTAAGATTAAAATTATCAAAAAAGATTTTAATAGAATCTATTATTTTAGACTTTTTATTAGAATGATTACATTATTGGTTTCTGTATCCTTAAATTCCTCCATTACCCTAGAATATTTTAATTTTTTACCTCCCATTTTTGATTCTTTGCCAATATTTTCATTTAGATCATCTACGTTTTCATTAATTTTTCTTTTTTTTTTCATTAAATAATTGTGATGATAATTTTGATAAAACTGTAGAATTTCATCATATTTCATTGCATCTGAAACAGTTTTATCAAATCGCACATTCATAACTCTTGGAAACCTAAGAGTTAGCTTTGTTGGAAAACTTTCAGAGGTAGTAATTTCTGCTGCTCGTAATTCCAAAATAATACTATTACTAACATCTTCAACATAAACATCTGGCCTTTCTTTCAAAGCAGGAGTCCAATTTCCATATAATTTTGGAGGCAACCTTGGGTCGTATTTTTTCCATAAACTTTTCATCCTTGTTCTTATAGTCTCGAGTTGCTGAATTGTATAGCCTGTTCCAACTTTCACAAGTGGTAAGATTACTGAATTCTTTGGATTGTTATTATCATATTTTTTAATAACACCCATTAGAAAAGTAGTTATATTATTACACCAATCATTATTTATTCCTACTGTTCTTTTACCTTCTCCATAATAACCTCCTATAATCACTAAATCTAGCGTATCAACTAAAGAATCAATATAATCACATTTCATTTTAACCCAATCTCTAGTTCTATCATCAAGCTTATACGTAGAATCCAATTTTTTTATAATAATTCCTTCTTCTTTATTTTCGAGTGATTTATTGAAATAATTAAAAATTTCCTCTACATTATTGCATTTATGTCCTTGTATTACTTCAATCTTTTGGGGGATAGCTTTTACAACATTTTTTAAAATTTCTTTTCTATCTGCTAAGACTACTTCTTGAAGCGAATGTTCCTGCCCAGATGGAGTAACTAGATAAATAATATCAAAAATCATAAAAATAAGTTCTTTTTCCTCTTCTTCTTGTGATATAAGTTGATTGTTTTTCAGAGCAACAGATTTATTTTCTCCAAAAGAGCAAAATTTTTGTGCTATTTTATCCCAAACGACAATTTCTCCGTCTAAAATTGCACATTTTGCTTTAATTGAATTGGCCAAAAATTTTGAAAGCTTAGGACCATACAAATCTGTATAATCAACACCATTCCTTGTAAAGAGCTTTATATCTCCATCTTTATAATGACATTGTATTCTCTCTCCATCAAATTTGGTTTCCACTATTGTTGGAACACTCATAAAATTATCAATAATATCGTGTAAAGTCAAACGGGATGCTAGCATCGGTTTTACAGGAAGATTTACACGATAAAAATTTTCTGAAAATTTTGGATCTTGTGGATTTTGAATAAAATTACAAACTTCTAAAAGAGATGAAGTTGAATTATACACGTCTATAGATTTTGGATGGAATAGTTTAAATATTGTTTCATGTCCTACACCAATTTTCATATCTTTAAGAATTATTGAGATAATCCATTTTTGTTCTAATAGACTACTATTTTTAATAAGTTTTGTTAAGCTATTTGTTTTATCATTAGTTTCAGGAGCAAGAAATAATTCATCTAAGAAATCATTAACATCATTAATTGTCATTTTCGATTGGGTTGGTACTCTGTTTTTCAGGATATAGACCAGAACTTTGACGAAATCTCCAGACTAATAATCATTGATAAAAATTTAAAGATCGACTTTATCTTATAAAATAAATAAAATTTAAATTTTCTATCAAAAAATAGTTTAAAATAATCAATAAAAAATCTAGTAAACCTCTTTTAAAAATTTAAAATACCGGTGCATCTTTGTATCTAAAATTGGGATTTTTCCAATTCATTAATAATTCTCTCTCGCTTTGCGGAAGGCTGAGAATTTGAGAATATAATTTTCCCATATTTTTTTCTTGTAACCCATAATTGTAGCGGCTTTTATCATACTTGGGGAATAGCAATCTTAATAAAGGGAAAAGGTTATCATCATTCGAAAAATATTTATTGAAAAATGTCATTATCAATCTAATGTTATTTAAAATTTAGAAAGAAAAATATCTAATATAAAAATATTCAAGAATAATCGTGAAATTTTAATTACTTAGATTTAACTTTACTTTTTTGTTTCAAACATTTTTCTAATAATTCACAAAACAGACCAAATTTTATATTTGATTTTTCTGATAATAAAACTTTAATGTTTTGAATTGTACTTCCAATCTCATTATTTTCATTTAAATTATCTTGATTTTTGAAGTTTTCATTCAAAGAACCTTCATTATCATCTATATCCTCATCATCATCTTTCACGAAATTTTTAATATTATTTTTATTAATTTCCATAATTTGTGTTCGCTTAATATTTGAAATTATTTAAAAAATTCGGATTGTTATTTATATTCCAAAAATTTATAAAATGGAAAATAAAAATAAAAAAAATAAAACTTTTCAGGATTCTGAAAAAGACACAAATGAATTCGAATTTGAAAATGGTGAAAATTTATAACTTATAAATAACAATATTTACTCTCTAGAAGACTTGAACTCTGAAGAAGATTTAGATTATAATGAATTATCATCTCATAAGATTGAAAAAAATACAGTTCATTCGAAAGACAAGAAAAGATTGATTGTTATCTTAGAACATGCGTATACATGAATTAATTCTTTTACTTTTTCTTTAATAAGTTATTTGGAAATATAAGAAAAATTTTTTATTGTCATTTATTTCTATCATTATAATTTAGATAAGATATGAATAAATTTATTATAGTAACTTAGAATTATTAAAATCCAAAAAAGAAATTGAAATCTTAAATTCAGATGATCATCAAAGACAAATTAAAATGATGAAAAAAACCTATGAAGAATATAGACCTGATGTTACTCATCAATGTCTTCTTTCATTATTCGATTCTCCATTGAATAAAGCTGGATTTCTTCAAGTATACATTCGAACCAAAAATAATGTTCTTATCGAAATCAATCCAAAAACTAGAATCCCTAGAACATTTAAAAGATTTTCAGGACTTTTTGGTAAATTACAAAATTATATATTGCTTAATTAATACTTTTTTTATTATTTGTATTTCATGTGGAACCTTTTTAGCTCAATTATTAACAAAATACAGAATAAGAGCAGCAGAAAGCTCTGAAATATTGCTTAAAGTAATAAAAAATCCTATTACTGATCATTTGCCTATGGGTGCTCCAATAATTGCCACTTCAGAAAAAAGCAGATTAGTTGATTTAGATGAATATATAGGAGATATCGCCAATCTAAACAAACCAGTCGCCTTTGTTGTTGGAGCTATATCAACTGGTGATTTAGATATTGATTATAATGAAGATAGTATATCTGTTTCTTCATATCCACTGTCAGCTGCAGTTGTTTGCAGTAAACTATGCAATTCATTCGAGAAAATCTATGATGTTTTATAATTATTTTTATTATAAATTATTTAATAATTTGAAACATTGGATTAATTCATCTATAGCCAATGATTAAATTTTTGCCTGAATATTTTCTATAATTAAAAGCATAAAAAAATATAATCAATTATTCAATTTTTTAAATTTGTTTATTATTATATATAGAAAAAAAGAATTGTCATATTTATTAAACAAAAGAAAATATAATTCCAAAAATAAATTAAAAAAATATATATATTTAAAAAATTTAATATTTAATTTAAATTTCAAAATTTATTATTAATTTTAAAAAATGTCTTTGGGAAGTTTTTATAGAGGAACAACAGTCGAACAAGATGGTCGGTTCAGAAATAAAGAAAAAAAGCTTATGGGGAATATTAATTTTCCAAAAGAATTTGATGTTCTAATTGAACCAACAAAAATAGATATGAAAATTATTAAACAGTGGATTGAAAAAAAAATGAAATCAATTTTAGGATTTGACGACGAATTTTGTGTAAATTATACAATATCTCTAATAGAAGAAAAAATTGATCCTAAGAAGATATATTTGCAATTAATAGGTATAGATTTAGATCTTAAATTATTTTTGTGAATCTTATAAATTCTTTATTTTAAAAAATTCAAGGCTTTTTAAATAATCAAACTTCAAACTTTATGACACAATTGTGGAAATTATTGATTTCAGCTCAAGATTCTCCATTAGGAATTGTAATTATTTTATTAATTTTTTCTATTAATTGTTTATTTTTAATTTTTTTCTTATTTAAATAAAATCTAAATTTTTATCTAGACTCAAATAGAAAATTTTGTTTTAAATAAAAATTAAAATTAATGATTGAACTATAAGCCTCCTGAAATTCACCAAGAAAAAAGTGCAGACGAAAAAAAGAAATCTGAAAGAAAGCTTGAAAATATTAAATGTTTGGAAAAAATATTAGCGAAAGAAGATGAAAAGAAAAAGGATAATAAATTAAGTAAAAAAAAATATAAAAATGATGATTCGATTGACTCAGAGGATAGTATAGATAGTAATTCAAAAGGAAAAAATATTAGAAAACGAAAATATTCAAGAAGTAGGAGTAGAGATAAATCTTCAGATGATGACTGTAATTTTAATAAGAATAGATTAATTTAATAATAATTATTTTTTACTAATTTATTGAATTTTTAGATAAACATAAACATGCAAAAGATAAAAAATCTAGACACAAACGCAGAAAAAGATCAAGATCAAACTCTGAAAGTAGATCTAGAGACAGAAAACACAAAAGAGAAAATAAAAAAAAGAGGAAAGCTGAATACTCCAAAGAAAATAAATCTAGTAGAAATAAAAAAGTATATAAAGAAAATTCATCATCATCGGAAGAGGATGATAAAAACGAGACATATAAAGAAAAAATTCCTAAAAAACAAGAAGATTTAGAACAGACTAAAAAAGAAATTCTTAATATGCAAATTGAGAAAAAACACATAAATTAAAAATTAATTATTATTTTTAATATTATGATAATGATAAAAAATTCTTTACACATCATTTCTAATGAAATCAATTTAATAAAATAAATTTAAAAATTTAATTTATAAAGCTCTTATTTAATTTACACCAGGAATGATATATTATTTTAATCTACTAGTGAATTTGTTTGATTTGAATCATTAACCAATTTTTGGTTTGCTGACGTATCAAGATAATCAAAATCGCTTGATTTTTGTTCTAATAAAAAAGGAGAAAAACTTTGATAGAAAATACTTGAAAAAAATAGACTTAAATATATCATTAGATATATTAAACTGGATTGATTATATACCATCTATAAAGATAAATATGTTTATCATTTAAAAATTAATTAATTACTCTTCTAACATGCTCGTATTCATTATTATCGATCATTTTTAAAAAGAATTTATCAGGAGGTAATCCTCCAACAAAAAATGAAATCCCCTAATTATTTTTATTTTCTTTAAAAATAAAAGATTTACTTTAACTGTTGTGTAAGATCCAATTACTGCACATGAATATATTAAAAATTTATCACTTTTTTTGAAAAATTTGTATGCTAAATATCCCGTTAAAAAAAAAGCTATTATATTAGACACAAAGTAAAATATAAATGGTTGAAATGTTATATAATAGCATATACTTAGCCATATCATATAAATATTTATATGACCTGTCATTGCACCTAAAAATATTATTTTAGATTTCTTAAGTTTCTTAATAAAGTGTCCAATTAAAATCCCAATTATAATTGAAGAAAATTCAGTAATCCATAAAATATATTCAAATTCAGTGAAATCTGTGTTAACTCCTGTAAATCTTTTCAAAATAAAATCTTCAAAATATTTTATAATCATACCTGAAAAATATATACTGTAAATATAAAAAGTAACCAATTTAAAAACATTTCCATATGAAAGTATCATAAAACCAACCACTATTAAATATAATCCAAAAATATAGGAGTACTTAGTAAAATAGCGATAAATATTTAAACTAGCATTTCTAGGACAAGCAAATTTTGATTCAAATTTTATTGTCTTATGGCATTCATTTTCATTTAATATAATATCAAACAAATAAAATTCTGAATCCAAAGATCTTATCAAATCAGAATTTAATTCAGGATTACATTTTATTGAATATATGATGTATTTTTTGTCTTGTTTTTGGAGTGTTGTTTTTTCTTCTTGGTCAGATTGATAATTTTTGAATAAACTTTCTGAATGGCAATTAAAATCAGTCTTTAATATTATTGTCAAGACATTGGATGAAAGGTTATAATCCCAAAATTTAGTATCATAAGAGTATTCATACCAGCTTTCAAATGTATTATTCATCTCAACTTTAAAAAGGCTAGTATTATTTGTTTTGCTTATTTTTTCATCAAGGAAAAAATTTACAATAAATTTAGCAGTTCTTTCATTGTTTTTATTAGACGCATTAAGAATAAAATCTTTCGGTAAATCTCTTAATGAGAATGAAAAATTGAAATGATTATCTATAAAATAGCTGTTTCCTCTATTTTTTATATCATCAAATTTTTCTTTACTGTTCAATATAGGAGATATTATTAATAATAAAAGAAAGAGCTTAATAGCAGAAAAAATTTTGTATCCATTTATCAGTCCATTTTGTAAATCAATATTTTTATTTATATTCCTATGTAAAGAAAATGAGAAATTTATCATTTTTAAAATTATATAGAAAAATTTTATTAAATTAAATGTATTAACAGATAAAAATATATTATTAAAATATTCTATAAATGACAAATTTTTTTCATTTATTTTTTGAAGAATTAGCTTAGCATTATTAACTAGAAATGATATACATAAGCGAATAAATTTTAATAATTAATTAAATAGTGTTTGCTTTAAAAATAATTTAAAATGGTTTTCTCCTGTGAATATATTAAAAAGAAGATTTAATAAGTAAAAATA
>Ga0194116_10005347_pt1 | contig 14183 bp, 13 predicted proteins | sample TA2MahsurfametaG_4_FD_148617 | JGI IMG/M metagenome (GOLD analysis project Ga0194116, IMG submission 148617) | Freshwater microbial communities from Lake Tanganyika, Tanzania - TA2015008 Mahale S9 surface | ecosystem: Environmental > Aquatic > Freshwater > Lake | place: Tanzania: Lake... | reverse complement strand
ATGATCATCTGTGGAATCGCGAAGGTGGCAACCACCAGCAGTGGTGTCATGGCATTAGGCAGAACGTGCCGCAGGAGAATGCGCGCCCACCCTGCACCGAGCGACCGGGCTGCAAGGACGAACTCGCTTTCTCTCAGTCGCAGCGCCTGCGCGCGGGCGACCCGGGCGTAGAGCGGCCAGCTTGCAATGACCAGCACGATGATGACATTGCCCATACCCCGGCCAAGCACGTACATGATGACGATCGCAAGCAGGATGAACGGAAACGCCAGTTGCACGTCAACGACGCGCATCACGATCTCGTCGAGCCAGCCCCGAAAATAGCCAGCCAAAATCCCCACAGCGGTACCAATCAGACCTGCCACCAGCACTGACACGATTCCGACAAGCAGCGATACGCGCGCACCATGGAGGATGCCGCTGAGTACATCGCGCCCCAGCATGTCAGTGCCCAACAGGTGCGGAAAACCAGAGGCCGCCGAAAACGTGGGTGGCTTCAGGTTGGACAGAATGTCGCCGGTGAGCGGGTTGTAGGGACTGATCCAGGGCGCAGCAATACCGGCCCCGACGATGAGCGCGACGAGGCCGAGCGCGATTCGCGGCAGCCATCCCGCCTCGGCGAGTGCGCGGGGGATTCGGAACTCAGCCAAATCGCACCCTTGGATCAAGCAGTGCGTACGCCAGATCGGCAAGCAGATTGGCCAGCACAACACCGATTGCCAGCACGAATGCGCCGGCCTGGATGATGGGGAAATCCCGCTGGCCGATGGCCTGGATCATGAGCCGTCCCACGCCGGGCCACGCAAAGACGGTTTCGGTGACCACCGCCCCGCCGACCAGCGCGCCGAAATCCACCGCCAGAACCGTGACGATCGGCACGGCGATGTTGCGCAACGCATGGCGTCTGAACACCACCGACTCGGGGAGGCCCTTGCTGCGCGCGGTACGGATGTAGTCCTGGGACATCACCTCAAGCAGCTCTGATCTGACCAGTCGCGTGAGCCGTGCGATGAAGAAAAAGGCGAGCGTGACCGTGGGCAGTACGAAATGGGCGGCGGATCCGTAGCCGGCGGATGGCAGCCAGCTGAGCGTGGTTGCGAACAGCAGAATCAGCATCAGTCCAAGCCAGAAATTGGGTACCGACTGCCCAAGGAGCACGACCGACATTGCGCCCCGATCGATCCAGCTGCCACGACGCAGCGCCGACACCGCACCCACCACAATGGCGATCAGTGCGGCAAGCGCCATGGCAGCGCCCGCCAGCGCGAGCGTGGCGGGAACGCGCTCCATGACGAGCAGCAACGCGGGCTCACCCTGCCAGGGAGAGATACCGAAGTCACCGCGCGCCACGTTGCCAACGAACGTTACAAACTGCTGCCAAAGCGGCTTGTCGGTACCCAGCGAGCGGCGCAGTTCCGCGATCTCGTCGTCGCTAAGGCCAGGCTGGATCATGAGCTCGACCGGATCGCCAACGACCCGGGCGAGCACAAACACCACGACCACAACGCCAGCGACCACGAGCGCTGAGCTCAGCAGCCTCGCGATGAGAAGGCGGAACATGTCAAAGGCTTTGGATGGACGAGAGAGCCCATCGCCTCGCGGCTAACGCAGACTCATGTCCTCGACGTAGATGAACTCATCGGAGCGCACCTTCCAGTTGAGTCGATTGCTGACACCATAGAGCGGCAGCGGCTCATACAGAAAGAGCCAGGGCGCTTCGTCGCGAACGGTGGCCGACATGTCTTTGAACATCGCGGTGCGCTGTGCGACATCGACGGTCTGTTCGGCTTTGTCCCAGGCTGCATCAACCTTCGGGTTGGAATAGTGCGTCCAGTTCCAGTTGCGGCCGCTGACCAGCACGGTGGACAACACCAGTTCGATGGTGGGCCCCGCCTTGTAGTACATCAGGAACAGATCGCCCAGGTCGGCCTGGTTTTTCTTGAAATCGAACAGCTTGCCCGCGAACACCTTCCACTCATCCTGGATCAGCTCGGTTTTGATGCCGACTTTGGCCAGGTCAGCTGCGATGGCCTGTGCGAGTTCTGCGCCGCCCGGCACCACGCCCGTGGGGAAGTGCACTTTGAGCGTGAGGTTTTGCACCCCCGCCTCTTTGAGAAGCGCACGAGCCTTTTCGGGGTCATGGGGATAGGGTTTGAGCGTGGGATCAAAACACGAGGTATCAGCCGAGCAAGGCTGGCCCATCACACGTCCATAGCCCTGCAGCAGTCGGTCGACGATTGCCTGCTTGTTGACGGCATAGTTGATGGCTTGCCGAACCCGCTTGTCCTGCAGATGCGGACGGTCGACAACCATGCCGCCCCAGATCGGCAGGGCGCCTGCATCGGCTGCTTCGATCCGGACGTTTTTGGCGGCTTTGATCCGCTCGACCTGGATTTGAGGAACGTTGGCGACCAGCTGTGCCTCGCCGTTGATCAGGGCGGCAACGCGGGTGCCAGGCTCAGGAATCGGCCAGAACACGACCCGATCGGCCTTCGGGCGGCCGTTCCACCACTCGCGATTTGCTTCCAGCGTGACCCGGTCGCCGCGGCGCCAGCTGACAAAGCGGTAGGCGCCCGTTCCGATTGGCCGCCGTGCCAGACCGTCGGCCCCGACCTCGGCGAAATACTTTGGCGGAATCGGGAGGAGGTAGTCGGCCACCAGGATCAGCGCATTGGCAAACGGCTTCTCGGTGATCAGATCGACCGTGTGGTCGTCAATGACCTTTACCTCTTTGAAGCGCGAGTAATAGCTTCTTGCCTGCGAGGTTGGCTTTTGCATCAGCTCGACGGTCAGTCGAACTGCCTCGGCAGTGAGCGGCTCTCCGTTGTGAAATTTGACGTCTTTGCGAAGGTGAAAGCGCCAGGTGAGCGGATTGATCTGCTCCCAGCGGTGTGCTGCTGCCGGGAGCACCTTGCCATCCGGGCTCAGCGTGATCAGCGGATCAAAAATATGGCGATAAACCCATCGCTGGTGGGTGTTGATGTTTTGAGTGGGATCAAGCGTATCGACATCGAGGTGGGTCGCGATGGTGACTGTGCCGAGCGACTGCGCCGACACCGATGGCGGGGTGGCGAGGGCGGCGGCGCCGGCAAGAAGGGCCGCGCCGAAAAAGCGCGTCAGCATGCGGTGGGGCGAGACGGATAGCATCGGGGGCTCCTATGTGTCAGACACAATGAGGACGGCAGGATCGCGGGCGAGTTCCAGCAGAGCTCGATCCCGAGCGAGCAGTCGAGCGGCACCCGGAAAGGTGCTGGTGACGGTTTTAAGTGTAGCCGTCAGGTTTTGGCGGGGTCGACTATGGTTCGATTAAGCGGAACGCACGTCGGGCGTCGCTTCAGTCCTCGATATCAACCCGCTTCGCGAGCACCTTATCAATGGTGTTGCGGTCCATGTCCAGGATTTCAAGCTCCCAGCCCTCCCAGAACACCTTGTCGCCCTCCCTGGGCAGCTTGCCACTTAGCAGCATGAACATGCCGCTCAGCGTGTGGTACCGACCCTTTTCCTCATCGGGTACCGATGCAAATCGCAACCGATCTTTCAACTCCGGGATCGGGATGTGGCCGTCCAGAAGCCAGGTGCCATCGTCACGCTGGACGGCCCACGACTGCGTGGGGTCGCGCGGTTTGAACTCGCCGGTAATGGCCTCAATCAGATCCTTCAGGGTGACCAGCCCGAGTGCTTCGCCATACTCATCCACTACAAAAGCCAGTTGCCGACCTGAGGTGCGAAAGTTATTGAGCAATTCCATGCCGGTAAGCGTCTCGGGAACGTAGAGGGTTTCCTCCAGGCCCAAGGTCAGGTCTGGCGAGGCGCCTCCGGCAATTTTGGAGAGCAGCTTACGTGCATTGACCACGCCCATGACGTTGTCGAGGCCCCCTTTCACCAGCGGGTAGCGTGCGTGATCTGAGCTTTCGATCAGGTGAAGCGATTCGGTCAGGGGGGCGTCCTGATCGAGATAAACAATGTCGGCTCGGGGCACCATCAGCGAGGCGATTTGCCTGTCATCCAGCAGGAACACGTTCTTCAACATCGCGTGTTCCTGGCTTTCAATCAGACCTGCCTCGGTGCCCTCGGCCAGCACCGCCTGAATTTCTTCGGCGGTGACCTCGGGCTGAGTTCGCTCAGCAACCCCCAGCATCTTCAACACAAACGCGGTCGAGACCGATAGAAGGCGGACGAACGGACGGGTCAGGACCGACAGGCCGGCAATCGGCTTGGCCATCAGCCGCGCAACCCCTTCAGGATTGGACTGACCCAGCCGCTTGGGGACCAACTCGCCCAGCACGATTGAAAAATAGGTGACCAGCACCACCACAATGCCGGTGCCCAGGTAGTCGGAGTAGGGCGGCCTGAGCCCGATGGCCTGAAGAGAGTCAGCCAGCGGCCGCGCCAGCGCGGCCTCACCGACAATACCGCTCAGTACGCCAATCGAGGTAATTCCGACCTGGACGGTGGACAGGAACCGGTTGGGGTCTTCGCCCAGGGTCAGGGCGAGTTGGGCGGAGGAGTCGCCCGCCTCCGCAGCCTTTTGAAGCTTTGCCCGCTTCGAGGTGATCAGCGCGATTTCGGTCATCGCGAAGATGCCGTTGAGTAAAACCAATGCAAGCAGCAGCAGTATTTCCATAAAAAAGCGTGCGCCCTTGAGGGCCACGCAGTGATTAATCCAGCAGCAAGTCTAAAGTGTGCAGCCTGGTCGACCAAATTTCCCTGACTCGCCTTGAGGCGAAATCCTTGATCCAACCTCTGAATTCAACGTGCCCCATACCGTCACTCTGATCACCACGCTGGCAGCGGGTTTCGGCCTTGCCCTGGTGTTTGGCGTTATCGCGGCGCGACTGGGCTTCCCGGCCCTGGTCGGCTATCTGCTCGCAGGCATTGCAATCGGGCCCGCCACACCGGGCTTTGTGGCCGATGCACAGATCGCTGCGCAGCTGGCTGAAATTGGCGTGATGCTCCTGATGTTCGGCGTCGGTCTGCACTTCTCGCTCGATGATCTGAAACTGGTCCGAAAAGTGGCGCTGCCCGGCGCCGTGGTGCAAATGGGGGTGGCCACTGCAATGGGCTACGGGATGGCGCGGCTGTGGGATTGGACCCCCGGGGCTGCACTGGTCTTTGGGGTGGCGCTATCGGTGGCGAGTACGGTGGTGCTCGTGAAGGCGCTCGAGTCGTAACATCAGTCCGATTCCGCCAACGGCCGGATCGCGATTGGCTGGCTGGTGGTCGAAGACCTTGCGATGGTGCTGGTGCTGGTATTGCTGCCGGCGTTGGCGCCGCTGCTGGGTGGCGAGTCGGGCAGCGCAGGCGCGCATGCCGAGACCAACCTCTGGCTTGAATTGTTCCGAACGCTTGCGCAGGTCGGGGCATTCATCGCGTTCATGCTGATTGTGGGCCGTCGACTTTTCCCGCGGCTGCTTTGGCACGTTGCCCGAACAGGATCGCGTGAGCTGTTCAACCTGTGCGTGGTGGCCGCTGCGGTGGGGATTGCGTACGGGTCGGCGGCGCTGTTTGGCGTGTCGTTTGCGCTGGGCGCTTTTTTTGCCGGAATGGTGTTGCGCGAATCGGAGTTCAGTCAGCGCGCCGCTGAGCAGACGCTACCGCTCCAGGATGCTTTCGCGGTGCTGTTCTTTGTATCGGTCGGAATGCTGTTCGATCCGGCTGTGCTGATCGACATGCCGCTGCATGTGTTGGCCACCGTACTGATCGTCGTGGTCGGCAAAACCCTGGCTGCCATGCTGCTTGTGCTCGCGCTTCGCTATCCGCTTAACTCGGCGCTGACCGTGGGTGCCAGCCTTGCTCAGATCGGTGAGTTCTCGTTCATTCTGGCAGGCCTGGGTGTCAGCCTGGGGTTATTGCCCAAGGAGGGGCAAAACCTTATTCTCGCGGCCGCGCTGCTGTCGATCGCATTGAACCCGCTTGTGTTTCGTGCCACCGGACCGATTCAGCAATGGCTCATGCGGCAACCCTGGATGGCAGACCTTGCTCGCCGACAAGATCCGCGTGAAAGTCCGCTGGCAGAGCTGCCCATCGATACCGATCGCCGGTTTTTGTCAAACCAGGTGGTGTTGGTGGGGTGGGATCGCGTAGGCCAGCGCGTCGCCGCATTGTTGCGCGAGCAGGGTGTTCCGTTTGTGCTGACCGATGACCAGCGCGAACGGGTTGAGGCGCTGCGCGAGCAGGGCGTAGCCGTGGTCTGGGGCGATCCGGCGGAGCCGGATGCGCTGATACAGGCGCATGTGCGAGAAGCTGCGGTGCTGTTGATCACCGTGTCCGACCCGGTTTCGGTACAACGGATGTGCGAGGTTGCGCGGGCATTGAATCCTGCGATTCGGATTCTGGTGCATGGCGGCAGCGATGATGAAGCCGATCAGATCAGCGCCGACCAGCATGCCGAAGTGATCGTGGGCGATGATGCGCTCGCAGAAGTTCTGGTGGCGCGGGCGATGGGATCGATTACGTCAGCGACGGATCAGGGCGCTTCCGCTTCAAGCGCCACAGCGAGGTAAGCTCTGCGCGCCGTGCGGCCTGCAGCGGATCGTTGCTGTCTGAGGACCGTGGGTGGTTCGGACGGGTGTCCAGGCGCCCGGCCACTTCGAGGCCCGCTGCATCGATCCACTGCAGCAGCGTCTCGCGGGTGCGAAGACCCAGATGCTCGGCCAGGTCGGACAGAATCAGCCAGCCTTCTCCGTCGGGCGTCAGGTGAGCGGCGAGCCCGTCAAGGAAGCCTCGCAGCATGGCGCACCCCTCATCGTAGATGCCGCGCTCGAGCGGTGAGCCCGGTCGGGCGGGCACCCATGGAGGATTGCAGACGATCAGCGACGCGTGCCCATCCGGGAAGAATGCGCCGTGTTGTATCTGAACCCGATTCGACAGGCCCAGTCGCTCGATATTGTCGATCGCGCATGCGATGGCGCGCGGATCAGTGTCAATTCCGATAACGCGCCTCAAGCCTCGACGAGCGAGCACAGCCGCCAGCACGCCAGTGCCCGTGCCAATGTCGATTGCGGTGTCGATATGAGCCGCGTTTGCGGGCAAGGGCGCGCGAGCCACCAGATCAACGTATTCGGAGCGGGTTGGCGCGAACACACCATAGTGCGGATGGATGCGACCGCCCAGCACTGACAGCTCGATGCCGCGCGAGGCCCACTGGTAGGCGCCGATCACCCCGGTCAACTCGCGCAGTGACACGACCATGGGACCCTGGGAGGGGCCATAGGCGTGCAGGCAGGCTTCGGTGACATCGGGTGCACGTCGCAGCGCACTTCGATAGTCGCTATCGAGCTCGATCAGGAGCATGCCCAGTGTTCGGGCACGCTGCGCGCGAATCTGACGGATCCGATTGAACGTGTCAGGCCCGGGCTGGGATCGCCGTATTGCTGCCAGGTGCTGGGCGGATTTTCGGTCGGCACGTGTGCCGAGCGCGATCAGCAGCTGACGCGCATTCTGGAAGTCGCTGCGCCAAAGCATGGCCATGCCCTGACAGGCGAGTCCATAGGCGTCGTCGGCGGTCATGCGATCATCGGTTGTGATCACGGTTTTCGGCGGCGGGCTGCCGCGTTCGGACTGCCAGCGCGCGAACCGCGATTCGCCGTTTTCAGTCCATGCCACGACAGGTGCTCGCGTCGCGGGTTCAGCGCCTGCGCCAGGTTGGGTGGATACGGTCAAAACCGCTCGTCCTTTCGAAGATAGCGCCACTGGCCAGGTGGCATGGGTCCAAGCGGAACGCTGCCGCTTCGAACCCGCTTGAGGCCCGTTACAACCAGACCCACCAGCTCGCACATTCGCCGGATCTGCCGCTTACGTCCCTCGCGCAGCACGAAGCGAAGCTGGTGCTCGTTTTGCCAGGACACCCTGGCTGGCTTCAGCTTGACGCCATCGAGTTCGAGGCCGTGTTGCAGAAGTTTCATGCCCTGCTCGGACAACGATCCTTCCACGCGAACCAGATACTCTTTTTCAACTTCGGTATCCTGTCCGATCAGCCGCTTGGCCACCCTTCCATCCTGTGTGAACACAAGCAATCCGGTCGAATCAATATCAAGTCGGCCGGCAGGCGCAAGACCACGCAGGTGACTGGGTTTGAACTGCACTGGAGAAGTGTCGCCAGACCAGCGGTTCTCGGGGCGTATCAATACGATTGCAGGCTGATGGCCATCTTCGGCCTGGCCCGACACATAACCAATCGGCTTATGAAGCAGGATGGTGACCTGCTCGCTCTGGTGTCGTGCGGCGGCCGGGTCAATCTCGATGCGGGCGTTGGGCGAGATGCGCGCGCCAAGTGTGCTGATGACCTGACCATCGACCTTCACCCAGCCGTTTTCAATCCACTCGTCTGCTTCGCGTCGCGAACATAAACCGAGTTCGCTCATCCGCTTGGAGAGTCTGGGCTGGTCAGCTCCAGACGGCGCTGGTGCAGCCGAGGGGGCTTTGGCGAAAGGCCGTGTGCGAGGCTGAGAGGAGCGAGTGGGGGGCGCGGGAGACCGAGAGGGCGGTCTTTTCATGGGGCTGGCAGTGGAGTGGCTCGGTGCCGAATCATACGCGTCGCCCGCTCGGGCTGACGGGGCGCGCGTGGAACGCCGCACCGATCGGATTCGACCCGCAGCCCTTACGCCTCGCGCGCCTTCAGCTTTTCGACGAGTGCCACATACGCGGCCATGGCATCGGCGGCTGTCATGCTGCGGCATGCGGTCCAGGCATCGTATTTGGCGCGTCCCACCGGATCCATCAGACTGGGTCGATCGCCCGAGACATCGCCCACGCTCGCCTGTTTGTACAGCGCGTAGAGCTGAAGCAGCGCGTCGTTATCGGGGGCTTTCGCCAGGGTTTTGACATAACGCGCGGCCAGAGTGCTTCGGCCGATTTCATCTGCAAACTCCTGGATACGTCGGATGTGGCTTACCCGCAGGCCATGCCGTAGACGTGCTGAATGCCAGACAGCGGCAACTCGAACCAACTGTCGCCCTCGTCCCGGGTGCCAAAGACTTCGCCATAGCGGGCGGCAACATACACCTGTTTGCGATCAGTAGGGTGGGGGCTGACCGCCATCAGCGTTCCATGCGGCTGAACTTTGTCGAATCGCTGCCAGGTTTCTCCAAAGTCAAGTGAGCGCATCAGTGCGCCGTTCTTTGAATTGGACGCAACACTGAGGCAGGCATACAACATGGATGGGTCGTGTGGCGAGACCCGCACATCACGGCCGTAGCTGAAGTCGGAAAAGCGGTTCAGCTGCAGATTGCGCCATTGGCTGCCGCCGTCATCCGAGCGAAAGATTCCCATTCGGCAGGCAAGAAGTACAGCGTCTGGCCAGGCTTCGCTTGCGCAGACCGCGTGGCCGTCCAGCATGCCCTCTGCGCCCAGGTCGCAGACGATTCGCGATCGCAACTCGGGATGACGGTCAGCCAGCGCGATCAGTGGGTCGCTGCAGTCGTGCCAATGGCGTCCGCCATCGGTGGATCGCAGCACGCCCGCGATTTCAAGCGCCGCGACCAGTTCCCCGGCGCGGCGCGGATGGACCGTGATGCGCAGGACTCGGGGCGGAAACGGCATCGGCGCGCGATCCGGGATGGTTGGCTCGGCGAGCAGATCCCAGCTTTCACCGTGATCGTCACTGCGATAGATCGCTGCAGGCGAGGCGCCTGCGTACCAGCGTGCGGGTTGGTGAGGGTCTTGCGTCAACGACCAGATCGCACGTGGCGGCGCTGCATGGTGCGCTGGGCGAAAACTTAGCCCGCCATCGTCGGACAGAACAACGCCTGAGCGCGTGCCGACGAGCACGCGCGCCGAGTTCCCGGCGCATACCGAAACACAGTAGGCGGGACGATCCGCCATGACATGATGCCAGCCCGCCTCGCCGGTCTGATGCCTGAAGACGCCAACGCCGCCTGTAGCGTTCTTATCGGCGAAGAAGTCGCCAACGGCAACGAACAGGTGAGCAGTCTGGGTTGGGTTGACAGGCATGATCAGCCCGCCTGAGGTAGGTCGATGTAGCGCTCGCCGAACACGCGATACGACTGAGACTTCGGCTTCGAGGCATCTTCAGGCAGCACATAGCGAATTGAACTACGACCTTTACAGGCTCGCGGCAACAGGAAGCACCGCACAAACGACGTGGCCTCGCGCTCGGTGGTGGGGGCGAGAACGGGTTCATGTCCGATTTCAAGCCAGGCCTGCCCAGGCCCATGAACGGCGCGGCTGTCGCCGGCCTCGATCGTGATCTCACCGGTCAGGCAGCAGCGGATGCCGGGGCCCTGGTGGACGTGGGTCAGGGCGACACCGCCAGGCGGAAAATTCACCCTGTCGCAGCGAATCAGCCAGCGCTGGTCAGCATCGAGATCAAGGGGCGCGGCCAGCTTCAGTGTTGAGCTGGCGCCAGGACTGGATTGCAGCAAACCGTCCGAGGACGCCAGCGGGCTTACCAGTTCCCATCGCCATAGCCTTGCGCCCTGGGGGCCGGCGCACACGCCGAGCGCCTCGCTGCCCAGCCAGGCACTGTTCTGATCGTGGTGTGCAGCGCCTTCGTCAAATTCGATGGTCGCTGCGCCCTCGACAACATAAATCGCCCGAACCGCGGCAGGGAGGTACACCGGCGCGAACGACGGCGGCAGCAGGTCTTCAACCAGGCGAAACATGTAACGGGTCATAAGGAACTCTTTTGAACAGGGTGGGCTGCGGGCGCATCACGCTGACTGTAACCGGAAGATTCCAAGCCGCAAAGATTCAGCTCGGACATTGATTGACAGCAGCGTCCGGCCCTTGGACACTGGGTCGCTTTATCAAAACCAACAGGAGACATCACGATGCGTATCGTTTCATCGCTGCGTGCGGCTGCCCTCACCCTGGCCGTCTCGGCTTTTGCAAGCGTGGCGGCGGCTCAGGAGGTCACGCTCAAGCTCGGCACCGGATTTGCTGAGAATTCGATGTACGTGAAGCGGCTGCTCGACTGGGCGGCCAAGGTCAATGCCGAGGGCAAGGGGCAGCTGCAGATCAATTTCATTGGGGGGCCGAAAGCCATTCCCACCTTTGAGGTGGGCAAATCGGTGCGCTCGGGGGTCATCGATCTGGCCCTGAACACCGGGGCGTTTTATACCAATGTGATGGTGGAGTCCGATTTTCTGAAACTCACGCAGATGCAAATCGCCGAGCAGCGGAAAAACGGTGCGTTCGAAGCGATCAACGCAGTCTGGAATGAGAAGGGTGGCCTTCAGTACCTGGGCCGCTTCGTCGAGAACCAGCCCTTTCATGTCTATCTGACCAAGCGCATCGACAAGCCTGATCTCACCGGGCTCAAGATCCGGATTACCCCGGTGTACCGCGATTTCTTCCAGGCGCTGGGCGCCACCGTGATCACGACCGCGCCGGGCGAGGTTTACACCGCGCTTGATCGCGGCGTGGTCGATGGCTATGGCTGGCCGATTGGCGGAATCTTTGATCTTGCCTGGCACGAAAAGACGAAGTTCCGCGTCGATCCTGGTTTCTACGATGCGGAGGTCTCGATCATCATGAACCTGCAGAGCTGGAACAAACTCAACGCCGCACAGCGCGCGCTGCTTACCCGCAGCATCATCGAATTTGAAGCGGGTAACAGTTATTGGAACCAGTACGCCGCTGAGGAAGCTGATCGGCAGACCAAGGCAGGCATCCAGGTCATCCGGTTTGACGACGCGACGGCTCGGGCGTTCCGTGAGCGGGCCTATGAGGTGGCCTGGGCGGCGGCCGCCAAACAGAGCCCGGACGTTGCAGCGCGCTTTCGCCCGCTGTTTACCAGGCGCTGAGGATCGGTGGGCGATCAGCCAAAACGAAAGGCCGAGACGGTGGTCTGCATGACCCGGTCGCTGAAGACGCACCGTCCGGCATCGTCCAAGGCTGCGCCGGCCGCCACCATCAGCGGCAGCAGATGCTCCTCGGCGCGCGGCGGATGACATAGCCGGGCGTCGGGTGCCTGCTCCCAGTGTGTAAGCGAGCGGGTTCGGGTGTCGGGCGGTGCCTGCACCGCGTCGATCAGCCAGCGGTCAAAGCGATCGGAGATGGGTGCAAAGCGTGGATCGCGGTAACCACGCATGTTGTGAAAGCTCATGCCGCTACCCACAATCAACACGCCTTCATCGCGAAGCGGGGCGAGCGCCTGCCCCATGTGAAGGTGCGCGGCCGGATCGAGCGAATCGAGCAGCGACACGGTGACAACGGGAATGTCTGCTTCCGGGAACATCAGCAGGAGTGGCACAAACACACCGTGGTCATAGCCTCGCGACGGGTCTGCGTGAGACCGGATGGATTGCGCAGACAACAGCCCCCGGATTCGATCGGCCAGATCCGGTTGCCCTGGGGCTGGGTAGCGGAGCTCGTAGGTGTGGGCAGGAAATCCGTAATAGTCAAAGATCATGTCGGGCGCGCCGCCCGATCCCACTGCTACGCCGTCTGACAGCCAATGTGCCGACACCATCACGATGGCGCGCGGCCGTTGCGGCAACCCCGCAGCAAGGCCGCGCAGGAACACCTCCATCCGGTTCCACTCATCGGTGGGATCCCAGGTCATGAAGAAGCAGGGTCCACCGCCGTGCGGGATGAACCAGGTCGGCATGCGTTGACTTGGGTCTGTCATAGGCACTTTCAGCTCAGTTTCTCGCAATCGTTATCTGTTTCAGCTGCGGCATGATCCGGTGCGCATTGCCTGAGTCGATGGCACGGCGTTCGTCATCGTTGAAGATTTTGGAGAGGCCCGCGACGTGGTCGTCAGAATGTCGGTATGGATAGTCGCTGCCGAACACAATTTGCGACACGGGCACCAGGCGGGTGAGCGCAGCCATCGCCATCGGATTGGCGGTTTGCGCGGTGTCGTAATAGAAGCTTCGCAGCTCCCTCAGCACGCGCTCGCTGGTAAAGCCCCGCTGCTGGTAGTTCGGCATCGAAACGATTTGAACCAGGAAGCGATCGCTGAGCGCGGCGATCGTGCCGCCTGCGTGGGAAAAGATAAAGTTGATATCGGGGCATCGCTGAGCCGTACCTGAAAAGATCAGGCTCGCGATGGTCCGAGTGGTATCGGTGCCGTACTCGATGATGACGGGCGGCACGCCGCTGGCAATGTTCTCGCAGAATGCCGGATTGTCAGGGTGGGTATAGGCGGTGACTTTTCGTCGGTGCAGCTCATCCATCACCGGCGCAAACGATTTGTCTCCCAGATAGCGCCCCTGATAGCTGGTCATGAAGGCAACGCCATCGGCCTTCAATACGTCGAGTGCATAGGCGATTTCCCGGAGTGTTTCGTCAACGCGCGGCATGGGCAGCAGCGCGAACATCCGAAACCGACCGTTGGAGCTGTCGACCAGCTTACGGGTCCATTCATTCGACTCGCGGGCGACGCGCGCCGCCTCCGCCGCAGGCAGAAAACTGACCGCAGGCAACGTGGGCGAAGTCATTGACGTGGTTACGCCCCCCCCGGTCCATATCCTCGAGCGATTGCTGCACCGTCCATTTAACGACTGGCGGCGAATCCAGCTTGGCGCGGCGCAGAGACTCGAGCCAGGCTGGCGGCACGATATGGTGATGCACATCGATTCGCGCTGCTGCGCTGTCACCGGCGCCCAATGTGGCGCAGCCCGAGGCAAGCGAAAGCCCGCCAAGGGCCGCGAACCCTCCCAGCACCTGGCGCCGACCGGCCTTCGGTTCGCCGCGGGCGCAGCGAAATCGGTTGTGCGAAGCTGCAACGCAGTTGTCTTGAGCACGCATGGATTATTCCCTATGTTGATATTGATCTGAGAATCGCATCAGCTCGAGTATGCATGCGGCAGGTGTCTGTGCACAGAGGGTCGCTGACCGCCTGGTTTCAGCTTTTTACCGGCTTTTGACTGCGCATCCGGATGTTGAGCAGTTCCACCACCACCGAAAACGCCATCGCAAAATAAATGTAGCCCTTCGGCACATGGTGATCGAAGCCTTCAGCGATCAACACCATGCCCACCACCACGAGGAAGCTGAGCGCAAGCATCTTTACCGTGGGGTGGCGCGATACGAATTGGCCGATCGGACGCGCGAACACCATCATCAGCGCCACCGATGCGATCACCGCCGCAATCATGACCTCAACCCGATCGACCATGCCGACCGCGGTAATGATGGAGTCAAGCGAAAACACCAGGTCGATGACCATGATCTGCGCGATGATCGCGGCAAAACTGGCGGCGGCGCTGCTTCGA